>Ga0315555_1000755_pt1 | contig 23197 bp, 21 predicted proteins | sample SalMarSW160380MG_FD_202113 | JGI IMG/M metagenome (GOLD analysis project Ga0315555, IMG submission 202113) | Salt marsh sediment microbial communities from the Plum Island Ecosystem LTER, Massachusetts, United States - Salt Marsh Sediment SW1603-80 ... | reverse complement strand
ACGGTCTGTTCACTGCTGACAAAAAGCAGAATGCGTTCGCTAATTTCGCCCACGATAATCATTAGAATAACCGGTTCCAGCGGTAATGCAGAGGAAATGATCAGAGCCCAAAACAGGTAAACCATTGGCATAATAATACCGAAGATAAAACGGATTCCAAATAAAGCCAGATGCGAACCCAGCATCATTTGCACTGATTTGCGCGTCACCGGTGTTGCCTTGCTGAGGAATTGGAACCGTCCCCACAGGGTAAGAATTTCGAACGCCATAATAATCAGCATAATCCAGCCCAGTTTTATTGAAAGCGCTTTCCCTTTAAACAGCCACATACTGACAGCCAGCCCAAGCAGAAGGCTCCCTTCAATAAACATACCGGAGGTGGTGGGGTGCTGCCAGGCCGGCCTTTGAAATTGAGTGGAGTACTTGTGTGAAATGGACATCAGAAGATAGACGGTAAATAGTAGAGAAAACAAATCCAGAGCGTGGAAAACAAGCCCCAAATAATTGAACAATAGAATCATAAGCATCAGAATTACAAAAAGGGCATATTTAGTGAGAATCTTACTCTGGAGTTTAAAGTCGTCAATGGTTTCTGGCTTTGAAGATTTCCGTAGGGTTAAACTGACCGAAAATAAGAGTGCCGCCATGCCTCCGATCACTGCATTATAGGTAATACATTTTTGATAAATCAGGTACCGTGCTGTAAACTCAAGCTCGTCGAAAGTAAGAAAGGTGATCAGAAAAGCAACCACATAAGTTCCGATGGTGGCCATTTCCAGGAACAGGAACAGGATATGGGGCAGATAGCGGTAAGGATTATTTTTGGTCTCGGGCATGGATGCGTCAGTTGTGGAAGAAGGTAATCGTATTAAATTTAACTTAATTAATGTGAAATTTATTAAACTAAGTTCCGTTTTCCAAAAGTAATGGATAATTGCTGAATATCTGATGAGCCGCAGAGGATGCCTCAAGGGTATTCTGCAGGGAGAGGTGTCGGCTTATTTTATTGAACAGGCCGGTATAAATCAGGAAGCCGTGTCCGAAACGCTGTATTTTTCGGAATGATGGTACCAGCTGGAGAGTTCCTTGCTCAAATGCTGGCCGGTATAGGATAGTTGGTTTCCGGCAATATCCTCCGGACGTCCTTCCGCAACAACAGTTCCACCCTCATCACCGCCTTCCGGACCCAGGTCGATAATCCAGTCCGCTGTTTTAATAACATCCAGATTATGTTCAATCACAATAACTGTGTTTCCTTTGTCCACCAGTTTATTGAGCACATCCAGGAGCATGCTGATATCCGCAAAGTGCAGTCCGGTGGTGGGTTCATCCAGCATATAGACCGTATTTCCCGTGCTCACCCGGCTAAGCTCGGTGCTTAATTTTACCCGCTGAGCTTCTCCCCCGCTAAGGGTGGTGGCCTGCTGTCCCAGGTGAATATAACCCAGTCCCACATCACGCAGTGTTTTTAATTTACGCTTTATGGCAGGAATTTTATCGAAGAATTCCAGGGCATCACTCACCGTCATATCCAGCACGTCGGCGATGGATTTTCCGCGGTAATGGATCTCCAGGGTTTCCCGGTTGTAGCGTTTACCCTTGCAGACTTCGCAGGTCACATAGACATCCGGCAGAAAATGCATTTCGATCTTTTTTACTCCGTCTCCCTCACAGGCTTCGCAGCGGCCTCCTTTGACGTTAAACGAAAACCGCCCCGGCATATATCCGCGGATCTTTGATTCCGGCAGTTGGGCAAACAGGTCCCGGATCAGGGTGAACAGGCCGGTATAGGTGGCCGGATTTGAACGCGGGGTTCGCCCGATAGGGGATTGATCTATTGCGATCACTTTATCTGCATGTTCCAGGCCCGCGATCTCATCATAGGGCAGGGGAATCATTTTACTGTTATAAAAATGACGGGACAATATGGGATAAAGAGTTTCATTGATCAGGGTGCTCTTGCCGGAACCGGATACCCCGGTAACACAGATAAATTTTCCTAGAGGGAAATTGACATTAATTTCCTTAAGATTATTGCCACGTGCTCCTTTGAGAAGCAGGAAACGGCTGTCACCGTTCCTTCGCGATGCCGGTACCGGGATATACCGCTGGTAACTCAGGTACAGACCGGTAAGGCTGTCCGGATTCGCTTCAATCTCACGGGGAGTTCCGGTAGCCACTACCTCTCCGCCGTGCTTACCGGCACCCGGACCCAGGTCAATGACGAAATCGGCATGTTCAATGGTTTCACGGTCATGTTCCACAACCAGAACGGTATTCCCCAGGTCACGCAGGCGCAGAAGTGTGCTGATCAGCCTGCTGTTATCACGCTGGTGCAGCCCGATGGAGGGTTCATCCAGGATGTAGAGGACGCCCACCAGCTGGGAACCGATCTGTGTAGCCAGCCGGATACGCTGCGCTTCACCTCCGGATAAACTGCCGGTGGCCCGGGCTAAGGTCAGGTATTCCAGACCCACGTCTTTTAGAAATTGCAGGCGCGCCCGGATTTCCTTCAGGACCTGATGAGCAATAATGCTTTCCTTTTCAGAGAGCTCAAGGTGGCTAAATAACGCTTCCGCTTCCCGGATATTCATAAAGGTAATTTCCGCAATATTGAGGCCGTTGATTTTTACACCCAGGGTTTCCTTGCGCAGGCGGGCACCATTGCATTCCGGGCAGGGAATCTGGTTCATGAATCCTTCAATCCATTCCCTGATGGACTGGGAAGACGTTTCCCGGTAACGACGGTATAAATTTTTTATTACACCCTCATATTTGGATGAAAATTCATAATGTGAATTCTCCCGGCTGAATATAAATTTAACTTTATCCCTTGATCCGTATAGAATCAGATTCTGAATTTCTTCCGGCAGCTCCCTCCAAGGAATATCCAGGCTGAAATTATATTGATCGGCCAGAGCTTTAATCATCTCGAAATACCAGCTTCCTCTCTTTTCCCCGATGGGGACAAGAACTCCCTGCTCAATAGTGAGACTGGTATTGGGTACCACCAGGCGCGGATCTATTTCCAGCTTCGTTCCCAGCCCGTCACACTCCGGGCAGGCACCATAGGGAGAGTTGAAGGAGAACATGCGCGGTTCGATTTCTTCATAGCTGATACCGCACTTCATGCAGGCAAATTGTTCGCTGAAGAGTTGTTCACTGATGTCATCCACATCCTCCACAATCACCAGGCCACTTCCCATTTTCAGGGATATTTCAATAGATTCAGCCAGCCGCTGGCGGATATCTTTTCTTATTTTCAGGCGGTCTACTACCACTTCAATATCATGCTTGATATTCTTTTTTAGTTTAATATCCTGCTCCAGGTCCGCCAGCTTACCGTCCACCCGGGCACGGATAAATCCTTCTTTCCTGATTTCATCAATAAGATCCCGGTATTCGCCCTTACGCCCGCGAACTACCGGCGCCAGAATCTGAATGCGCCGTCCCTCCGGATATTCAAGTATTTTATCCACTATCTGCTGCGGGGTCTGTTTCTGAATAGGATCTCCGCAGTTGTAACAATGAGGATGCCCTACCCGTGCAAACAGCAGACGCATGTAATCATATATCTCGGTAACCGTCGCCACCGTTGAACGGGGATTCTTGTGAGTGGTTTTCTGCTCAATGGAGATGGCGGGTGAGAGTCCGTCGATATAATCCACTTCCGGTTTTTCCATTAAGCCCAGGAACTGCCGGGCGTAGGCACTGAGGCTTTCCACGTAGCGGCGCTGGCCTTCAGCATAAATGGTATCAAATGCCAGGCTGGATTTGCCCGATCCCGATAAACCGGTTATCACCACGAATTTATCGCGCGGGATCTTAAGGCTGATATCCTTCAGGTTGTGTTCCCGGGCTCCGCGGATAGTGATAAACTCTTTTTTGCTCATTTCTTATATCGCTTTCTCTCCAGGATAAACCGGCGCCAAAAGATACAATAAATTTAATTCAATGCAATTACTTTTTGTATTAATAATTGTTCCTTTGTGAAAAAACTGAAGTCTCCATGCCAGCCGGCATTATAGTGTCCCGGATGGAAAGCCGAAAATTTAAGGAGATCCTGCCTGCTCATTTGACTTTACGGTTTAAGAATTGTATTTTTAAATGATGGATTTTTATCCGGGAGGAAAATATGAATCATATTTTAAGCGGTCTGTTTCTTATTTGTATACTGTTGCCTGTACCACGGCAATTTTTCACCGCGGCACAAATGACAGAACAGGAAAAACCAAATCCTAAAAGTGAGGTGCATATGGATTTTTTGCTGGAAAGTCCCGTATTTGAAAATGGTGGTATGATCCCCGAAAAATATTCCTGTGACGGCGAAAATATTTCCCCGCCCCTGGAATGGAAACATTCTCCATCTGGCACCAAATCACTGGCATTAATTTGCGATGATCCCGATGCCCCGGCCCACGTCTGGGTTCACTGGGTGGTTTATGATATTCCCGCCTCTGCCAGCCGGCTGACGGAAAACATCAATAAAAAGGAAAAAAAACTTGCCGCCCCACTGGAGGGAGCGTTGCAGGGAGTAAACAGCTCGGGCAAAACCGGATACAGCGGACCCTGTCCTCCCGGGGGAACGCACCGTTATTTTTTTAAACTGTATGCACTGGATACCGTGCTGAAAAAAGAAAATCTGGATAAAGTACAGTTACTGAACGCCATGAAAGGCCATGTTTTGGAGGAAACCGAATTGATGGGGAAGTACCAGCGATAATTACCGTCAGATTTCAGCTCCGGATTTTTCTGCGGGATCTTTTGCCCATGGAAACAGTTGTGAATTATTCTGATTCTTTTTAAATTCCGGGAAAGTATTCAAATTTAAGAGTTTTTTATGTTTACGTTCTGAGAATGAAGACTACCGTTTCTTTTTATACTTTTGGTTGCCGCCTGAACCAGGCGGAGACGGCCATTCTGCAGTGCAGTTTCGAGGAGCAGGGGTACCGGGTGGTGGATTTCCGAAATCCTGCGGATGTGGTAGTGGTAAATACCTGTACCGTGACGGAAAACGGGGATGCCGATACCCGTAAGCTGGTGAATAAAATTAACCGGATACAGCCACAAGCCCGCATTGCATTGCTGGGTTGCCAGGCACAGATCCAGCGGGAACAGTTGCTGGACCTGCATAATGTCCGCTGGGTAGTAGGAAATTCCCGTAAAATGGAATTTGCCCGGATTCTGAAACGACATTTTAATGATGAAAAAGCACAGGTCATTACACCGGTAATTTCCGGGAGAAGTTTTACGTTGCCTGCGGCCGGAATTGACCGGGATCATACCCGGGCCAATCTTAAGATTCAGGATGGATGTGATTCTTTCTGTTCCTTCTGCGTGATACCCTATGCGCGGGGGCGGGCCCGCAGCCGTGAATTCAAAGATATTATCTTTGAAGCGGAAATGCTGGTGGAAGCCGGTCACCGCGAAATCGTTCTCACCGGCATCAATATAGGCACATATAACTTCCAGGGCAGGACCGTGGTGGATGTGGTCCATGAACTGGAGAAACTGGAGAGGCTGGACCGTATACGCATTTCCAGTATTGAACCCACCACCATTGCCACCGAATTGTTGGAAAAAATGGAAGAGAATTCAAAATTGTGCCATTATCTCCATGTCCCTTTACAAAGTGGCAGCGATGAAATCCTCTCCGCCATGAATCGCAGATACTCGCTGAAGGAGTTTGCGGATTTTATTCATTTTGCGCGAAGCACCGTCGCAGATGTATGCGTCGGGACAGATGTGATTGTAGGATTCCCGGGCGAAAGCGAAGAACATTTTCAGCAAACCTACCGTTTTCTACTGGAATTGCCGCTGACGTATTTCCATGTATTCAGCTATTCGCAAAGACCCTGGGCCAAAAGCCGGAAACTTCCCGATCGGGTTCCGGCTGAAGAAGTGGAACGGCGCAGCAGATTATTGCGGGAACTGAGCAGCCGGAAAAAATATACCTATCTGCACGAAAATATTGGCACCGTCCAAAAGGTTTTGTTCGAGCAGAAAAAGAACGGTTGCTGGAAAGGCCTTACCGATACCTATATCCGGGTTAAAATTGCATCGGAAAAGAATCTTCATAACCAGCTTGTTCCGGTACGGCTGAAGAAGGTGGACGGCCTTATGGTTTCCGGAGAATTAATGGATGACGGGTTGACAGATGATGTATCAGGTTAATGCAAACCGTGAGGAGGGATAACCGTCATGAAACACCGGAAAAGCATAAAATAGATATTAGGCTCCGGTACCGGTCATTTCCGGAACAAGGAATTTAAACGGCTGAAATTTATAGTATCAATTTTTTACAGTTTTGGACTTAAATTTGTGATGTTATGCAAAATAAATGAAATATTTCCAGATGTATTTTTACGGATGAAAAAATGAAAAAAGTATATATAGAGACCTACGGCTGTCAGATGAATGAATATGACACGGAAATCGTACGAGCCGTGTTACAGCAGGCAAATTACCAGATCGTTGAACAGGAGAGCGAAGCCGAAATTATTATGCTGAATACCTGCTCGGTGAGGGACAATGCCAACCGAAAAGTTTTTAACCGCATTCATACCATCGGTCATTCCAGAAATGGTGATCCCCTTCTGATCGGTGTACTGGGATGTATGGCTACCAATTTCCGTAAGCATCTGCTGGAAGACCGGGAGTTAAAATTGGATTTTGTTGTGGGACCGGACAGCTACAAGCGGCTTCCCGCTCTTATCCGTGAGGTGGAAAGCAGCGGCGAAAGTGCCTATGATGTGACGCTGTCCGAATTTGAGGATTACTCGGATGTTTATCCCAACCGCAAGGGCGGTATAAATGCCTGGATTGCCGTTATGCGTGGCTGTAATAATTTTTGCACATTTTGTGTGGTACCCTATACCCGTGGCCGGGAACGCAGCCGTTCTCCCCGTAGCATTACCGCTGAAGTCCGTAAACTGGTAGAGGAGGGCTTTAAACAGGTTACCCTGCTGGGACAGAATGTGAATTCCTATAATTACCAGGGGAAGGATTTTGCCCATTTGCTGGAAGAAGTGAGTAAAGTAAGAAGTGTGGACCGTATTAGGTTTACCTCTCCGCATCCCAAAGATTTTCCGCACCGGCTGCTGCATGTAGTTGCGGAGAATCCCCGAGTCTGCAAACATATTCATCTTCCCCTGCAGGCCGGCAATTCGCGTATTCTGGATAAAATGAACCGGACCTACAGTAAAGAGGAATACCTTGCGCTGGTGGACGATATCCGCAAACATCATGCGGCTATGGTTATTACCACTGATATCATTGTAGGATTTCCCACTGAGACCGACACGGAGTTTGAGGATACCGTTGACGTTATACAGAAGGTGGAATTCGATTCGGCCTTCATATTTAAATACTCCCCCAGAAAAGGAACCATTGCCCACAGACGGTATGCCGATGATGTACCCGAAGAAAAAAAGAAACAGCGCATAATCCGTTTAAATGAACTTCAGAATAGTATTTCACTGAAAAAGAACCGTGCTCATATCGGTGAGGTTCAGCGGGTACTGATTGAGCAGGAATCCACACGAAAATCACCGGATGATTACCAGGGCCGCAATGACGGTAATAAGATTGTCATATTTCCGGGAGGTGATTACCGGCGGGGAGATTATGTAGATGTTGAGATCTGCGATGCAACGCCGCATGTCCTGAAGGGCAGGGTAGTACCTCAGTCATCTTGAAATGCGCTCATATGGCAAAATAGAATTCCCGGACCGATTTGCTCCCCTTGTTGTCATTGCGGCTGCCAGCTTAGGGGGAATGGATGGTATTGTTCTTCGCCTATCCCTCCGTTTTCTTCCGGTGCCCCTGGTAGTCTTTATCGAAAGTAGTCTGGTAACCGTCTTGTTGACACCCTTTTTCCGGCGATGGTTCTCTTAACTGAAATCTCGCCACCGGTGCATAAAAATAAAAATGCGGTATGGCTGTTTACCTTTGCCATCGGTTATTGCAGCAGGAACGGTTTCAGGGCAGATAATTCTGACAGAGCTTTCTGTAAGCAGCCACCTGCTGTTTCTGCCAGTCTTCTGAACAGCCCATTTCCCCGGCCATGAGCTGCGCCACCAGCGGAGCCGCTTCCAGGCTGGCTTTCGCATCCAGCAAAATTGAACGGGTTCGGCGACACAGGACATCCTCCACCGTAAGAGCCATTTCCTGCCTTACTGCCCACAGTACCACTACTTTCTGGTAAGGTAAATCGGGATGAATGTTTTCCCCCAGTACCGGAATTTCATGGATGAGATCCTGCAGTGCAGCGCCATCAGTACCATAATAAGATAGAAGATTTTCCGGATCAGCATCTTTCTGCCAGCCATGTATGCGCAGGTCTTTGGTTGTACAAGACCGCCCGGGGAGATCTCCCACCATCTGCGCCTTGTCAATGGTATCTTCCGCCATTTTGCGGTAGGTAGTTCATTTCCCGCCCGTAATGGTAACCAGCCCGGATTGACTTATAAAAACAAAATGATCGCGGGAGATTTCAGCAGTGCTGGCGCTCTCCCCTGAATTTACCAGCGGACGGATTCCCGCAAAGATGCTTTTAATGTCCTTTTTCCCGGGATCTTTTGTCAGGTAACGAGCGGCATGTTCCAGCAGAAAATCAATCTCATCTCTGGCCGCCCGTGGTTCAAGACTGGGCGAATTCACCTGGCTGTCGGTGGTACCTACCACTACCTTGTCATGCCAGGGGATTGCAAACAGAACCCGCCCATCCTCCGTATGAGGCACCATTATGGCGGAGTCACCCGGCAGAAATTCCCTCTCCAGGATGATATGTACACCCTGGCTGAGGGCCAACAGATCACGCGCAGCAGGATCATCCATCTTAACGATCCTGTCGGTAAAAATTCCGGTGGCATTGATTACCACTTTACTATTCAGAGTGTACTCTTTACCGCTTTCTGAATCAACTGCAACCACTCCCCGGATCATACCGTCCTGTTTCGATAATGCCGTTACCGGCATATAATTAATGAGGGTTCCTCCCAGTTCTGCCAGCGTTTGCGCCAGGTTAATCACCAGGCGGGAGTCGTCAAATTGTCCGTCATAATAAATAATGCCGCCACGCAATTCATGTGGCTCCAGGGTGGGTATACGTTGCAGGGTCTCTTCCCGGGAAATCCGTTTGGAGGGCCCCAGTCCCAGCCTGCCGGCCATCATATCGTACACTTTCAGTCCGATGCCATAGAAGGGACCACTCCACCAATCATATGACGGCACCACAAAAGCCTGATGATGGACCAGGTGAGGAGCATTGCTGATCAGCAAACCGCGCTCATGCAGGGCTTCCAGTACCAGTGTGATGTTCCCCTGCTGCAGGTAACGGACGCCTCCGTGTATCAGTTTTGTACTGCGGCTGGAGGTTCCTTTGCCGAAATCATGCTGTTCCAGCAGAAGGACTTTATAGCCGCGGGCGGCAGCGTCCAACGCCGTTCCCATTCCGGTAGCCCCGCCACCAATTACAACTACATCCCAAAGCTCCTCTTTCTGCTCAATTCTCTCAATCATTTCCTGCCGGTTCATACATTTTCCTTAATTTTGCCTGATTGTAAAGTTACATCCCTGAATGGAAAGTGAGTTCTATTTCCAAGACGTTATAATACTTTAATCTTGCCTTTCTGCCGACTGCCTACTTTATTTTAGCACCTATCTCCTTTTCCCTTTTTCCCTTTGCCCTTTACCCTCTTCCCCCTTTCATCTTTTATCTTTCGCATAGCGACCACTTCGTGGTAATCTTTGATCTTTGATCTTATTTATCCCAATTCCACTCGATTATTCAATTCAAATAGAATGCCTCTAATAAATTCAAATGCGGTTTTATCTCGTATTGTGGATAGATTTCCTCACTCACAACCGTCTCATTGGAATCTATGAATTGAATTTTAATGTTATAGATTCCGGGTGAGAGCTCATATTCTCCCGCAAAGCAGTGTTGGGGAAGAGTGGACCAGATACGCAGATCCGGATTTTCCGTGGCATCGAACACCGCATCCACACCGAGATTGATGATATTGCGTAATAAAAATTTTTTCTCCGTCCCGGTTTCTTTCTGGATCTTCTCTTTGGTCTTGTGAGCAGCAATGCCCTTCAGCAAAGTGCGCGTTAATATCTTGAAATAGATAATATTTTTTTTGGTTTCAAAGGTATAGGAAGCCACCTTGCCAATATCTTCCAGCAGTTGAAGTTCACCCATCGGCTGATCATCGATAAATATCCGGATGCGCTTAACCCGGGAAGGCCGGCTACGAACCTCGGGAAATGAGAATTTAAAATGCCATCCCTCCTCCAATCCCGGCATGTTCAGCAGGATTTTGTTTTTCTGCCCCTGTACATCGGATATAAGAATGAAGTTATCAAAGGTGGTAATTTCTCCGCCGGCAGCCGCCTTTTGCGGGGCATTTCCGGTAAATGCCAGGACATCAAGAAAAACACCTGAGTATTGCGGCTCGTTCTGCAGGACGGGCGGCATGGCATAGTCATAAACGGACGGGTTCATTTCCCAGGCATTCTTGGCGTTCTGATATGAAATTCTGGCATTATCCTCTTCCCCTTCTGCCCGGAAAATCAGGTAACTGAGGTAATGGGCCAGCGCATCTTCATAAAAGTCTATATGACGGTTTTCGATCTTGAATCCGCTGGTGTCCTGCTGGTTCCACTGGTTAACCCATTCACCATACTTTACGTCCATCTCTCTTAGTTTATCATTAACACGTTTGATTTCAACATAAGCCTCCTCAAAACTGTTCAGTGCCACGTAATTAAGGGCTTTAAAAATATTGACATAAAAATTGTCATAAACCTCCCCGCTGTAGTCCAGTACATTATCATTGACTAGCGCAGACAGTAGTGCTTTACCCACGCTGCGGGTGAACAGGTCTTCCATGATGCGGTCGGCTCTTTCCAGGTACTGATTACTGGTATCGAAATTCTGCTGATAATGCAGCACCAGTCCCTTGTTCAGGTAATACAGAACCCGGTCCTTCTCCAGATAAATTTTCTTCTGGCGGTAGGTTTCAAGACGCCGGGCCGCCTGTTCGAAATTTCCCCTGGTGATATCGGAGACCAGTTCGGTATCAGCGTCCTTACGGCTATGCAGGGAGGAGCAGGCGCAGCCGGTGACGAGCAAAAATATCGAAATATTTTTTATTAAAAATTTCATTGAAACACGTTAACTAAAATATAAACTGTAATTTTTCTACCATTTATACTTATCCTGTTCAATCAATTTTTTTATTTTTTTCTCGCCGATCCAGACCTTGGTGTTGTTTTCAATATCTATTAATTCCAGGTTTATCTGGTAGAACACCGCACTCTTACCTTCCACCGAATCCACAATGGAATTGATACTGCCCAGCAGCATATGATCTGCCCCGGTTTCATTAGCCCACCTTTTCATGGTTTCCATGGAAGCAAAATGTTGCTGATCAAGACGCTCTTCCCTTAACTGATCGCGTTCCCCGGCGGACGCCACGAAGGTGACTTTCCCAGAGTTGATAAGTTCCCGTTCAATATCTTTAATAAATACATCGGTATTAATGTGTTCGCTGCTTTTATTTCTCACCTGTCCTACAATCATAACCGGTTTCTTTCCCGCTGCCGATTGATATTCTGCCAGCCATTGCTGTGAAAGCAGGTCCTGTATCATGGCCTCGGCCGTCATCCGGGAATCGGTGTCATTCCAGCGGCCACTGAGATCGGTAACACTGTCGGTGGGTATCCGCGATACTTTGCGGCTGCTGCCTGCACAGTGAAATAAAAACAATGAGAAACTGAACGTAAGTATGAGCAAAACGTGTTTTTGATGGTTTTTCATATTACTCCTCCAGAAAGAGTCTGAATAGAAAGATTTTACATAAAATTAATAAAAATTTAAAAAAGGTCAATAAAATAAATTATGATTATGTTATTTAAATTGCTGGAAAAAATTGACGGCTGGTTATATAAACCGGACACAGAGACCGGAAACCGCAGACTGCAGACTGCCGATTTTGTTTTGGCACGCGTCTCCTTATCAATTTTCCTTTTCCCTCTTTCATCCTTAATCTTATTTTTTCTTCAAGTAAATCTTGTTTTAATGTACGGCAGAAAGTTGTAACTTTATATCTGATACGGCTGGAGAAGGGAAAATTGGCCAAATATGATGAAATCCCAAAAAACATGAAGAAAGAACCAGCATGAAGAAAATAAAAGTGAGTTTCAAAGGAGGTCAGTCCTATCAACTGGCCGCATGCCTGGATGTGCCTGATGATCAGCAACCCAAAGCGTATGCACTTTTTGCCCATTGTTTTACCTGCACTAAAAATCTTAAAGCCATTCATAACATCGATGAAGCTCTTGCTGAAGAGCATATTGCGGTTCTGCGTTTTGATTTTACCGGTTTGGGAGAAAGTGAGGGTGATTTTGAAGAAACTAATTTTTCCACCAATATCGCTGACCTGCAGGCAGCGGCCCAATTCCTGGAACGTGAATACGGACCGGCCCGGATCCTGATCGGTCACTCCATGGGCGGTGCAGCCGTGTTACAGGCGGCATCGCGAATCATAGAAGCAAAAGCGGTGGTAACTATTGCGGCCCCTTCCGATCCGGAACACATTGAACGTTTTTTTATGAGCAAGCAGGAAGAGATTGAAAGGAGCGGAGAAGCTGAATTTAACATCGGCGGGACCTCATTCCGCATCAGTAAACAGTTCCTGGATGATCTGGAGAGCAATAACATGAAAAGTTTTATTAAAAATCTGAATAAACCATTATTGATTTTTCACAGTCCGGTAGATGATGTGGTGGCAATAGATAACGCTTCCCGAATTTTTGCCGCGGCCAGACACCCCAAGAGTTTCATCTCCCTGGACGATGCAGATCATCTGTTAATGAAGGAGAAAGATTCCCGCTATGTGGGAAAGCTCATTGCCGCCTGGTCCGGGCGGTACCTGTAATGGGTTGATTTTGCTGATAATCCACAGGGATTATTTTTCTGCACATATTATTTGTATTTTTCAGTCAGTTCATCCAGCATTTCCATATCAGCTTTCTCCAGGTGCAATTGCATGGCTGCAGCATTTTCACGGGCATGGGAAACTCTGCTGGCCCCCGGAATCACGAATACCGAATCCCCTTTTGAATAAATTAACCAGCTTAATGCAATCTGAGCTTCAGATACCTGGTATTTCCCGGCCAGCTGGTGCAGAATATCAATCAGCGGTTGACTTTTTTGCAGTCCCTTTTTCCGGAAATCGGGCAGAAATCTGCGGAATCTGCTTATATTTTTCAGCAGTTCCGGATGCTGGTGAAACTTGCCGGTCAGAATACCCTGGGCCAGCGGAGAATAGGAAATAATCGCAATTCTCAGTTTGCGGGCCGTTTCCAGAATGCCGTTCGATTCAATCTTACGATCCAGCAGATGATAACGCACCTGGTTGGAAACCAGTGAAAAGCCGGATTTTTTGAGTTCATCATATGCGGTCTTCATCTGGTCTGCTGAAAAGTTGCTTACACCCACGTATCTGATCCTCTGCTGTTCCACCAGCCGGCCCATGGCCTTCATCTGTGAACGGATGCCGGAAAATGAAAACGGTTGATGGATCTGGTAAAGTGAAATTGGGTAGGGCTCCAGCGCCTTTCGCCGCCTGTCAATGGTCCTGAAAATAGATCCTGCTGTCCGGAAAAGCGGCCACCATTTGGTGGCAATAATGGCTTCATCCGGTTTAATGTCAAGTTTCGAGAGGCTCGCGGCCAGGGCCCTTTCGGATTGCCCCTTACCATATGCTTCGGCCGTATCAAACCAGTTAACTCCGTTATCCAGAGAGGTCCTGATGATTTCCATGATCTCCCGGTCATTTAATGTGGACCAGTAACTTCCCAAAAATCCGTGTCCCTGGCTGAACTGCCAGCAGCCGAGGCCGACCGGGGAAAGTATTAAATCGGAATCGCCCATTCTGCGTAATAATAACTCTTTTAACATGGTAAACTCCTCATCATATTGCCGGTGCTGCTTTAATAGTTATCTGTGGTGTCCAGCCTCCTTGTTCGCGCAGCTGAAGAAAGGATTAACCGGATTCAAGCGAAAATAATTCTTTTGTTTTTGCAAAAAAACGTAGAGTAAAGAAAACAGCGGCAATGGTTAAACCAATCAGTAATCCGATCCAGACTCCAATGACGCCCATACCAGCAGAAAAGCCCAGCAGGTAACCCGTGGGAAAACCCACTACCCAGTAAGCGACAAAGCTGATAAACATGGGAATTTTTACATCCGTTATTCCCCGAAGTATGCCCAGTCCCACAGCCTGTACACCGTCTGACATCTGGAAAAATGCCGCAATTACCAGCAGGGAGGCGGCAATGGAGACAACCTCTGAATTATTAATATAAAGTGTGGGCAGAAAGTACCGAAACAGGATAAAACAGGTCGCGAAACAGGCCATCACGCCGGCAGCCAGCAGGATAGCAATCAATCCTGCCGCCCGCACTTCGTGGAAATTCTGCTTTCCCAGTGCATTGCCTACCCGGATGGTCCCGGCCGCCGAGATTCCCAGCACTGACATGAACGTGATGGAAGCCATGCTCAAAGCTATCTGGTGGGCTGCTAACGGCTTGCTCCCCAGCCAGCCTATGATCACAGCAGAAAATGCGAATGCCCCCACTTCGAAGAAATGCTGAATGCCGGTTGGAATCCCGATACTGAGCACCCGTCTGATTACTTTCCACTGGATTCCCCTGAACCTGAATGACGGATCGTAGGGTTTAAACCGCGAGGACCAGAGAACATAACCCATCATGCCGAGGGCCATGAAAATTCTGGTAATCAGTGTGGAATATCCGGCACCATCCAATCCGTAGGCAGGGGCTCCCAGGTTTCCGTAGATGAAGATCCAGTTGCCGAAGGCATTCACCAGATTGGCCAGGATTGCGACATACATGGCCGGCCGGGTGAAAGATAATCCTTCGATAAACTGCCGGTAATTCTGGAACAGCATGAAGGGAATGATGGAGTAACCCAGAATGCGGGCGTAGGAGGCTGCCTGCCGGGCGACTTCCGGCGGCTGCTTAAGATAGAATATTAAGTCCGACAGAAAGAAAATCAATAATGTCAGAACCACGGAAACCAGCATATTCACTATTAATGCCTGGCGCAGAATGATCCCGCACTGCTCATGGTCATTCTTACCTCTCGAGATGGCCACCAGGGGTGTAATGGCCAGACTCATCCCCAAACCGAAAACCACTACCAGAAAAACCAGGCCGTTCACCAATGAAGATGCAGCCAGCGGCACTGCTCCCACTTTGCCCACCATCATACTGTCCACCACTCCCAGCATAACATGACCCAGCTGTCCGATGGTTACGGGATAAGCCAGTTTCAGGGTTTTTACTAAATGAGTTCTGTAGCTCTGCATGGTCAAAAAATTTTCCCGGGCACAATAGCTGCGGGCCTGCTTTTAAAAGACAAGATATTGTGTTTCAGGGTATCCGGGATCCGGTTTATTTTTTCCTGGCGATGGCCAGTCCTCCCCAGGCCTGGCTCGTTGGCATCACTTCCACACTGTTGATATTCACGTGAGGCGGGAGCGTGGTTACCCAGTGAGCAATTTCCGCTATGTCATCAGCAGTGAGCGGATCCGTTCCTGCATAGACTTTGGATGCTTTTGTTCTGTCCCCCTTATAGCGTACAATGGAGAATTCGGTTTCTGCCAGGCCGGGTTCAATATTGGTAACGCGAATATTAGTCCCCAGAATATCAGTTCGCAGATTGCGTGAAAATTGCTGCACAAATGCCTTGGTGGCCCCATACACATTACCTCCCTGGTAGGGCCAGTTACCGGCAATTGAACCTAAATTTATGATATGACCGCGGTTTCTTTCTATCATGCCGGGCAATATGTTCCGGGTGCAATACAGCAAACCTTTTATATTGGTATCAACCATGGTTTCCCAGTCTGTCACTTCGCCGGTCTGGACTGGTTCCAGCCCCAGAGCCAGACCGGCATTGTTAAGCAGTATATCAATCGCCTGAAAATCAGTCGGCAACTGATCTATGGCAGATTTTACCGCATTATAATCGCGCACATCCAGTTGTAAGATATATGCAATTTTTTCGCCACCCAATTCCTGTTGTAACTCGCGCAGTCGATCTATACGGCGTGCGGCCAGTATCAGGTTCCAGCCGTCTTGCGCAAACCGCCGGGCACAACTTTCTCCGAAGCCTGCACTGGCACCGGTGATAAAAACCACACCTTTCATTGAATCATTCCTCCTTACTTTTCTGGCAATCTCAGCCAGCCTGATGTTTTCTGGTTTATGCCGGCAGTGTTTTTCTCCTGACCGGCATGGTCATGCATCGGCAGCCCCCGCCTCCCCGGGACAGCTCCGAACCGTCAAAGGTAAGCACGCAATTCCGGTAATCACCCAAATTCTTTTTTCCACTCAGAATATCCTGCGCTTTCAGTATTTCGAAACCGTGCCTGTTCATTTCCTCCATGGTATGGATGTTCTGACCATATCCCATCACTTTTCCGGGGGAGAGCGCAAAAAAATTCGCACCGCTGTGCCACTGTTCCCTTTCCTGAATCCATTCATCACTGTTGCCACCGCAAGGTATCGGCAACAGATCCATCCCCAGATTTTTCAAAGCGTCCGGCAGGTTATTTACCTGGTTTATGGATACTGCCTTCTGGTTATCGATGGTGATTTGAACCGTTCTGAACATGCTGGAATTCAGAATCACCGGTTGGTAAATCATGCAGTGATGTCCGTCGATTAACGTGAAAATCATATCCAGATGAATGAATGATTCAGGTTCCGGGGGTAATTCCTGAACCAGAATATGTTTTCGTTCCGGTTCTGCCTTTAGGAGTTCTATGATGAAATCCACACCCTGAGTACTGGTACGCTTTCCGATTCCGATTATGAGAATATCACTACGTGCCGCCAGAATATCTCCACCTTCAATTGTTAACTGCGGGGCAGACTGTGAAAACTGCCTGGCATTGAGCGGTTCTGTCTGAAAAAGAGAATGTTTTTTGAAGATAAATTCCATAATAATAGATTCTCTTTCTCTGACCTTGCTGGCCATTCTGGCAATGATCACTTTGCTGTTGAAGACGAAGGCCGCATCCCGGGTAAAGAAAAAATTATGAAGCGGCTGAAGCGAGTATTTCTCCCTGCTGAGAAAGCGGGACAAATTGTCTTTCATTATCGGAACACCTTCAATCAGCTGCCTGGCCAGTTCTGCCGGGGATAAATCCAGCAGATAGCTTTTAATGCAATCCGCAGCTTCGTTGCGGCAGATTTCATCAACCATTTGGGTGCGGGTGGATTCAGCTTCCAGAATTTCCTTCAGCAGTTGCCCGACTTCAAAAACCCGGCACTCTTTTTTCAGAACACCCAGAAATTGTGAATATTCCTTGGAAACCACCGAAAGATTCAGAATATCACTGTAAAGAGCTCTTTCTGCCCTCTCCGGAGTCATATCCTCTACTTCTCTGCCCGGAGTATGTACGATAAAACCTTCCAGTTGGCCAATTTCGGATTGAATATTTAGTGCAAATGGTGTTTCCATGGTCTTTTCCTCAGCCTTTTGATCGCCGGGTAATCTTTTCTGAAACAGGGAACCGTTTCTATTCCATTATCGCACGTACAGAAACTTTTCCTCAAAAATATTTTATGTATCACAGCTGCTTTCGGATTATATGGCAACCGGTTCTCACTTCGGGACTACCCAGATATTATTACTGATGGCCAGTTTGACTTCATCCAGGTAAACCGCCTGTCCGCTGCCCCCGCTCCTGAAATCGGTCACGATATCCACATGTTGCGCTGATTTATTCATGATCCCTTTTTTTAGCAGGTCATCGGTCACCTTCTTGCCCTCCTCTGAGGCCGGATCTGTTGCAAAACATTCCGGATAACTCGCCCCGATGGCTATATGAAGAGTCCCTCCGACTTTTTCAACAAATAAGGGATGCTTCAATACTTTTTCGATTCCGTTATTCATGCCCAGGGCAACCTCCCCCAGCCGGTGTGAACCGTCATCCGTTTCAATCACCCCTTTTAAGGCTTTTTCGCCGTTCCCGGCGTTGTATTCTTTGATGATACCACCCTCAAAACGGAGATAAATTCCCTGTATGGTAGTACCGCTCTGGAACACTGGCAGGTCCACGAAAATTTCACCTTCCACACTGGTGGCATCAGGACTGGTAAATACCTCTCCATCCGGGAAATTTCTTTCGCCGGTACATTTTACAATGTTACGGCCACTGATATTCAGGCGGAGTTCCAGTAATTTACCACTGTCGGGGTGCCGGGTCTGAATTCGCATAACATTGCTTTTATCCATTAATTGATAGATATCTTCTTCCACCTCTTCCAGAAAGTGGGGATCAATAGTGGAGGCATTTACGATTACTGAGGTGTATTCATCAAGACTCATGTCCTCAAGGTCGGCAAATCCCTGCGTGGGATAGAGAGTCAGTACCCAGGGTTTGGCCAGTCTGATGTTTTTGAACGGTTCATCCGCACGCATGATGGCTTTGGCCCTCTCCTCCGGCAGGTTTTCAAATAAATGAGGAGACTCGGCACCCAGAATTTCAATATATTTAGTCATGCCTTTATAACGATCTTCATGCCATTTCGGCACCCTCTCAATCTGCGACAGGTTTCCATGCCTGGCAATGGCCGCTCCCCACACCTTTCCGCGATCATTATCAGTTGCCACGATATTGACATCTGCTATGGCGCCGGCTTTAAAGATCAGATTCTGCAATATGGAGATTAATGGCCAACAGATGTGTTCACCCTTGAGCATAACCACGTCTTCCGGGACTATTCCGCCCAGAGAATAGTTCAGTAAATATCCCGCCCAGGTGTCCAGCTCTTTTTTACTGATGTATGGTTGCATAATAGACTCCTTCTTTATATCAATGAATATTTAAATAACAAACTTCAATATATTCCAAAAATCATCTGAAATCAGCATTTGTTTTAAAGAACCTCCGGAAAGAAACTCTTGCATTCAGCTGCCTTTTACCGTTGGAAAAAATGCCTGTTCTTAAAATTGTGAATTTTCATTTTTTTCCTCTCTTTTTGCAGTGTTTTTTCGATAATTAGAAAGATAAAACTGATGATTTGCGTATATAAAGTGCCGGAGAAGTCATGAAGAGTTATCTTTTTTCCTTTTTATTTTTAATGGCCACCGCCTGTTCATCCCACCTTCTTTCTCAGCAGGGATCTTTCGGGTTGAAAGGGGGCGGCTCCATGTATTTCGGAGACATTAAAGATCAGCAAGCCGTACCTTATAGCGGAGTGTCGCTTGATCTATGGATCAGGGAACAATTTGGTGCCGCTCTGTCAGGTTCGTTTACCCAGTTAAAGGGAGAAACCGATGTATATTATTTTGAGAACGAGTTGTTCTTTATCTCCGGACTTCTAAAACTCAGACCTCTGGGCAAGACCACAGTCAGTCCGTATCTTCAGGGTGGGATAGAATATATTCACATAAATCCCACCAATAAAATACAGGAACCACTTCCCAACAATGCAAACATGGTCTATAAAAAAGATCGGATTGGTGCTCCGGTGGGCGGTGGCTTATCGTTCTTTGTAACCGAAAAAATTTCACTCGATCTGGAGGGAATGTATCACTTTACTTTTACCGATTACCTGGACGATGTATCCGATGCCAAAAAAAAGGATAATTTTGCCGTGGCATCCCTGGGAATTTCATTTCATTTCGGAAAACTGAAAGATACTGATGGAGATGGTATCCCGGATAAATATGATTTGGATCCCCTGCATCCGGAAGATTTCGATGGTTATCGGGATAGCGACGGAAAACCGGACTTGGATAATGATGAGGATGGGGTTCCCGATATCACGGATAAGGCACCCCTGTTACCGGAGGACCGGGACGGATTTGAGGATGAGGATGGCGTCCCGGATACCGATAATGATCAGGATGGGATACCGGATATTGACGATAAGGCTCCCAATGAGAAGGAAGATGTGGATAATTTCCAGGATCTTGACGGGGCACCTGACATGGATAATGATCAGGATGGTATCAGTGACGTAAATGATCTTTGTCCGGGAACAGATGAGACGGTAAAAGAGGGGCAGAACACTAAAGAAACCTATAATGGGTATGAAGATGACGATGGCTGCCCGGATACAAAACCGGAAATTGCGGTGGAAAAAGGTGAGTCCATAGTTCTGGAGGGAATATATTTTGCAACCGGCCGGGCGGATCTTACCGAGAATTCACGTGTGATTCTCGATAAAGTTGTGCGTACACTGATGGAAAATTCCAAAATTGAAGTGGAAATCCGAGGCCATACCGACAATACCGGTTCATATCAGACCAATATGAGGCTCTCCAAAGCACGGGCAGATGCTGTAAAATTATATCTCATTAATTATGGAATAGATGCCGCCAGAATCAAGACGCGTGGTTACGGACCGGATAATCCCGTTGCACCAAACAGTACGCGTGAAGGTCGGGCCAAAAACAGGCGAATCGAATTCTACCGGCTGAAATAAACGGCCGGTTATGGCCATGGGAGGCCAATATTTTGAATCTGTAAAAAGTTTTCCGGACAAAAATTAAAATTTTTATTCTAAAGTAATATATAACATTATTGTCCTGTCAGAGCCCGGTCAATATTAACCGGTGTGATCCCCTCAAAAAAAAGACTGATCATTGAAAACGGTGTTGTATAATAGCGGATTTTTTCGATGATTGATCTGGTCTTTAACTTGTTTCCCATCACGACTGTCAAATCAATCACTCAATATTTTGCTGCAAATTGCCGGACTGAAATGTATCTCCTGAAGATATGATCTGGACAATCAATTCACCCATCACGAATCAGAGGAAAGAGATCTATGCTTGAATTCCAGTAATAGTTTAATAGGTCCGATGAACCGGTTGTGATTTATGTTCCGGACTTGTGCCGGCGAGAATTGTATTGCTTTTAGGTTTCAGGGCGTTCAGTCCAAATTGTTGAGGAGTATATATTGAAAAGCAGGAAAGGGTCAAATTGGCATTCGGCAGGGAAGGCGTTTCCATTCTCATCCCGCAGCGGGATGTTCATTTATTCCGGGGAAAATAACGTAGGTGTGAAGGGGTATTATTATAATATTCCCCTATATTCCTTTATTCGGAAGCCTTGTGAATATCGAAGATCTTTTGTCCCTTTATATAATCACGTGTTTCATATTTTGTGATGTGCATCAGTTTTTCGCTGAGTTTACTGATCCGCACTGCTTCATTTTTGATAATGGTGGCAATTTCTTTGAGGTTTTCATTTTTAGGGAAATCCAGGAGAATATCAGTGGTGATAAAAAGTGTAGTCAATGGCTGATTCAATTCATGACAGACCGCACCTGCCATTTCCAGCACGCCTTTTAATTTTTCTTTCTGAACATGTTCTTGCTGGGCTTCTACCCGGTCTGTATAATCTTCCGCAATACAAAGGATTCCTTCTCCTCCTTCGGACAGCTGCACTTTGGCTTCTCTGAGCTCCATATAACACACCGACCCGTCCTTGTGCAGGCTTTTTACCGTATGCTTCAGAACTTTTCCACCCAGTAGTCGGGCAATATTTGTATCTACCTGGTTTTTGACCTCTGGGTGTGCGAGAATATGAACGCTTTGGCCAATCAACTCTTCCCGCTTATATCCCAGCGATAAACAAAAGGAAGGATTAACATCGATGATCGTTCCGTTCTTATCCTCCAGAATAATTCCTGTAGGAGACAGTTCAAAAAGCTGACGATATCGATCCTGTTCAGATGCAATTCCGGCTATGAATTCTTTCTCAGTTTCCATTTCCGTTATCATGCCGATCAGAATTCCTGATTGATCTTCGTTGTGAACCTGATCAGCCGTAGTGAGGGTATGGAGAACAGTTTTGTCTCTGTGAACATACCTTACGGCCATTTTAAAGGAGTGATTCCCGGCAATCGCTTTTTCCAGTTCCTGCAGAAAATTTTTCCGGTCATCGCTATGCATGGTGTTCAGAAAATCATTTAAAGAATATTTGCTATTGGTTGACTGAATACCGGTTGTCCGGGCGGCAACTTCTGAACACCGGAATATCCCGGTATTATAGTTAAAAAACCATGTGCCCGTATTCCCGCATTTTGTGAGAAGAGAATCCCCTGGCTTAGGTTTTCTGGTAAGATCCTCCTGAATTGATTTTTGCTTTCGCAGCTTTTCAATTTCCGCCAGAAGTTCTGCTTTGGTCTTGTTTCGATCAGACTTTTTTTTCATATGCTAAGAACAAATTTAACTGATAGCAAATTACCTTAAGTGGTTTTCCGCGATAATAACGCACCACTATTCTTTTCTTCATTTTCGGCATTTTAGAAAAAAAAATAATATGATTATTGTCTTAAATCCGAAAAATAAAATTTAAAAGTCATTCCGACCGAAGCGAATGAAATGAGCGAAGTGGAGGAATCTATTGAACTTATGAAGATTTCTCGGCTACGTCCCAGTAAACCGGGACTTCGCTCGAAATGACTGGCTCACTAAGTATAAAAAGAACAATATATTACCATAACATTTTCGGAGCTAAAGCAATAATCATATAAAGAAATGTTTTGGAAGCAGTCTTCCATTCTCAGTTTAATCCCAAAATATGGACAAGATGGATAGAAAAATAAATATATTTTGCTATGATTAAATCTTCTCAAGAAGTTCAAACTGATAAATTGGATCTATGGTAGACTATGTCAATTGCTTCGGGAACGATTATAGGGCTAGTATTATGACTATTTTCGGGGTTGGAGCCCAAATTGCAAAACAAAATTTACACACTCTGAATCTTTTCTATTCTCTGGTTTTTATTTCTTCTGTGTCGCTTGTTCATATGCTAAACTTGGACTTAAAATTATATCTAATGCGGGACCTATCGAGTTCATTCTCAAAAGTGACAGATACAGCATTGCCACCGGTACATTAAATATACTGATATAGATGACCTATCATGATTCCATATCACTATTTTCTGACGGGGGTTCGCAGCCCATTTTCATCCTTTATTTAATTTAAGAGCCCCCGGTCAAATTAGAGCCATGGAAATAAATTGAGATTCTCTATCTAATTCTGGTGCCGCATAAATCACCAGGTTTTGAGTAGATTTCTAAATTTTATGGTAATTTAAGTACTAAAATATACTAATCAAATTAT
>Ga0315555_1000752_pt1 | contig 23252 bp, 19 predicted proteins | sample SalMarSW160380MG_FD_202113 | JGI IMG/M metagenome (GOLD analysis project Ga0315555, IMG submission 202113) | Salt marsh sediment microbial communities from the Plum Island Ecosystem LTER, Massachusetts, United States - Salt Marsh Sediment SW1603-80 ... | reverse complement strand
TCCCACAGAACCAGGTCAATATTTAATTCTCCGGTAACTATAACATCTAATTTATTGATTTTCATGATCTCCATCATACTTGGTTTCAAAGGTTACAACAGCAGATAAATTTTTAGGATTGTCAGGATTTATGTTTTTTGAAAGAGCTTTATAATAACCTAATAATTGTAGCAAAGGTAGGTACATAAACGAATTGAATATATCTCCATAGTTGGCAGGCACGTTAATCAAATAATGTGACTTATCACAGAGATTGGAATAGTTTTCACCCTGCAGGATAAAAGTTTTAGTCCCTAAAGTTTTCATATCATCGGCTAAATGTGCTTCATATGCTTTCCCACTTTCGGATAAGAGAATAGTAATCAAAGTATTGTCTGAAGCCGTTGATTTAGGTCCATGACGGAATTCGAGTGTATGATAACTTTGCGACAGAGAGATAGACATTTCCTGAATTTTTAATGCAGCTTCATTGGCAAGGCCCAAGAAAGGTCCCTGGCCGAGAAAAACAAAATGATTCAAATTATTATCATTTGCAATCTCCATTATCCTTGACTCAAATTTCTTCATTATCCTGTGGCTCTCGTCGGCTAAATTTTTCAATTTGTTTACTAATTCCTCATCATCAACCAATAGAGAGGCTAAATGGATTATACTCAAGAGCATAGTAGTGAAAGAACCTGTCATCACTACGCTTTGTTCTTTCTCAAAGGGAAAGGTTAAGTTAAAATCACTATTTTTTATCAATTGAGAATTAGCGTCACATGATACTGCCAGGATAGGAATGCTGAATTCTTTTTTGACTTTTTGGGCGGCTTTAACAACTTCGGTTGAGGTACCCGACCGTGAAATGGGAACCAATAAATATTGAGTAACAGGATTCAAAACAAGCTTAGGATATATCAAAATTTCCGAAGACGGTACTGCTTTGGTGGGAATACCAGTGAGCATTTCAAATAAATTGCTCGCTGTTTGCGCCAGGTAAAAAGAAGTTCCACAACCGGTAAATACCCATACCTTGTCTTTAAACTGATTTAATATCTCAAGATGTTTTATTTTCTCCTTTTTTAAATCTTCCAACGCCTTTTTCCATCCGGATTGTTGCCGGATTATTTCTTGATAGGTGATACTAAAACCATCTTCAAAATTCTTCATTCTTCAACTCCTCCAGCAAAATCAAACCAATAATACTTCGATTCCCATAGATTCCAGTTTCTCACAATCTTCACTGGATAGATGGTCATCTGTAATCAGTTTATTTATTGCTTTAACTTCATTAATTACACCCATACTTCGCTTACCAAGCTTTGAAGAATCAGCCAGTACAATTATCTCCTCGGCAGCTTCCATCATCATCCGGTTCATTTTGGCCTCCTGCAAGTTGGGGGTGGTTAAACCAAATTTGAAATCAATACCATCGACCCCCAAAAACAACTTATCTGCAGTTATCTTGCGTAAAGAATCCTCCGCTATAGGGCCAACAAGAGAAAAAGATTTTTCTCTTAAAATCCCACCAGTAAGAATCACACTCACTTCAGAGGAAGCCAGTTCAGTGGCAATATTAACAGCATTTGTTATAACGGTAAGCTCTTTTTTCAATTTAAGCAGTCTGGCCAATTGGGTAGTCGTTGAACCTGAATCCAGTATGATAACATCCTTAATTTCAATAAATTGTTCTGCCTTTTTAGCAATTCTGATTTTCTCTTTGGTTTGAATTCGCTCTTTTTCTGTTAAAGCCAAGTCCATTACCGAGGAATGATTTCGAATTGCACCGCCGTGAACCCGGCTAAGAACACCTCGTTTTTCAAGAACTTCGAGATCCTTTCTAATTGTTACCGAAGAAACCTGAAACATCTCACTGATTTCATTAACCAGTAAACGTTTCTGCTGACTCAACAATTCCTGTATTTTTTGTCGTCTTTCTTCGGTTAACATTGAACTTATATTTTTTTATGACATCAATTATTTAAAGTAATCTTCAGATTTGAATTACCAATGAACTTACAATGGGAGAAAAAGGGCTAGAGCTTGAGGGACTTTCGAAATACATCATATTGTAGAATATTTATTTCATTATGTTGTTTTTTCTTTCATTTCCTTTTGATTTTAAGAAAACAAATTAAATTTGTCAAGATTTTTTTTACGAATACCCCTGAAAAATTTTCGATTATAATCGAAAAGCAATCTGCGTGTTATTTCCTATGATCATTGATTTATATTTTACCCGGAGAAAAAATGGTAACAAAAAAAGAAACGATCATGTACTAACGGTTTACATACGCCTCCAGTAAAACCGCCGCAGCATCCATCCGGGATGCTGCGGCGGTTTTTAATATATCCGATTTCCCTGGTGACCGGACAGACCGGTAAATTTAAGGGTACTTTTTCAATTATTTTATTTTTACCGAATCAGGTTGTCAATTGTAATAACCGATGAGAAAGAGGGGACTTGGAAAAGCAGATGATAAATTATGATACCTTAACGACAAAGAGACTTAATAATATTTTTTCATAAAATTTTTCAACCGTTTCTTATCCTTGACAACCAGTACACTATTTAAAAGCACGATAAGAAGTAGAAGACCCAAAATCAGCAGTAAAAATTCGCCGGAAAACACGCCAGAAGACCTCCTTGTTTCTGTATAGCCTCTTAAAAATGAAATTTAATTACTATTTTTTGATAAATGAAGTTATATGTATCACAAATACTATGATCATTTATTTATACTATCCGGCACAACTAATTGTTAACTCCCTGCATATATTTTATTTCATGGTAACCCGTATGTGTCAATTCTGTAATGACTATTTCGGATTTATGATTGCCTTCAGGTTAAATTTTTCGCCAATCAACAGTATTCACTGGTAAGGATGTATTACTGTAATTTAATTTTCCTATGCTTTACAAAATAAGTTTTTCCTGTTAACTTTAAAAATAAAGGTAAAAACCAAAAAACGTCTAAAATTAAACTGAAAGGATATTGATAATGAAGTTAAAAAAGATTATCACTCTTTTTGTCTGGCTGCTGCTTCGGCTGGTCATGGTAAATCAGAACAGCTTCGCAGATGAGTCCCAGACAATTTCACCCAAAACCCTTGACCAGATTGAAAAGGCTGTTACTATAGATGTGCAGATGCGCGCGATGATTAATGCAGTCTCTAATAACGAGATTAAAAGTTTGGCCTTGAATAAGAAAGTACTGGAAGATCTTGATCCTTATTTCGCATACCGTATAAAGACCGGCAATGTGACAAATCAAAAATCATCCGGTCGCTGCTGGTTATTTACCTCACTCAATGTATTGCGTCCCTCTGTCATGAAGAAATATTATATGAAAAACTTTGAATTTTCAGAGAATTACCTGTTTTTCTGGGACCAGCTGGAAAAATCCAACCGTTTCCTGGAAACGGTCCTTAACAGTCTGGATAAGAAAATGGATGACCGTTTTATTGACTGGCTGTTCAGGAATCCCATCGATGATGGTGGTGTCTGGAACATGATGGTAAGCCTCATAAAGAAATACGGGGCAGTCCCCCGTGAAGTCATGATGGAATCCTATAACAGTGACAACACCCGCATGGTGAACCGCCTGCTGGCAAGAAAACTGCGTGAAGGAGGTTATCAGATCCGCAAGATGTACAAGGAGGGTAAAAATATAGAACAATTGCGGAATTATAAACTGAGCGTTCTCACCGATGCCTACAGAATGCTGGTTATAAGCCTGGGTGAACCCCCAAAGGAATTTAGTTGGCGGTACGAGGATACAGAAGGTAACATTCATCCTGAAAAAAAATATACTCCTCTTTCCTTCTACAAGGAATTCGTTCAAACGGAACTGGAAGATTATGTGATGATGATGAATGATCCCTCCAGGGAATATTACAAACTTTACGAGATTGAATTAGACCGGAATGTATATGAAGGGCCAAACTGGACATATGTCAATCTGCCTGCAGAAGTGCTAAAAAAGTTTGCCAAACGGTCTATTCTGTCCGATGAACCCATATACTTTTCCTGTGATGTCGGTAAACAACTGAATTCCGATAAAGGTTATCTGGCCCTTGGTTTGTATGACTATGATTCCATGTTTGGTGTTAAATTCGGCATGGATAAAAAGGCCAGGATTTCGACTTTCGACAGCGGTTCCACTCACGGAATGGCACTGATGGGTGTGGATACCACGCAAACCGGACAGACAACCAAATGGCTCCTGGAAAACAGCTGGGGTAAAGAAAAAGGTTACGAAGGATATCTTATTATGACCGATGACTGGTTCGATGCCTATTCCTTCCGGCTGGTGGTTCACAAACGTTTCGTCTCTGAAGATGTTTTAAAAATCCGGCAGCAGAAACCCATTGTTTTGCCACCCTGGGATCCCATGTACTGATTGAGCCAAAGATACCGGGAATGGCTGATAATTTAAGGATAATAATTTCGATAAATGTCTTTCCGGGACAATAATAAAACGCGGTTTATCCGGCGGGTAGGACGTACTGAGAGAGGTATATTTTCCCTGCCCGCTTTGTATAAGATTTCAATACATATTATTTCAGAAACCCGGTACAGATGATATCTTTCAGCATAATTTTTTTCAAAAAATATATGTGCCCAGTACCTGCCCCTCAACTTCAGCTTAACCGAGGATAAAGTTATGAATATTAAACGGTTATTGTTAGTTATCCTTCTGCTGTCCAATGTGGTATTATCTCAGGAACAGATTGATGAATCCGTTGTTACCCGCATAAAAAATGAAGTGCAACAGAATTCCAGGATCATGGAAACGCTTAGTTATCTGACCGATATTTACGGGCCCCGGCTGATGGGAACACCGGAATACCGTGAGGCAGCCGAGTGGGTAGAATCCCGTTTAAAATCATGGGGAATTGAAGAGGTAAAACTGGAATCGATAGACCATGGTCAGCGGGGATGGCGTGCAGAATCCTTTTCACTGGAAATGATTAAACCGCATTATATGCCCCTCATCGGTTATCCACAAGCCTGGTGCCGGGGGACAAAACGTACCATAACCGGGAAACCAATCGTTACCGGAAATATTTTTTCCATGGATACTCTTCAGATGTACGGCGGAAAGTTAAAAAACAAAATTGTGTTAATAGACAAACATAAAACGACACAGCCACATTTTGAGCCCTTTGCCACCCGTCTGACCCCTGAAGAATTAAAGGCAGCCGCTCAGGATACAAACATTAATCCCGAACAGCCTTTAAACAAATGGGAAACAAAAAAGACCCTGAGGGATCGCATGACGTCCTGGAATTCACGTGATGAATTGGAACTGGCTCTTCAGAAGAAACTCATAGAGGAACAGCCGGCGGTACTCATCCAGCCCAGCAGCAGAGATCATTCCATCGTCCGTGTGGATGATATTTACTTCGGGAGCGATCAGAAGATTGAACCGGTTCCATCATTTGTAATTGCAGCCGAGCATTTTTCCCGCCTGATTCGTATGATTGATAAAGGCGTAGTACCCACCTTAAAAATCCATCTGAAAACCTGCTACTTCCGGAATCCCGATTATAATGTGAATGTAATTGCCGAGATTCCGGGATCAGATAATATTCTGAAATCAGAGATTATTCTAATCGGGGCCCATCTGGATTCATGGCATGCCGGTAACGGTGCAACCGATAATGCTGTCTCCTGTGCAGTTCTGATGGACGTTTTACATCTTTTTAAAGAGTTGAACCTGCAAACCCGCCGAACCATCCGGTTAGCGCTATGGGCAGGAGAAGAAGTCAGTTATCACGGCTCCATGGGATATATTAATGAGCATCTGGGAGATCTGTCCAGCGGTGTGATGAAACCGGATCATGAGCAGATTTCCGTTTATCTCAATTTGGATAATGGTGCCGGAGCCATCAGGGGAATATTCCTGCAGGGAAATGAAAATGCCCGCACTTTATTTACCACTCTACTGGCACCATTTAAGGAAATGAGTGCAACAACAGTTGCCCTGCAAAGAACCACTTACACTGATCATGAACCTTTTGATGCCATGGGTATTCCGGCATTTCAATTCATTCAGGATCCATTGAATTATATGACGGTGACCCATCACACCAATATGGATGTTTTTGATTATGTTATCGAAGATGATGTGAAACAAAATGCCGTTATAATTGCTTCTCTGGTCTACCATCTGGCAAACCGGAAGGAAATGGTACCCCGAAAAACAAACTAAATATCACGAATTAGAAATTAAGTCATATCAGAAGATTGCAGGCGATAGATCCAATAAATACTTGATTCAAATCATTCAAAACCCATGAAAAATTCCCTGTCCTTCGTAAACTGATTCTCCTGCCACTGCTAATTAAATTGGGACAAAAAGATGTTTAAGAGGGAATAAGCATCCTGCGGATCACATCCCGCATAAACATGATCAGAATATTTTTTATTAATTGTGACTGACTTTAAAAACCACCTGAAGATAAAAATCCGGCACCCCCGGGGCATCAGGAGAAATTCGGCGACTGGTGTTATTTCTGATTCCTGCCGGATAAAGAAGAGTTACAGGTTTATCGGTTACAACCGTTCCTCTGCCACCGCAGGCAGAGCACACGAAACTCCCTGCCCTTCCCCTGCCGCTGCATGACCGGCAGTTAATGCATACAGGAATCATTAACCGGACGGACTCGCCGTGGAATGCCTCTTCAGGAGAGAGTATAATCTCAACCTCCCGTATAGGTGGTTTTCCCCAGAAAGAATATTCCCAATCCCAAAAATGACTCTGGAGTTCGTCAAATATTTCTCCAAACAAAGGAAAACGGGTTTTAAAAATAGTGCTCAGAATTATGCTATCTGGATTAACAATATTGGATGATTCCCGGTAAGGGTATGAAGAGGGAGATGACGATTTGTTTATTTGGAATGAGAAATTTTTAACTTCCCGTAAAGTCCGGTTATAATTGCAACGCCTGTCAGGGTTGCTTAATATGGCATATGCTTCCTGAATATCCTGGAATGGTACGCAGTTGTCTCCAAAATGATCGGGATGAAACTGCTTTGCTTTCTCGCGAAAAGCTTTTTTTATCTGGTCTTCAGAAGCATCTGACTTTAAACCAAGAAGGCTATAGTAATTTTTAGCCATCTTTCCTGCCGTGCAATATTACCATAAAGAAGATTAAATCTTGTTCATAAATTTCTTGTTTTATTAAAATCAAATCCAGCGAGAATTCAAGCGGAATATTCGCTATATCACAGGGAATCCAGAAAGTTTAATAAGCGGTCAAGCTCCTCGGTGGTATTATAATGAACTGCACCTATTCGTACCATCCCCCCGCTTTCCTGCAATCCCAGGTGATTGATAACTTCCAGCGCATAATAATGGCCATCCCAGACAAACACATTTAATTTTCCAAGCTTTTTTGCGATGTCTGACGGATGCATACCATTCATCACAAAGGAAACAGTCGGTACCCGGTGACTAAACTCCTGCGGTTCAGTAATGCCATGAATTTTAATCTTTCTTATACCTTTCAACCCATCGATGAGATGAGTTGTTAAATGCATTTCATACTCCTTGATGGCATTCATGGCAGCATACAATAATTTCCTCTCGCCGCTCAGTTCGGAAAACCGGTAAATTTCATCATGTCCCAGGGTTTCAGCAATCCACATAAGGTACTCCAGGGCACCCAGGGTTCCTGCCTGACCTTCATGGGACTGGGTACCGGTTTCAAATTTTCCTGGAGGATCATCATCTGCCGGCCTCACTTTGTAAGCCGGGAGTCTTTCCAGCAGCTCTTCCCGTCCCCAGAGGATTCCCTGATGGGGTCCGAAGAATTTATAAGCGGAACAGACCAAGAAGTCACATTCCAGGTCCTGAACATCTGTCGGTCCATGCGGAACGTATTGAACCGCATCCACATACACAAGGCCACCCAGGTCATGAATCATCCTGCTGATGGTTTTAATATCGTTAATGGTTCCAATGGCATTGCTGGCATAATTTACCGCCATCAGTTTTACCCGGTCGGACAGAAGTTGATTGAGTTCGTCCAGTTCATAGGTATAAGTCTCCCGGTTGAAGTTCAGCCATTTCACTTTCAGCCCCAGATCTCTGGCAAGAAAAGTCCACGGTGTGATATTAGCGTCATGATCCATCCGGGTAAGAATAATCTCGTCACCCGGTTTGAACCAGTGACCCAGCGAGCGGGAAATGGCAAAGGTTAGAGTGGTCATATTCGGACCAAAGATGATTTCCCGTGCCGACTTTGCATTTAAAAAAATCGCCATAACATCATGCGCCTGCTGCAGGATGGCATCTGAAGTCTGAGATGTCCGGAAATAACCGCCGTGATTAGCATTGGAAGCGACCAGGTAATCCTTCATTCTGTTTAATACCATATTAGGCACCTGCGTACCTCCCGGATTATCCAGGTAAATCCGTAAATTACCATTATCTTTTAATTGTAAAGCGGGAAACTGTTTACGGATGTTTGCAACATTGAATGCCATGGATGGACTCCTCTTTTACATTTCAGAACAATTACAGAATCAGACAATTAATTATGTCTCTCTGACCCGAGAAAGAGTGCCAAACCGGAAATCAATTGGATTTGTGTACCGACATCTGTGGTCAGAAAAACCTGGTGGAAATTATGCCCGGAACAAGGGCGTAATATGCGCTGCGGATGTAAACAGATCAGACCGTTCTGCGGGAGAAAGTGGTTGAAAATGTGCTGCCAGATCCAACGCCAGCATAAACAAACGTTCGTCACCGGGAGGGATAGCGGCAGTTACCGGCTCCGATAATGTAAATCGCAATGCTTTTTCTGCCAGGTCAGGTTCTTCCACGGGGCGATACCAGCATTTGCTGCAGGTTCGTTCAGATCCTTCCGGCCAGGGAGAATATGCCAGCATTTTCAAAGCCAGTCGGGCTGCTCCCTTTTCCTGTGCCTTTTGAATCACCCGCGGTCCGAATTTTCCCTGTGAATAACAAACGAAATTCACCGGAAACAGGATTGAATCAAATCCATATCCCTCCAGCAAAGCCAGCGCCGCTTCTTCGGAGTGGGCAGAAAACCCGATATGACGGATTTTACCCTTTTGACGGGCGTCAACGAATGTTTCCATGGCGCCAGAGGGTGCAAATATTTTTTTTACTTCCTCCAGGGTGGTCACTGCATGCAGCTGGTACAGATCAAAATAGTCAGTCTTCAGACGTTTGAGGGATCTGTCCAGTTCCTTCTTTGCTCCGGATCTGTCACGTTCCATGGTTTTGCAGGCCAGAAATATGTTATGACGATGCCCGGTAAGGGCTTTACCCAGTTTTACTTCCGCCTCCCCATCCCCATAAGACGGAGCTATATCAAAATAATTGACTCCACGGTCGATGGAAAGTGATACGAGTTGATCTGCACCGGCCTGTTCCATACCCAACACCACAATTCCTCCAAATCCAATGATCGATAAGCGGATTTCTTTATTATAATTTCGTTTGGGTATGGATGTTTCCCGGCCTTTCGCGTCTCTGTTAGTTGCGACTGCCGCCAGAATACCGCCCAGACTGCCTTTCATAAAATCCCTTCGTTTCATGTCAGTTACCTTCATAATTGCAGAATTCGGAAGCAATAATATTTTAATTAAACAGATGCCATTATTGTCTGACTCTTATAATAAAACAATAATTCTATTCAGTTCAAAAGTCTAATTTTTACCTGCTGGAAAATATTCGAAAACCTGTCTGCAAAATCCGAGCACCAACCTATCTGACATTCAGAATACCGGCAGTAACAATTGAAATAATTACTGTGTGATTTGTTTGTATTGGAGGGTGCCCCGGCAGATGAAGGTGTCCGATTACAATCATATTATATCCCAAATTTCTTTTTCAAGCAGACAACGAAGGCCCACGGTTGTTTGATTTTAATCGATTCATCAGCATTTCCTTTTTGAAAAATGTGTTAATCAAAAGAGCCTATAATATTTAATATACCGTTTCTGCAACCTTAACCCTTTTTCTCCGTAAGGACAAAAATATCAACCTGAGGAGTAAATGGTGAAAAAACTTGCATATTTTATTATTGTTTCAGTCTTTTTCTCCACTCTGGTTTTTAGTGCTGATTATGGAACCATTATCAAAAAACAGCATCGTTACTACCTGAACTGTAACGAAAATGTTTACATTAGCTTACGGGGAACCAGTGTTATCTTCAAGCAAAAATTCGGATCTGAATCTACGGTAGAGATTCTTAAGAATGGAAATCTTATGATCAGCGGGAAACCAATTAAAACCGGTCATGAGCAGCAGAAATTATTACGGTATTATAATAAAACCTTCCGGCACATGATAGAATCCGTTGAATTGGTTGAAAAAAAAGCGGTGAAAATAACAAAAGAGGGTGTGGAGGTTGGATTATCCGCAGTCTCAGGAGTCCTGGCCGGATTATGGACAGAAAGCAATATGGATGAACTGAAAGAAGAACTGGAAGCAAAGGCGGATCACCTGGAAGAAAAGGCAGAGGATCTGGAAGACGCTGTACAGGAGATTGAAGCTTATACAGAAAAGCTGGATGAAATCCATAATAACTTGGTGCAGAGCATACCCGAACTTGAGGAACTTAACTGGTTTTAAAACCGGAAATCCATTATTCAGACTTTTTGTAACTCACCGAAATCCCCGAACTGCTGGAATGAATAATTTCCGTTTCAAAATTATTCAGGTCTCTCAGACAGGAAAGAAAATCGGTTATTCCACTCATATAGGTATTCAGCACATTATGTGCCGTAAAACAGGAGCCGATATCCATTTGCGGATTTAACAGCCGAAGGTACCTGCAATACCAGTCCTTATCGGCATCCACAAAGACGAAATCAAATGAGTCCGGCAGAGCAGGCACCAGTTCATGTGCATCACCCAGCCGCGCATCAATATAAGAATCTAAACCCGCCTCTTTAAAATTTTCCAGAGCTTTTTTATAGCGGAATTCATTTATTTCAATGGTGATCAGTTTACCGCCGGTTTTACTGAGAGCCCAGGCAATCCAAATGGCGGAATGACCGGTTGATGTTCCAATTTCCAATGCCCGGGTATAGTTGTTTTTCAGTACCAGATCGTAAAGGACTTTCCCGTCAGATTCGGATATATTTAAATCATGCCACTCATTTTTGTGGCTATCTAGGAAATCTCTGATTTCCTGATCAAGATCTGCTGGATTTTCAGGTTGCTGAGCATAAAGTGTTACACAAAAAATTATCATAAGTGAAATTCCGAAAACATATTTCATTTCAATATTCTCCTTTTATGACAGCCATTTCATACCATATTTTAAAGGTGTTACCTTTATCTAAAACACCTGATTCAGATATCCTTTATTTGAATAATGCTAAAAGGGAGGTCAAGATTAAAACTATTAACAGGTCATATGTCTGCTGGCTTCAACAGGACAGTAATATTTCGGATTAAAGAATTATTTTCCCTTGTGGCTTCCACTGATTTGACTGAGATGATTTTCACAGTTCCGGGAATAAATATCCAACAGATCATCCAGGGTAAGTTCACCCGATTCGAGATGATATGCTTTTCGTTTCCAGGAATTATCGGGAAGATTTCTTAAAGAATTAACCCACCTCTTATGTAAACCTTCCAGAATTGAAATACTTGCCTGCACTGAAGCAGTTTTGGCTTCCGGCAACACAGCCCAGGCATCCTGTTCATAGGTTTTGAGGGCCGGATTATCTTCCGTCAGGACGAGTTTCATCCTGATATAACCGTTCATGTGGGCATCGGCCAGATGATGAATAACCTGACGGATAGTCCAGCTATTTTCCCGGTAGGGTTTATCCAGGTCTGATTCTGCTGTTTTTGCCAGTATCGATTTTAATTTATCGGGAAATTCCTGCAACAGTGAAATTTTTCTGTTTCTTTCTCTATTATCAGCCATAAATCCTCCTCTGTATTTGATTCTAATGTTTGGCTCTTTTATACTGATTTGGCCACGGGATATCCACACCCAATGTCCAGCCAGCATGGAGAGGCCAGTAGGGATGTCTTAACATTTCGCGGGCCAAAAATACTGCATCAGCCTGCCCGGTGGTAATAATGTGTTCTGCCTGTTGAGGGCTGGTAATCAATCCAACCGCTCCTGTTTTTATATCAACCTGTCGCCGGATTTCTGCAGCAAAAGTAGTCTGATAACCAGGGTAAGCCGGGATCTTCACCGCCGGAAGGATCCCTCCACTGGAACAGTCAATCAGATCAATCCCCAGGTTTTTCAGTTGGTTTGCAAGCTCTATAGATTGATTCAGATCCCATCCCCCCTCCACCCAGTCAGTGCAGGAGATTCTCACGAATACCGCCCATTTTGCCGGCCAAACTTTGCGGACAGCTTCCGCTACTTGCAGGGGAAATTTAATCCTGCCATTGAAATCTGTACCATAGCTATCCGTGCGTTTATTGGAGAAGGGAGATAAAAATTGATGCAGCAGATATCCGTGGGCCATATGTATTTCTGCTACCTGAAATCCCGCCTGAAGCGCATGATTTGCAGCATCACTGAACTGGAGGATGACCGTTTCCATATCCTGTTCGCTCATCTCCCTGGGACTGGGATAATTTGCGTCAAATGGAAGCGGACTGGGGGCCAGAGTTTGCCAAGGTCCCTCATTTTCCTTTAGTGGACCACCACCTTCCCAGGGAGGACGTGTCGATGCTTTCCGGCCGGCATGGGCTAGTTGTATACCTGGCACTGCTCCATGGTCTATAATAAAGGTGGTAATTCTTTTAAATGCCATAACCTGGTCAGGGGACCATATCCCGGTATCCCTTGGTGAAATGCGCCCTTCAGCAGATACGGCAGTTGCTTCAGCCATAACCAGAGCTGCCCCACCCACTGCCCGGGAACCCAGATGTACCAGATGCCACTCTCCAGGTACTCCATCTACACAGGAATACTGGCACATGGGAGAAACGAATATCCGGTTCTTGAATTTCAGATTGCGAAGAGGAAATTCTGTAAATAGCCGGCTCATAAACCGCCCCTTCCTGTTAATCGATTCAGTTTCGGAAAACAAAATAATAAACTCGCCCGGAAATATGCTGATCCCGGGCGGGCAGTGCAACGGTAAAATTTAAAATCAATTTCTATTATACTATCATTCCCGGGCAAGGGAAAGCATGACAGTTTGATACTAACACCATATATATCAAGTTTTCCACAATATAATTATATAGATCTTTAAGGAATCTCCTTTCCGTTTTCCGAAATGATTTTCACTGCTCACTGTCCCTTCCTGGACAAAAGGTTGTCTTTCCTTCAACTTTTTATCACGTGCATCCAGGTACCACAACCGGTTTTACATCACTAACCGGTTAGTCCTCTCGTACTTTAGATATTGAAATGCGATCTATATATTCCCCGTTATCCGGAGACGAAGCAAAGTGCAACTCACTGAAATCCTTCCTGAAAACCAGTTTGCCTTTTCCGATTGATTCCGCCTCTTAACCATACCCTAATCACAGTCTTTCTTTTTTCTTCCGCTTAATTCCAGGACGTCGTATTAAGGTGACAAGCCTTCATACTGATCCGGTTTAAATGTTATTGACCCATGCTACGGGGAAACTTCATAATTGAAATGAATTGACTTCATATTTAATATTCCGTTTATTTCTCTGCCAAAAACAGGAGTCTGGTTATCTTATTTCCACTTACCGCCGGGGAATATATACTGGCATTAACCGTGATGATGGTCGGATCTGTTCTGCAGGGGTCGGTGGGATTCGGGCTGGGGCTACTGGCTGCCCCACTGCTTATTCTGATTGAGCCAGCATTTGTACCCGGTCCGCTGTTGCTAGCTGCCCTGTTTCTTAATATTTTTATTTCACACCGCGAGAGACATTCAGTAGATACCCCAGTCCTGAAGTGGCTGATTCCTGGCCGGATCCTGGGCACCATTTTTGCCGCCATACTCATAAAATTCTTACCGGCACACATCATTTCCATACTCTTCGGCTGGCTGGTACTGTTGGCCGTAATCATGAGTATCAGTGGTTTACATCTCACTCTTATACCCGGTAATCTCTTAAGTGTCGGTACCCTGTCCGGCTTCATGGCCACAACCACCGGCATCGGCGGGCCTCCGCTGGCTTTATTGTTGCAAAAGAAAAAAGGAGCGATTCTCCGTGGTACCCTGGCCGCAGTTTTTCTGGTAGGCACTTTAATGGCAGTCATTGCCCTGGCCATCATCGGACGATTTGGCTTGAAAGAATTGATACTCTCGGTTTTACTTTTTCCAGCGGTCCTGGTGGGATTTGTTTTTTCAGGCAGGATATCCCGGTATCTGGATCTGGGGTATACCAGGATTGCCGTTCTGGCGATATCTGTAATTTCTGCCGTGGTGGTGATTCTAAAAGCAATCCTCTAGAATCACCTTTCAGGTTTGCCTGTTTTGTACTCAAAATATGGTATGTTTCGGTACGGTCCAGAATTCGCCATGGTGGTAGAGCATTTCATTACTTTCCCGGAAGTTCAAATGAGCTGACATAGTATCTCTACCTGAGATGGCAGGTCCTCTGCATTGAAAACCGTCCTGATTTTCAATTTTCCTGACGGATTAAGATCAGTTCTTTTTGAGGAGTGGACAGATATTTCGCACCCCTATCGGTTATTACCACCATTTCCTCCACGGTTGCCACTCCCCTGCCGGGAACTGTTAAACGGGGCTCCAGGGTAAAAACCATCCCTTTTTCCAGTGAGCGGAAAGGTTTCTGAGCATATTTTTCCCACGCAGGACCCAATAAGGCGGTGCCATCGTGAGAAAAGCGGCCCACCTGGTGGCCCAGCGCATGAGGAAATTCTTCATATCCGCCGGAAACTACAATATCCCGCGCTATTTTATCTATCTGATGTCCCTGTACCCCCGGTTTCATGGCCTCACGGGATTCTTTGATTGCCCGGACAATTGTCGCAAATCCTTTGCTGACATCGGGAGGAGCAGTTTTCTCTTCTTTCTCCAAAATATAAAAAGTCCTCTGCATATCCGATACATAATTATTGTACCTGACACCAAAATCCATATTCAAGATATGGCCACTTTCCACTTTTTGATCTGAGGGTGCATAGTGCGCCCCGGCAGTTTCAGGTCCGGTAAACACCGCCGGGCAAACGGTCTCCTCCCATCCCAATCCTATGCCTCTTTCCTTTACCCGCTGCTTCATGAAAGCGGCAATTTCCTTTTCGGTTATCCCGGTCCGGATAAAAGCAGTTACTTCACCAAAAATGGCCTCGGTCTGGCGAATGGCTTCTCTCATAAATTTAAGTTCAGTGGGACTTTTCCGCTCCCGCAGGGCTGAGATTATCCGTTCACCGGAAATTATACGATCCTGATATCCGAGTTCTGATAGAAATCTGTGAAGGGTAAGAAACATCCCGTGAGTAATTCCATCACATATCTCGCTCTCTTCCGAAAAGTTTACAGCAATCCGGCCGGGATTAATGCTCTTCAGATATACCTGCAGCGGTTGTTTAATGCCTTCCACGAAAGAGATAACCTGGTCATAGCCACCACTATCTTCAACCGTCTTCCGGTCATATTTACCGACAATGGCACAGGTTTTTCCGGCTGCGGTAATGATAAAGGCCGAATGCCAGGTGACATCCGCCGTGATCAGAAAAGCCAGTATAGGATCTCCGTTTATCTGGCTTTCCCGCACAAATGTAATCCAGCAATCGGTGCTAAATTCCTTTAATATTGCCACCGCCTGTTGAATTTTTTCTTTCACCAGCATAGATTTTCCTTTCCTGTGAACTATATCATTTAAATTTTTTAAAAGCCAGAATCCACAATTCTCCGGGATGTTTTATTTCATTATAACCTGATCTATTTAATAACCACGGAATGAACCGAGATTAATGTTTGATTTTATTTTATTTAGCCAAGAAGCTGTTCATATATCATACCAAATTGATTGAGAGGCAACAAATCACTCAATTTTTTGTTTTTATTTAATTTCTATATACTGCCTGTCCTGGTGGTGAATAATTCAGGAAAAAACAAAACAGCAAAACTATTTTTGCTGCCCGTTACAATGGTAATCGGACACCCTTTCCTTTTTCCAGGGCCAGATTATAAACGGTGTGAGCTGCCAGTAAATCCTGTATGGCATTACCAACCGATTTAAAAACCGTTATTTCTTCTTTATTTTCTCTGCCGGCCTTCCTGCCAGCAGCTATTTCTCCTAATTCCGCATAGATATGGCTACCCGAAATTCTGCCTTCGGTTATGGGAATGATGATATCCCCCGCTTCGTTAAGGCAGGCCTCTCTCTGATCCACTACCAGTTTTGCCCGGCCGATGGTTTCCGATGGTATTTCGCGGGTTTCCGGTTTGAAGGATCCGGCGCCATTGATATGGACACCAGCTGGTATCCGGTTATGGGAAAAAACGGGTTGTTCCGAGGTAGTGGCGGTACAGATAATCTGGACATTTTTCAATATATCTTCAGACAGAGCCGTATGGATGTTTAGCGAAGAGATTTCATTCATATCGTGGATAAATTTATTAATTTTATCTGGATTGGGATCGAAAACATAGACATTTTTGAGTGGGCGAATCGCCAGAATTGCTTCCAACTGTTTCCTGCCCTGAACACCGGCCCCAAAAATGGCAGCGGTGGTTGCATTTTTATCAGCCAGCAGATCGGTGGCCAGACCGGAAGCAGCACCTGTTCTCATAGCAGTGAGATAATCTCCCTCCATGATGGCCAGTGGTAATCCCGTCTGAGCATCCATTAAGATAACAATGGCGTGGCTATAGGGAAGACCTTTTGCCGGATTATTTTTATACAAAGAAATAACTTTCAGGGCAAGCTGGTTCAGAACCGGAGAATAAACCGGTTTAATGAGCTCCACCCCCTGGAATTGAGGGATATCCAGATGCATACGCAACGGGACTTCCACATGACCATCAGATAGCTCATTAAGGGCTTTCTTCATTGCATCTATGGCCAGGGGCATGGTAAATAGTTCCTCAACATCCCGGCTCGCCAGGTATAAAACCGTTTTTTTATTACTCAAGAGATGACTTCCTTTGATGATAATTAACCGATACCTGCTGGATTCCGAGTAGGTCAGACTTGACTAGAATTAACCTGATAATATCGTTAACTAATGCATTATCGTATTATAAATCCATTTTTCAAGGAATCATCCGGATCAATGATAAATTCATTCCGTCCGGTTATGTGGGCTGTACCCTCTACTTCCGGGATAATCGCGTCGTAGGATGCATACTCCATTATCTCCACAACGTGCCCGGTGAATTTTGTTCCGATAATACTTTCAATAACCATGGGTTCATTGATTTTGATATCTCCGCGGGCAAAGTGAATTGCCAGGCGGGCGCTGACCCCGGTTCCGGTGGGACTGCGATCAACTTGCCCTTCTGCAAAAACACAGACATTACGGCTGTCGCTCCCCGGCTGTTCCGGTTTTCCGATGAATATGGTACCATAGAGAAATCCCATTTCCTCATCAAATGGATGAGAAATTTTCCGTTTTTTCATAACCGCACGTTTGATGGCCATTCCGGTTTCAATCAGCAGGCGGACATGTTGCGTTGTGAGCTTCAGGCCCAGTGAATCAGCGGAAACAAAAGCATAAAATGCTCCCCCAAATGCCAGGTCATAGGTGATTTCCCCAAATCCTGGAACCGTTATCTTGTCATCCAGTGAGACCACAAAAGAGGGGACATTATGAAAATAGACATTTAAAACCTTATTATTTTCCACCCGTGCATGAGTGGTAATCAGTCCCGCAGGCGTATCGATTTTCAGGGTGGTGATGGGTTCCTGCATTTCGAACATGCCGGTTTCCAGCACGGCCCGGGTTACTGCAATAATGCCGTGGCCACACATGGTGCTGAATCCTTCATTGTGAAGGAACAAGACACCAAAATCTCCCTGTGGTGTAGCCGGTGGAGTTATGATGCATCCATACATGTCTGCGTGCCCACGTGGTTCCCACATGAGGGCCTGGCGCAGATAATCATAATTTTCACGGGCGTGGCGCCGGCGCAACAGCATGGTATCGCCGGGCAATTCGGGAAATCCCCGCAATATTACCCGCAGGGGTTCTCCGGCCGTATGAAGATCCAGCGTGGATATTTTTATCCAATTATCAGGCGGTTTCCAGCCAAGAGCTTTGGTCAGTACTGCATAAAAATCCGTATGCATTTAAATTTCCTTCCCACAAATCTGTTTTCGACACCAAACGGCACTATAATAAAAAATACATGATTTGTTTTCATTTGGCAAATCAAGATTTGACAGAAATCATCTTTTCAGTTTTTTTTCGGCGGCGAAGCTGAGACAGGATCATACCAGACAGCATCAACGAACAACCTACTATCTCACGCGGATTTAATTGCTCAGCCAGAATCATCCAGCCTCCCCAGGCGGCAAACACCGCTTCCAGGCTGAGAATAATAGCTGCATGAGAGGGATTTGCCTCACGCTGGGCAACTACCTGAAGTGTATAACCGATTCCCACCGAAAAAAAACCGGCATAAATGAGGGGAATCGCTCCACTGAAAATGTTTGTCAGATGCAGCGGTTCAAGCAAAACCGCCAGTAACAGACTGACTGCAGCACATACCAGGAATTGTATAAAAGCAAGCAGGAAGGCATCCGCCGTTTTGACATAGTGATCGATGGCCTGCACATGAAATGCCCAGAATCCTGCACCGGCCAGAACAAGAAGGTCACCGGTTTCCGGAATCAGAGATTCTTTAATGCTAAGAAAGTATAATCCCGCAACTGCCAGCAAGGCCCCTACCCAGGTGAGTACCGGAGATGATTTTTTCAGAAATATCCCCAGAAACGGGACCATGATGACATACAGACCGGTTATGAATCCCGCTTTTCCGGCGGTGGTTCCGGTAATCCCGAATTGCTGCAGAGACGCGGCCGTAAACAGAATAAAACCCAGGACTATTCCCGATGGAAAAACCGTTTTTCTCAGCTGTTTAAGTAATGAACCCTGGAATGAAGCTCTCCGGATATAGAGGACCGGCATAAGCCATAAACTGCCCAGCATAAAGCGAATACCGTTGAAGAGAAAAGGATCCATGTATTGCATGCCCGCACGCTGGGCGACAAAGGCAAATCCCCATACAGCTGCTGTTATCAGCAGTAAAAAATCTGCTCTCACTGGTCTTTAATCACCATATTTCCGGCCAGTTTCGGATGCTGCACCTGCCGGATATCTATATAGATCGAGTTATTATATGTTTAGATTTTATGTCATTTTTAGCTGCAGGCGTTTTCCACATCAGCGATGGTTTTGGGTATGGATTTTCCCAGTACTCTGAATCCATCGCGGGTAACCAGGACATCATCCTCAATGCGGATTCCACCAAAATCTTTATATGAGGTAGCTGTTTTATAGTCTATAAAGCCGGTAAATTTTTTCTCCTTTTGCCACAGGTTAATTAGTTCCGGAATAAAGTATATACCGGGTTCAATCGTCATCACATGGCCCGGCTGAAGTTCTCTGGCCATTCTCAGATAAGCCAGTCCGAACTGTTCACTGCGCCGGGTTTTTTCATCATAACCCACATAATCTTCACCCAGATTTTCCATATCATGAACATCCAGACCTATCATATGCCCCAATCCATGGGGAAAGAAAAGGGCATGAGCCCCGTCTTTTACCGCCTCCGCCATATCTCCCTTCATTATACCCAGATCCTTCAAGCCATCTGCAATAATACGGGCAGCCCGCAAGTGCACGTCTTTAAATTTCTTCCCGGGTCTCACGGCTTCAATTGCACCGAGCTGGGTATTAAGCACAATCTGATAAATCTCTTCCTGTCGGGTGGTAAATTTTCCGCTGACCGGAATCGTTCGTGTGATATCACTGGAATAATGCAGAATTGTTTCCGCGCCGGAATCATTTACGGCAATATCCCCTTTTTTCATAAGATTGCCATGATAATGGTTATGTAAGGTTTCCCCATGTATGGAAAAAATGGTGGGAAAAGAGGTGCCCCAGCCCATGGAACGGGCAATTCCCTCCATGGCCCCGGCAATTTCCCGTTCAACTAGACCCGGTCTGGTATGCTTCATGGCATAGGTATGCATTTCATAGGAGATATCCAGTGCTGTTTCAATTTCTTTTATTTCTTCAGGTGCCTTCAGGGAACGCTGAGCCACGACGGCCTTAATAAATGGCGCCGATGCATAGTCATTTACTACCTGAGCCTGGATACCCAGCAAATTCTGGATTTTTACCATATTTTCCGGCCGGTATTGAGGGAGATAATGGATTTTCCGGCCTTTTTTAACCACACCGCTTAAATAATCCTTCAGCTTATCAGCAGGGAGAATATCCTTGATTCCTCCCATGCTTGCTCTGGATTTCAGGGATGGCTGCGGACCCATCCAGATAATGTCGTCAATGGAAAAATCATAACCGAAAAGTATATCTTTATCCTGATCCAGATCTATGACAGTTGCCAGGCCCGGTTCGTCCGGACCCCAGTAGTAGAGGAATGTACTGTCCTGCCGATAGTGATAAGGATTGCCTGGATAATTCATAGGACTTTCCTCATTTCCCGGAAACAGCAGTATTCCGGATTTCATTCTTTTTTTCAAACCGGCTCGTCGCTTCCTATAGATTTCGGCATCGAACATAATTCTCTCCTTTTATGTAATGTTTAAAAAGCTCCCTGTTCGGTTCTTCCGATAATTTCATTCTGAAGTTCGGCAGTTAAGTCTACAAAATAGTCACTGTATCCTGCCACCCTGACAATCAGATCCTGATATTTTTCAGGATTTTTCTGGGCTTTTCGCAGGGTATCGGCAGTAACCACGTTAAACTGTATATGGTGGCCATCCATTTTGAAATAGGAACGTATCAGGTATACCAGTTTCTGCAACCCCTCCTCCTCTGCCAACAGTTGCGGGGTAAATTTTTGATTGAGCAGGGTTCCGCCGGTACGCAGGTGATCAATTTTTGCAGCCGATTTCAGGACTGCCGTCGGCCCGTTGCGGTCGGCACCCTGCACGGGTGAGATCCCTTCCGACAATGGCTCCCGGGCTTTTCGGCCATCGGGAGTAGCTCCGATGACACTGCCGAAATAAACATGGGAGGTGGTGGGAAGCAGGTTAATCCGGTAATGTCCGCCTTTGGTATTGCGGCGTCCATCCACTGCATGAAAAAAAGCCTCAAAAATCTTCTTCAGCAATTCATCGGCATAATCAGTATCATTTCCGTATTTGGGGGTATTATTCAGCAGGGTGGTATGGAAATCCACAGCATCGGCAAAATTATTCTTCAGTATCGTCCGGAATGCAGCCATACTGACATTTTTATGATCGAAAACGTGGTATTTAAGGGCAGCCAGGCTGTCGGTCAGCGTGCCCAGTCCGACACCCTGGATGTAGGAAGTGTTATAGCGGGCACCCCCTGAATTGTAATCCTTCCCCTGCTTGATACAATCGTCAATAAGAAGTGACATGAAGGGAGCAGGCATATATTTGGCATAGATTCGCTCGATGATGCGGTTTCCCCGAATCTTTATATCAATAAAATATTCAAGCTGTTTGCGGTATGCTTCAAACAAATCCTCAAATGTCGGGAAGTTATCGGAATCTCCGGTTTCCAGCCCTATTTTTTTACCGCTACGGGAATCAATTCCATTATTCAGTGTAATTTCAAGAATTTTGGGGAGATTAAAATAGCCGGTAAGGATATATGATTCTTTACCAAATGCCCCGCTTTCCACACATCCGCTGGTACCTCCGGACCGGGCATCGCTCATGGTTTTGCCCTGTCTGATCAATTCCTGGATGATAGCATCGGTGTTAAAAATAGACGGTTGTCCGAATCCGGTTTTAACAATTTTAAGAGCCCTTTTGATAAAACGGTCCGGATTTTTTTTACTGATTTGAACCATAGAACTGGGCTGGAGTAATCGCATTTCCTCAATAACATCAAGAATAACGTAAGATAGGTCATTCACCGCATCAGACCCATCCGGTTTTACTCCTCCGACGTTAATGAGGCAAAAATCCGTATAGGTGTTACTCTCCTGTGCAGTAACTCCCACCTTGGGTGGTGCCGGTTGATTATTAAACTTAATCCAGAAAGCCTGCAACAATTCAAGGACCTTCTCTTTGCTGAGTGAACCATCAGCCATCCCTGCCTGGTAAAACGGAAACAGGTGCTGATCCAGACGACCCGGATTAAAAGAATCCCAGGTGTTCAATTCTGTAATAACCCCCAGATGCACAAACCAGTAATATTGCAGGGCATCCCAAAAGTGCCGCGGCTTATGTGCGGGAACGTGACGACAAATATCGGCAATGATCTGCAATTCTTTTTTTCTTGTTGAATTTTTTTCTTTTCCTGCGAGCCTCTCCGCTTCTCCGGCATAGCGTTCGGCAAAACGGATTAATGCTTCGGCCGAAATCTTCATGGCGCGCAATTGCTCACGCTTATCAAACGCCTCCAGGTCATTTAAAAAGTCCAATTTGGCTGTTTCAGCATCAATCTCACTGATAAAATCGAGAAATCCCTTGCGATATATTTTATCATCCAGTACGGTATGCCCTGGAGCACGCTGTTCCATAAATTCTGTGAAAATACCGGCCTGGTACGCATCCTTCCACTCCTGGTCCACTTCAGAAAATATTTTTTCGCGTACTGATTTACCTGTCCAGTAAGGAATAATCACCTTTTCAAACTGTTCGCGGGTTTCCGGATCCGATGAAAAGGATATTTTTTCCCGATCATTCAAAATTTTTAAGTCCTGCAGGCTATGAATACATAGTTCGGGATAGGTGGGAGTTGCTTTGGCTACCGGTCCTCTCTCCCCTACAATCAATTCCCCTTCAGCAATGGTTATCTTTTTATTTTCCAGTATGTATTGCAAAGCTAGGGCGCGGGTAACCGGAACAGAATATTTCTCAGGACTGCCGCTTTTATAAAATTCTGTTAACAGCTGTGCCCTTTCAGGTGAGATGCAAGGCCTCGCCTGCAGTGAATTCTCCCGCAGAATTCTGATTCTCTCATTCATCCTATCCCCCGATTCTGGTTGCAAATCCATATGCGGAAAAAATCTTTGCGAACCGCTTAAGTTCGTGTTCTGACTGATGTTTTAACTTAGCCTGTTTAATTCACAAATTTTTTAATCAGTACTTTTTACGATCCATTTTTGACTTTTATACGGCTTATTTTCCGATTTGATTTTTTTGGAATGCCCGATTGGGCTAAAAAGACATCAGAAT
>Ga0315555_1000751_pt1 | contig 23253 bp, 21 predicted proteins | sample SalMarSW160380MG_FD_202113 | JGI IMG/M metagenome (GOLD analysis project Ga0315555, IMG submission 202113) | Salt marsh sediment microbial communities from the Plum Island Ecosystem LTER, Massachusetts, United States - Salt Marsh Sediment SW1603-80 ... | reverse complement strand
GATGACGATTACAAACTTTGTTCCTGAACGGAACGTGGTTCTAGAAGGGAAAGCGCTAGGGACTAAGTTGACACGCTTTTACACTCTAGAACCCGTGAATGGCAAGACAAAGGTGACCATTGGCGGCGACGTTTTAGGGGCTCTAGCCTGGCTGGCGCGCCGGGGTGGTCAGGCGGTCTCAGATGAGATCGCGCTGGCAGTGAAAACAAGGATCGAGGGACCGGAATGACAAGCCAAAGCAAAACCTTTATGGGGATAGATATAGGCTCGGTCAGCCTAAACATAGCTGTAATTGATGAAGAACTCCGACTCCTCGAAAGCGTCTATGAGAGGACAAGGGGGCAGCCTATTCCAGTGTTAATTGATGTTTTTAAGGGTCTCGAGAAACATTTTCCTGAACTGTGTGGGGCTGTATGCACGGGCAGCGGGCGTGACATTATAGCGGATGTCATGGGTGTAGACAAAGAAAATGAAATTATTACTCAGGCAAAGGCTGTCGCATACTTCCATCCTATGGTTAGGACAGTTATCGAGATTGGAGGGCAGGACTCAAAGCTGATTTTCCTGGAGCGGGATGAAAAAAGCGGAAGAACAGTCATCGTTGACCATGCCCTTAATGAGATATGCGCTGCGGGAACTGGCTCTTTCCTTGATCAACAGGCATATCGTCTGGGGATTTCTATAGATGAGTTCAGCAGTTTAGCCACGAGAGCTGAAAAGCCGGCTACCATTGCAGGCAGGTGCAGTGTCTTTGCCAAATCTGACATGGTCCATTTGCAGCAAGAGGGGACATCACAGGAAGAAATAATAGCTGGGCTTTGCTATGCCTTGGCTAGAAATTACATAAGCAATTTAGGCAAAGGGAGGAGATTCGTAAAGCCAGTAGCCTTTCAAGGTGGCGTCGCTGCCAATAAAGGGGTGGTTAGGGCTTTTGAAGAACTGCTAGAACTCAAGCCTGGGGAATTGATTATTCCCGAGTATTTTAAGGTCATGGGAGCCTTCGGAGCGGCAATCACGGCCTCGGAGAGACAAAGTGACACGCCTATCGAACTTCAAATAGCAGCGGAGGTCTTGAGGCACTATTTAGCTAAAAAGGCCAGTGAAGCTGAGGTAGGGCATTTAAGGAGATTGATTTATAACGGGGATGGTTCTACTCCATTGGATGAGTGTCCTATTCTTAGAAAGCAACAAAAGAATAAGGTGTATATAGGGGTTGATGTTGGCGCTGTTAGTACAAATATCGTTATTCTGGATGAAAACAAGAAGCTGCTGGCGATGAAGTATCTCATGACCGAGGGCAATCCCATTGAGTCAGTTAAGAAAGGATTAAAAGACATAGGTCATGAAATAAAGGACCCTATTGAAGTCCAAGCTGTGGCGACCACTGGCAGTGGGCGTTATTTTATAGGGGACTTTATCGGTGCTGATGTAGTAATTAATGAAATTACTGCTCAGGCTAAGGCTACACTAGATATAGATAAGACCGTAGACACCATATTTGAAATAGGGGGGCAGGATTCGAAATATATCCGCCTGAAGAATGGTGCAGTGGTAGATTTCGAAATGAACAAGGTTTGTGCTGCAGGAACTGGCTCCTTTCTCCAGGAACAGGCTGATAGATTGGACATAAATATTGAGGAGGAGTTTAGCAAGCTTGCTCTTAGCTCGAAAGCTCCTGTTGATCTGGGGACTAGGTGCACTGTTTTTATGGAATCCGATTTAATACATCACCAGCAGGTGGGTTCACCGAAAGTAGATCTCTTAGCGGGGCTTTCCTACTCTATTGCCAATAATTACATTGAAAAGGTGGTAGGGAATAAGAGAATTGGCGAGAGGATATGTTTTCAGGGAGGCGTTGCCGGAAATGAGAGTGTAGTGGCTGCCTTCGAAAATATTTTGGGGAAGAAGATTACGGTTCCGCAGAACTACAATGTAACCGGTGCCATAGGTGCTGCGTTGATTGCCATGGAGAGGAGACATGGGGATGGGAAAAGCAAGTTTGTCGGGTTTGACCTCACAGACCGGGAATATGAGGTCAAATCCTTTGAATGCCAGCATTGCCCCAACCACTGCGACATAAAAAAGATATCCATCGGAGGCGAATTCAAATCCTTTTACGGTGGTATTTGTGATAGATATGAGCTGAAAGGCGAAAAAACCGCTGACCAGGTTCTTCCCGATCTCTTTAAAGAGCGAGAAGAAATGCTCATGAGCTATTACAAGGAGGAGGAATTCGCCTCGAGTTCTCCGGTAATAGGCATTCCACGGGTTCTCATGTTCTTTGAGCAATTTCCATTGTGGGCTACATTTTTTTGGGAGTTGGGAGTTAAAGTGGTGCTGTCCGATAAAACTAATAAAAGGCTCATCCATAAGGGACTTCAGGAGGTTTTAGCTGAAGCCTGCTATCCGGTGAAGATTGCCTATGGGCATGTAGCAAATCTCATTGAAAAAGGTGTTGAGCGTATATTTTTGCCCAGCATTATTGACCTGGAGAAGGATAGAGATGATATAGCCAGGAGCTACAACTGCCCCTTGATTCAGGGTATCCCCTTCATGCTTAGGCCTGCTTTTAAAGATAAAGCGAAAATCATAAGTCCTACCATATTTATGGCAGAGGAAAAAGAGAACCTCAAGCGGCAGATGGAGAAGATAGGCAGGGAATTCGGAAAAGAAAGGAAGGAAATTGCCTCAGCCATAACCGCTGCGCTTAAGGCTCAAGCCGAATTCGAAAGGATTCGTCGAGAAAGAGGTCAAGAGATACTTAAAACCCTTAAGAAAGATAATGAAGCCGTGGTGGTAATAGGAAAGCCTTACAATGTTCATGATTTGGGGTTGAATCTAAATATTGCCAAGAAATTACGCCATCTAGGAATGCTGGCCATACCCTTCGACCTACTGCCGCTGGATGAGATTGAACTGCCGCCTCATTACTCCAACTTGGTTTGGAAGAATGAACAGAATCTTCTACGGGCAGCGATAATGGCCAAGAATAACCCCAGCTTGAATCCTATAATGATCACCAATTATGGCTGCGGTCCTGATGCTTTCTTCTGGAAGTATCTTGAGGAAACGATGGAGGAGGATCCTTATCTACTTCTTGAAGTGGATGAGCACAGTGGTGATGCTGGAATGATCACCAGGGTTGAAGCCTTTCTTGATACCATTGGTAGACCGAAAACGGAGGTAACGGAGGAAAGGCAAGAAGACCTCAGTGTGGTCAGACCCTCCGGTGGGATGAGTATCTTCAAACCATCAAAGAGGATTAGGGAACTGGATAAAACGTTTTATGTCCCCTATGTTTCTGGGCACTCCGTTATTTGGGCTGCTGCTCTCAACTCCGTGGGTCTAGATGCCCGGGTTTTGCCCGAGCCTGATGAATTATCAGAAGAGATAGGAAGAAGATACGTCTCTGGCAAGGAATGTCATCCCTATTTGCTCACGACAGGGGATTTGGTCAAGATGACCGAACTTCAAGATTTTGACCCCGATAGGGCAGCGTTTGTAATGCTTAACTTTGATGGTTCATGCAGGTTGAGTCAATATGCCTTGTCTCAGAAATTGGTTCTCAAGAGATTAGGTTTGGGGCATATCCCTGTAATTGCCCCGGTCACCTCTATCCGCCATGATGAATGCACCGAATTATTTGGATTGAAGTGGGCAGAAGCTATCTGGAAGGGCTGGCTAGCTACGGATGTCTTCTTGAAGAAGTTGCTTCATGTTCGCCCTTATGAAGTAAATAAAGGGGAGAGTGACAGGGTTTACGCGCAAACCATAGAAGAGATAGCCTCTGGAATTATCAACGGGAAATTTTGGGAGGCTTTGAACCGTTCAATAGCAGCTATGGACCAGATCCCAACTAAGAATGAAGATAGGCCAATTATAGGTATCGTGGGGGAGTTCTATACCTGTATGAACTCCTGGTCTAACAACTACATAATCAAAGAATTTGAGTCACTGGGCGCTGAGGTGAGGCTTGGGCCGACTACTACAGATTACTTAGTATATTTTAATGAGGTATATCCGGAGGCTCACTTTTCTAGCAGAAAGTATCTCTCTGGCCTTTATTACTATCTTAGAAGGTTTCCGTTTATGTACTGGAAGGGAAAGATTGAGGGAATGATGAAAGACGGACTTCCAGATTGTAGGATTCCCACGGTTGAGGATATGGTTACGCTTGCCGCTCCTTATGTGAGTGATGATATAGACCCAGTAGTAACCGTAAACGTGGCTAAGGCGAAAAATTATGCTGTGCAGGGCTGCAGTGGGATAGCTAATCTTATCATTTTGAATTGCCTTTTTGGGACTTTGTCCACTGCTATCTACAGAGGGATACAAAAGGAGCACAACCGCATTCCTGTGCTCAACATGATATACGATGGGCTACAGCAAACCAACGCAAAGACAAGGATAGAGGCTTTTATACATCAAGCGAAGTTGTACCACGAGAGATACAGCACGGTCTAACAAATTGACACTTTGCGGAAGCTGACATCACGAATTTGTACAAAGTTGACCCTGTCATGGCCTGCAAGCTTCAACCCTGGTGACCGGACGCAGAGACATTCCGACCTCTGCTCGTATTAGGTAACGGACTGCCAACTCAGGAGGGGATAGGTCTGCTCATTAACGATATTCCAGGTGTAGGCGGGCTTGGTCACGCCAAGAGCGACCGCGGATATGTCCCAGGCCGCTCCGAAGAATGTGGCGATGTCCTGCATTTCCGCGGTGGTCTTGCCTGTCCCGCCGGCTGAACTAACTTGTCCGCTGGTCTCTATATCCCAGAAGGAGCTGCTGGCATTGCCGCCCCAATTCACAGCCAGCAGACCACCAACATATTCTTGGCCAGTCACGTTAGCGGCGGAATATGAGTTATTGACTGTGCCGAAATTCACTGCTGCTAGACCGGCAACATAATAGTGGCCAGTCGCGCTGCCTGCGGAATACGAGTTGCTCACAGTGCCATCCCGACCATTGATTCCCACCAGACTGCTGACAATCGAAGAGCCGGTCACGCTGCCCGTGGAATAAGAGATGGTGACACTGCCCGAATTAGATCCCGTGAGACCGCCAACATAGTAGTTGCCGGTCACGCTGCCTGTGGAATAGGAGTTGCTCACAGTGCCATTATTCCCTCCCACCAGGCCACCAGCATAGTAGTTGCCAGTCATGCTGCCTGCAGAATAGGAGTCTCTCACAGCTCCGTAATTACTTCCCACCAGACCACCAGCATTCCACTCGCCAGCCACGGCGTTTGTGGCGTAGGAGTTCCTAACAGTGTCGTAATTACTTCCCACCAGACCTCCAACATCCTGCTCGCCAGCGACACTGCCTGTCACGTACGAGTACCTGACAGGACCGTGATTACTTCCCACCAGACCGCCGACATCCGACCTGCCGGTCACGCTGGCCGTGGAATACGAGTTGCTCAGGGTCTCCGAATTAACTCCGGCCAGACCGCCAACAGAATACCAGCCGGTGACGCTGCCACTCGAATAAGAGTTGCTCAGGCTGCCCTCATTAATTCCGACAAGACTACCCACGGAATACCAGGCAGTGACGCTGCCACTCGAATAGGAGTTGGCCACGCTGCCTTTGTTTGTTCCGGCCAGACCACCAGCAGAGTACGAACCAGTGATGCCGCTGCTCGAATGGCAGTTGGTCAAGGCACCCCCGTTAATCCCGACCACACCACCGACATCCCTCTTGCCAGCCACGCTGCCGGCAGAATAAGAGTTGCTCACGCTGCCATTCCAGTTATATCCGATTGTACCGCCAACGCAATCATCGCCAGCTACATTACCGCTGCAATAGCAGTCGCTCACAATGCCATTGTTTCCTCCGACCAGACCGCCAACGACATAGCCGCCGGCTACGTCCACGTTCTCGACACCCAGTTGAGTGACCTTGCCACCCGGAGCAAGATATCCGAACAATCCGACTTGCGAAGCAGAATCGGAGTTGAGGGTCAAGTTTAGGATCTTGTGACCATTGCCATCGAACTCTCCAGCCAGATAAGGGATATAGAAGTTGGCTTCACCGCCTAAGTCCAGATCGTTTGTCAACCTAAATCTAAGGGAATTGTCCTGACCAAAGGCGAGCAATTCTTTCAAATCACTGACATCATTCACCACATAGCAACCATTTTCTTGAGAAAGCCTTTGATTGACGTCCAAAAACTTGCCGTTGGCAAGCCACTGCTGGAAATCTTCAGCGAACAAAGCTCCAATGGTAATCATGTTTACTGTGTTGATGACAACTTCGCTGTAATTGTAGTGCGAGTTGCTTATGGTCCCGACGTTCCCTCCCACGAGACCGCCGAGGCACTGGTCACCATTAACGCTGCCGCTGAAATAGCAGTTGCTCAGAGTGCCCGAATTATTCCCCACCATACCTGCAACATATTGATTGCCAGTCACAGCAGCGTTCACCACTTCAACATCATTGATGACGCCTCCCTCACCAACACAACCGAAAAGCCCGACCTCATTTTTGTCAGGGCGACTGATAAAGAGGTCGCTTATCTCGTATCCCTGCCCATCGAAACTCCCGATGAAGGGGTCACCCGAAGTTCCAATGGGCTGCCAGCCCTTTCGATAGTTGGCTATCCTGCTCGCTACCGCCCAATAACCGGGAGAAGCGGAATGGAGGTCGTTCATCAGACGGTAACGAGCGGCCGGGTTATCTCTGATAGCATTGAGATCGTACCAATCCTGTATTTGACGAGGAGGAAGAGTGCAGCCTACCATACCTACAATCAAGGCTACCATGATCAAAAAGATGGTGGCTGTTGCCATGTGACGCTGTGTCCTGGACCTAAATGTCATGTTCGTATTGCACTTCTTGTGCTGTATCGACCGGGATTGCTGGGGCTGCTTCTCCTTAATCTGGCAGTGGCCCGGCGCAGAGAAGAACAGAGTTAACACCATTTTAGTCTAAAGTTCCTTCTTCCGTGGCTCCAGATAAGCTATAGAGCTATCCAGGGTGGCTAATTGCATATAGTCATCCTCGGGCGCTCCGACACGATAGCGTTTTCGTAGCTCCACGATAACGCCCGGGAAGTCCATGGAGTCAGGTCCCACCTGTTCTCGTATCGGGATATCGCCCTTAGGATTACTCAGGTCTTCGTCTGGAACGACTTGCGCTACGATTTTTGGAATACTGGCTCTGATTTGTTCCTTGGTCATGTGCACCCTGTTTCCTATTCAATGATGCCTTCAGCTTTGTTTCTCAAGCCTTCCTACAACGCTGACTGAGTTGATGCCCAACGTCCTTAAGGAATTATTCAATATGTAAGTCAACCTTGTCAATACTTTTTGACTCTTTAATAACCAGATTGTTAAGATGACATTCAGGGTCCAAGTGGTCCAGATTGATTGTGGGATGGACGACATAGTCTTCAAAGAAGGACAGACTACCCGCCAATTATGATGCACCAGCTGCTCCCACGGTAGACACCCATTCTCGATTTATCAAGTCAAGCAAGGTCCAATTTGGCATCAGAGAGTGCCACTTGGGCGCAGCAGATAGCGATAAAACCTCCCCCCGTTCCCTGACGCAAATCCTTCTCTTTTTGACACTTCGGTGGGTCGAAGCGGCGTATACCAGTCAATACTTCTCCCGTGTAGCAGATGCTGGGTTTTTGGATTCCAGATTTGCTAGTGAGCAAGCTCTTTCGAAAGGCCGCCAAATTCCTGGCGTTTGGCGTGGTCAGGGCAACGTCAGTAATTACAATTCGTGTTTCATTAGGTTTGTCTGCCAGCCTAGGATAACACTTTTATTGAAAACGTAGACGTTAGGCCGGCTTGAAGGAATTTGTCCAGGTGCATCGTTGTCAGGGGGAGTATTTCCCTGACTTCATTTTGCCAAAGCTATTCTCTCTACCATTCCAGACCCAGCATAAGACAGACTATCCCGCTGCCAATCCCCATCATGGCAACCTTATCACCGGGTTTAAGGCACCCCTGGTCAATTCCGATAGCCATGGTAATGGGTAGGGAAACCGACCCAACGTTTCCTAGATATTCAAGAGTGGTAAAGTCTCTTGCCTTATCTAGTCCCAGCGTCCTGAACAATCGTCTGCTATGCACGGCGCTGACCTGGTGAGTAAAAAACCTATCTACGTCGGAGTCCTTCCATCCAAGCTCTTGTTTTGTGCCCTCCCACGTGTCAGGCACCAATTTTGCTCCATTTCTGAGGAGCTCTGTAGAATCTGTATGCATGTCCGGGAGTTCATTCAGGTCCAGGAAAGAGGCATCGGCTTCTATACGACAAAGGTTATTATGCTGTGAAGCAGCACGCGTTACCCCGCCAAGAAGTCTATGGCCGTCTCGCGATAAGGAAGAGTGGGTTAACAGCGCCGCTACCGCTCCTGAGCCCAAAGTCAAGGTGGCAAAGGCGAGTTTGAGCTTATCTCTGGTAGTGTCCGGGTCTCTCAAGAGTTTATCAATTGTTGAGTCAATAAGTCGTTTGCTGCTCTCGCAGCCAACTACAATTCCGGCTTTTACCTGACCCAGCTCGATCATATTTGCCAAAGTTACCATGCCGTTGATAAAACCCAGGCAGGCATTGGAGATGTCGAAAATAATAGCTTTGGGAGAAAGACCCAAAGAATCATGAACCACAGTAGCTGTAGCTGGCTCCAGGAAATCGCGGGATACGGAGGTATGAAGCAAGCAGCCGATGTCTTCTTTCTTGACTCCCGACCTGCTGATCGCTTTCTGTGCTGCTTTTGTGCTCGCTTGGCTTGGCGTCACTCCATCGTCCCAGAATCGTCGCTCGCGAATTCCCGTCATCATTTCTAGGCGCCCGTACGGCAGGTTCAATTTGTTGTATATTGGCGCCAGTCTTTCTTCCAGGCTCAGTGATGTAACGCTATGCTCGGGGAGTTCATAACCAAAAGACTCAACACGGACCTTGTTGTACTGCATTCAATAACTCTACTTTTGTCTCACCAATGTCGTGAGGAACTGCACCGTGAATCGGTATATCAACTCGGTGGCTCAGTTTCGCCTGCTCGACACTAATTTCGGAATATGGAACTTTGTTCTAAGATTTTCCCACCTTCCTGCCGCCTCCGGGGGAATTATCTCATCCGGAATGTATTTCCCTACTCCGGCAATGACAGCACAGACCTTTCTGGAGTTTGCTACTTCGTCGGGCACATACTCATCAGCAGCAGCAATAGCGGTAGCACGCAGTCTAGCGGAAGCTAATTTCTCGACCACCTTGATTGCGAAGGAAATCAGTTTATTTGGTACACGCTTATCCAGGAAGTTAAGACCGAAGAGCAGTAGCCTATCCGGGGCATACTTATCTACCGCTTTCACAAAGAAAGAGAAACCCTTCTTTGCTAGGGACCTAGCTATAGAATCAAACTTGGATTTTTTTTCCTGTGCTGCCATGTGCTCTACCATATCATCTTTCCCAGATGTCATATTCTTAGCATTTTTGTTGCTATTTGTCAAACATAATATTCCCTTCCCTGATTGACATACTGCAGTGACTGGGGTAAAATGCATTGTTTTGATATGGCTGATGTAAAGCTTGGTTCAGGTGAGAGTTTCGAGGCGCTGCTGCGTAGATTTAATAGGCAGGTGCAGCAAGATCGTATTTTGGCCGAAGTTCGCCGCCGCAGGCACTTTGAGAAACCTAGCGAAGAGAGGAGAAAGAAAGCGGCAGCGAAAAGGCGGAAGAGCTTTAGATAATTACCCCTGAAACAGTTCAGTTTTCGTAGGATCTGCCATTTGTTCATTGGTATCCCCGAGGTCACCGTGGAAAAGAGGATGGAACTTCCATGAGTCCTGATAACCAGGAAATAACGCTTAAGGATAAGATTCAGGAAGCTCTCAAAGGGGCACTTAAGCGGCGACAAGGAGTGGAAGTCTCTACGTTAAGGTTGCTGTTATCTGAGATAAAGTATGCTGAAATTGCACAGCAAAAGCCCGCCGACGATAGCAAAGTGCTTGATGTCATTGCTAAAGAAGTAAAACGTCGTCGGGAGAGCATCGAAGCCTTCAAGAAGGGGAATCGTGGCGATCTGGTGGCGCAGGAAGAGGCAGAACTGGCTTTTCTTATGAGCTACCTTCCTAAGCAGATGAGCCGTGAAGAAGTCGTCGCTGTGGCACGGCAGGTGGTTGACGCGGTGGGAGCTAAGGGGCCGGGTGACAAGGGCAAAGTCATGTCTCAGCTCATGCCTCAGGTTAAAGGCAAAGCTGATGGCAAAGAAGTGAGTGATATAGTTTCAGAATTGCTTGCTGATATCTAGATTCGTAAGGCGAGCGAGGTTTCTAAATTGTGACTCGATGGCGGTAGAAGAGTACCGCCATTGTTCTTTTGCGGCGATAGGGATTTTGGAGGTGGAGGCCCCAAGGTGGCAATAGCCTGGCAAGATGGCCTTAAGCGGTTATAGGTGAAATGCAAAAACCAAAAAATAAAAGTGCAAAAATAGAGAGCCAAAAGCAAAAGTTTTGTTTTTGAGTTGTCATTTTGATTTTTTGCCTTTGACTCCTAATTCTCTGAAGAGCATGGAAGTTTCTCCATTTCGAGGTATACGCTATAACCAAAGGATGGTTGGTGATCTAGCTCAGATTATCTGCCCCCCGTATGATGTTATCACTCCCGAACAGCAAAAACTCTACTACGAAAAGAGCGATTACAATGCTATTCGCCTGGAATTCCCCGAGCTGGCAGGTGATAGATATCAAAGAGCGGCTATTACCTTTCAGCAATGGCTGAAGCACGGAATTCTTCAGCTCGACAGAGTATTAGGCTTCTATTTACATGACCATCAGTTTGAGTATTTAAGAGAGAAGATGGTAAGGCGTGGACTAGTAGCTCGCGTCAAGCTCGAACCGTGGGGCAGCGGTATATATCCCCACGAAGAAACATCTTCTAAAGCTAAAAGTGACCGTTTGGAGTTAATGCGAGCTTGCCGAGCTAACTTCAGTCCGTTGTTTTCTCTTTACCAAGATTCTGAGCAAAAAATTGCCTCGATATTATCTGAAGCATGCCGAGCTAAGCCCACGGTTGAGATATCAATTCTCTCTCCCTCAATGGGAAAGGATCCAGGTGAGGGGGTAGAAGCTCATACTCTATGGGCGATAACTGACCCAAAAATCAAGCAGGAGCTAAGTCAGCTTCTATCCTCTCAGCCGATTTACATTGCTGACGGTCATCACCGCTACGAAACAGCCCTAGATTATCAGCAAGAAAGAGAACAGGAGCAATCCGACTCCTCTGTCATTGCGAGCAAAGCGAAGCAATCTCTAAGTGACAAAAGGCCCTTCAACTATGTGATGATGGAATTAGTCCAGTTTTCTGACCCGGGACTTGTTGTTTTACCTCTACACAGACTAGTCCGTGGTATAGAATCTTCCATCTTGGTGGGGCTGGGAGACAGACTTAGGAGCCTCTTTGCCCTTGTGTCCGTTCCCTTAGAAGCTAGTAGCTCCGAAGCATCAGGGCTGCCAACTGATAGCTGTTTGGGAATCCTGGGTTTACAGCCTGGCTCATTGGTCGTATTGAAGAAACGCCAAGATATGTCCCTCGATGCCATGATGCCCGGCAACAAGTCGCAAGCTTATCGAGAGTTTGGCGTTAGCATTCTCAATCATATTATCTTGGGCGATATCCTGAACGGGGCGAAGGATCTAGACGTAGCTTATACGGTGGATTTGAAAGAAGCCTACCAGCAGGTAAGGGATAGTAAATATCAATTAGCTTTCCTCTTAAACTCTCCGAAGCCTGAGATGGTGAAGGCTATTGCCGATGCTCAAGACAGGATGCCAGCCAAATCAACTTACTTTTGTCCCAAGCTCCCCGCCGGTTTAGTGATCAATCCCCTGGACTAAGTGAGATTGCAGGAAAGATTGCCTATAGCTTTACTGCTTTAGCACTGTAAATACCAGGGAGGGCACGTATCTCTTGTAATTGCTCTTCACCCAGGGGCTGATCGAGAGCTAAAATCATAAGGGCTTTTCCCCGGGGCTGGAGTCGAGATAAGTGCATGGAACTAATATTAATATCGGCTTTACCGGCTATGTTACCGATAGTGCCAACAAGCCCAGGTCGGTCGAGATGGTCGCAGAAAAGGAAATATCCCCCGGTGGGCACGATATCCATCCAGAAGTCATTAACCTGGACAATGTGGATCTCGCTATCTCTAACTGTGCCCGATATTATAGCGGTTCCTACATTGGTATTGATCTCCATAGTGAGCAAGTTGGAGTAGTTCTGGCAGGTCGCCTCTCTTTCTTCGCTGATCTTCAAGCCACGCTGAGCGGCGATAAGACGAACGTTGACCAGGTTGATTCTCTCCTCGCTTGCCTGTTGCAATAGGCCGCTGATGAGGGCCGTCTTAATAGGGTTGCAATCATAGTTGCTTACTCCGCCGCTATACTTGATGTGTGTTGAGTTTATTTGTCCCTCCATTAATTGGCTGGCAAGATTGCCGATAGTTGCAGCTACTCTCATAAATGGTACCAGTTCGGGAGCTATGTGTGGGGCGTTAACGGCATACTTGCTGAATTGTCCTTGAAGCACCGCTAAAACTTCTGCGGCAACGTCTTTGGCTACGCTGGTCTGAGCTTCGATTGTAGAGGCGCCTAGATGAGGAGTAACGATTATCTTATCTTCTTTGAATAGTGGACTATCTGTCACCGGCTCATGGTCAAAAACATCGAAAGCAGCGCCAGCTATTTTCCCAGCCTTAAGTGCTTTGATTAGCGCTTCCTCGTCAATCACTCCGCCACGGGCACAGTTGATAATCCGAGCTGTGGGCTTTAATTTTGCTAACTCCTTACTTCCAATTAATTTCTTGGTAGTCGCAGTCAGCGGCACGTGGAGAGTGATAAAATCAGCCTCTTCGAGAAGCTGCTCCAGGGACACCAGGTCTACTTTGAGATTGCGGGCATAGTCTTTGGAGACAAAAGGGTCGTGGGCAATAACGCGCATTTCAAAGGACTGAACTCGTTTGGCTACTTCAGAGCCGACACTACCCAGGCCGATGATGCCCAGTGTCTTATTCCTGATTTCCGTGCCGACAAACTCCTCTCTTCGCCATTTACCTGATTTGAGGTGGCTATTCGCTTGTGGCACATTACGTGCCAGGGCGAGCATGAGGGCGATGGTATGTTCTGCGGCAGCTATAATATTGCCTGTGGGGGCGTTAATCACCACAATGCCCTTCCTGGTAGCGGCATCGACGTCGATATTATCTATGCCTACACCGGCTCGGCCGATCACCTTGAGTTTCTTCCCCGATTCAATAACTTCTGCCCCTACTTTAGTTTGGCTGCGCACGATGAGGGCATCATAATCACCAACTATAGCCTTAAGCTGCTCAAGCTCCAGCTTGGTCTTGATATCGACTTGAGCATAGCTGCGCAGAACTTGAATCCCTTCTTCGGCAATTGGGTCAGCGACTAAAACTCTCATCATTATGGTTAGCCTTTCTTCGCTCGGGGTAGAGCTTTGTTTAACGCCTCCAGTACCGACTTGATATCATCTTCGTATACCAAGCCGAGATGGCCAATGCGGAAGATCTTGCCTGATAGTTTTTGCTGACCTCCAGCAATGATGACCTCATACTCCTCCCGGAGCATCTGAACTAATTTAGGGACATCAATTTTGTCAGTAGCATTCACTGCTGTCACTGTGTTGGAAGCATATTGCTCGTCAGGGAAAAGGGATAGACCTAATGATTTTACTCCGTTTCTTGCCGTCTGGGCTACCTGAGCGTGCCTGGCGAATATATTGTCCAGTCCTTCGCTCAACATTAAATCTAAAGTAATATCAAGAGCATAGAAAACGGAGATAGCCGGTGTCCAGGGAGTTTGCCCTTTCTGGAGAAAATCTTTAGCTTTGCCGAAATCCCAATAATAGCGGGGCATTTTCGCTTTAGCATGAGCCTGCCAGGCTTTTTCACTTACACTAATCATGGCTAGTCCGGGAGGTACCATCCACCCTTTCTGGGAAGCAGTGACCACTATGTCGCAATTCCACTGGTCGGTAGGCAAATTGATGCAGCCCAGGCTTGAGATAGCATCAACCAAAAGCAGTCTGTCGAATTTCTTGACCACGGTGCTTATCTTCTTAAGATCGTTAGTCATCCCTGTGGATGTTTCATTATGAGTTGCGAGTACCGCCTTAATATTGCCGTCTGCCTTCAATGCTTCTTCTATGGCATCAAGGCTAACTGGCTTCCCCCATTCAAAGTTCAAACGGGTTACTTCAGCGCCATATTTTTCGGCAATATCGGCAAAGCGCTCACCGAAGGCTCCGTTGGCGAGGGATAAAACCTTGTCCCCTGGCGACAGAGTATTAACAATGGCTGCTTCCAGGCCGCCGGTACCCGAAGCGGTAAGTACAAAAACATCTCCCTTGGTCTGAAACGCTTGTTTTAATTTCTCCGTTATTGAATTGAGAATCTTGCCGAATTCGCCTCCTCGATGATTTATCATTTGACGCCCCATGGCCTCAAGGGCTTGTGGCGGGCAAGGCGTTGGTCCCGGAATACGTAATTGCATTTTCTCCTCCTTTTTATGAATTAGCGGTTTCCCACTTCCTTTTCGCACTATCCACCATTTTCAGGAAACCACGTTTGCCTACCTTTATAATACTTCCATTCTTTAAAATCACTTTATCAGTGCTGACTTTCTCTCCGTCGACCTCGACAGCACCTTGGGCTAGCAAACGTCTTGCTTCTGAACGGCTCTTTGCTAAACCAGCATCAGATAGCAAGCTTGTAATGTCTCTCCAAACCTCAGCATTAGCCCTGAGCGTACCGGTACCACGTAGTTCGACTGTTGTATGTATCTCGTTAGGCACCTCCCTTTTCTGGAATACCTGGGTAAAATATTCTTGTGCCTCATCCGCTGCCTGTTTACCGTGGAACTGCCTGACAATTTCATGAGCCAATCGCTTTTTAAGGTTCATGGGGTTCACTGAGTGAGTTTTCAGTTGCTCTTTGAACTCAGCGATTTCTTCGTCAGGCACGTCGGTCACCAGCTCAAAATAGTCCGTGATAAGGGAGTCGGGGATAGACATGACCTTGCCGTATATTTCCCGAGGGGGCTCAGCAATGCCTATGTGGTTATGTAAGCTCTTGCTCATCTTCTGCTTACCATCAGTACCAATCAAGAGGGGAACAAGGAAAACTTGCTGGGGAGGCTGCCCTGTGCTCTGCTGGAGATCTCTGCCCACAAGGCAATTGAATTTCTGGTCAATGCCGCCGAATTCAACATCGGCTTTGATGGCTGCCGAATCATAACCTTGAAGCAAAGGGTAAAGCATTTCAGTTAGAGATATGGGGTTGCCTGAACTATACCGCCTGTTGAAATCCTCTCTGGCTAGGAGTTGGGCGATGGTAAATTTGCTGGTAAGCTTAATTACTTCATCCAAGGTGAACTTGGAAAACCATTCGCTTTGCCATCTCAGCTCCGTTCTATCCTTATCTACGACCTTGAAGAACTGTTCCATGTAGGTTCGAGCATTGTTCTCTATTTGATTGGGGGAGAGCATAGGGCGCGTAGCTGATTGACCACTAGGGTCACCGATTCTGGCTGTCCAGTCGCCAACTATGAGAGTAACTTTATGTCCTAGCTCCTGGAATTGACGCAGCTTTCTGAGTCCTACGACATGTCCCAGGTGGATGTCAGGGGTGCTGGGGTCGAAGCCTTGTTTCAGGTTCAGAATTCTCCCCGAGTCGAGCAGCCCCAGCAGCTCCCTCTCGGTTATGATTTCAGCCACTCCTCGTTTTAATATGGTGGCAAGCCCCGTGTTGCTCATTTTAGGTCTTCAGCCAGAATCGCGTCCACTTCTTGAACGTCTTTTCCCATTTGTATTCTTAGCGCTTCAGCAGAAGGAAAGCGCTGCTCATCTCTCACTTTTTTTACAAACTCTACCCTTATCTCTTTGCCATATAGATCACCTTGATAGTTCAACAGGTGGGTTTCGACCGTTTTTTCCCCTTCCCCAAAGGTAGGACGCGTGCCAATATTGGTTGCTGAGGGGAATCGCTTGCCATTGACCTGAGTGATAGTAGCATAGATGCCATTGTCTGGTAATGCTTGTTGTGGCTTTATGTCCAGGTTAGCCGTGGGAAATCCTAAAGCTCGACCACGTTTGTCGGACGTAATGACTTTGCCTCCGAGATAGAAACGGTGGCCCATTAGCTTTTCTACTCTTTTCATATCGCCTTGAATCAATGCTTGGCGGATGAGAGTGCTGCTGACTATCTCGCCATCCGTTGTAAACGGGGAGATGACTTGCACAGTGAACTTCATTTCATGTCCCAGAGTGCGGAGCACGCTGATATTGCCTTCTCCGCCTCGTCCTAAAGCGAAGTCGGGCCCTACCATAATGCCCTGCATTTTGAGGTGTTTTTTGAGCAAGTACATGAAGTCGCGCGCACGTAGCTGAGCTACCTTGGGAGTGAAAGTCAGCACAGCAATTATGCTTATGCCTAGCTCTTGAATGGCCGTAACCCTGTCCTCCAGATTGCTGAGCCAAGGCAATTGATCGCCAGGATGCAACACCGATTGGGGATGGGGATTGAAGGTAACTACTCCACTAAGCAAATGCCTCTCGGCTGCTTGCTGCTGTAGTTGTTTCAGCAGGTAACGATGTCCGGCATGGACACCATCAAATACTCCTATGGTAAGGAGTGATTGCCCCTGAGGAGTTGTATTGGCTAGCTCCTGCTCGATTTCCATGGTCTCAGGGTTTGCTCTTTGCGCTCTGAGTAGCTAGCTGTCTATGTCTAGCCTGGGCTATGGGCAATAATTGAGACATAAGGAGTCGAAAGCTATCAAAGTTGAGTGATTGAGGACCGTCGGCAAGCGCCATGTCAGGATTAGGATGTACTTCTATAAGAAGTCCATCTGCTCCAGCAGCTACTGCTGCTAATGCCAGGGGAGGGACTAGGTACCATTTGCCTGTAGCGTGGCTGGGGTCAGCGATGATTGGCAAATGGCTGACTTTTTCGATAATTGGTATTGAGCTGACATCCATAGTATTGCGGGTATGCGTCTCAAAGGTTCTGATACCTCGCTCGCATAAGATAACCTGCTCGTTGTCTTGAGCCAGAATATATTCAGCGGCTAACAGCCACTCTTGAATAGTGGATGACAAACCGCGTTTGAGCAACACCGGCTTCCTTGTTTTGCCCACCTCATCGAGCAGGATGAAATTCTGCATGTTTCTGGCGCCGATCTGAAGTATGTCAGCGTATTTGGCCACCAAATCAACCTGGTCCGGCGACATAACTTCGGTAATGACGGGCATCTTGTTTTCCTTTCCTACTGCAGCCAGTATCTTCAGCCCCGTTTCCCCCAACCCTCTAAAGTCGTAAGGCGAGGTGCGCGGTTTGAAGGCGCCCCCGCGCAGCACAGTGGCACCGGCAGCTTTGACCGCCTGGGCAGTGGCTAAGAGCTGCTCCTCGCTTTCTATGGCGCAGGGACCAGCCATGACGATTATTTCATTGCCGCCGATAGCCACGCCTTTTACCTCCACTACCGTATCCCGGGGGTGAAACTCCCGACTGGCAAGTTTGTAGGGTTTGCTCACGAGTAGAACCTGTTCTACCCCGGGGAGCAACTCCAAGGCATCACGAAGCTCCGTGAAGACTTTGCCCAACACGCCAATAACGGTATGGTCGACACCTTCTGAAATGTGTGCCTTTAGACCAAAGTCTTCGATTCGCTTTGTGACCCTGCTGATTTCATCAGGTCTGGAGCTGGTTTTCATGACTATAATCATGTCTTGCCTCCAATTGCGGGTGATGGTTTATCCTTTAACTTCTTCGCCTCTCCTAAGTAAACATGTGTAATTTCATCGGATCCCCTCTCGGTGTTTACAAGCATGAGGACTCTCAGGCAGCGGGGTAACGCACCGGGGACATTCATTTCATGTCCACAGAGCAAAGCGAGGTTAGATGGCCATCCCAGCTCTCTTGTCGCCCCAGCAGGAAACTCAGCATTTAGGTCTGGCGTAGTAGTGAAGAGAATAGCAGCGATATCCTTAGTTTCGATTTTGTTAACCTTCGCCATCTTCGTAAGCAGCTTCTTAGTGGCTGCTAGGATGCTCTTCTTATTGTTTGCTGAAACCGCTATAGCCCCTCTGACGCCACGGCAGTGCAATTTAGCACCTCTCCTTTCAGATTTAAGCCAATAGCCTATCCTAATTCTCGTGCTTCGTCAAGAAAGGTCATTTTGATGGCATGATAAATTGCGGTAATTACCGTTCGTGAGCAAAGAATCGCTCTTGTACTGCGGTCGGCTCAACCAACATGAAGGCTTGGTTTTAATGATACCATTGACCGTCACTTGTTTGTCTAGTGGTACGGTTCGGTGGTAACATAGCAGCAGATATTCTTCACTCTTGTTGGTAATGCCTGTATTGTCTTGATATGGAGAGAGAGGAATTTGAAGGTCTCGTGGGGAGAGCAATCCAGAGTTTGCCGCTGGAATTTCAGCGCAAGCTCGAAAATGTTGATATCGTGGTAGAAGAATGGCCTACAGCGGTTCAACTGAGACAGGCCAAGATAAAGAGCCCCTGGCAATTGCTTGGCCTTTATCAGGGCGTGCCTCAGACTAGGCGAGGGCGGGGGTATGGGTTAGTCTTGCCTGATAAGATAAGCATCTTTCAAAGGTCCATAGAGGCACAATGTCGCTTTGGCTACGAAATTGAGGCAAAGATAGGGGAGGTGGTGCGCCACGAAATAGCCCATCACTTCGGCCTCGATGATGAGACCTTGCGAAAGATAGAAAGAGAGAGACGCAAGGAGAAGTAATGGACAGGTATTCTGGTGGCTCAACGTATCATATTTGCCTTTGTTCTCCCGAACCCGAATAGGAGTTTTCTATGCTGTGCCAGCAGGGAAAACTATTACCAGCACCTCGACTGAGACTACAACTATGACAGACAGTCTTGAGAAGTCTGAGAAAGCTTCGAGGAAGGTTTTTCGGAGGTATTTTCCCCTTATATTCATACTGTGGATTCTTCTTGTGTTTTATCCCAATCCTCTAAACCTAGTAATCAGTATCCAAAGAGTTCTCAACTTTGATGCCGATCCAAACGCTGTTTCGTTCATGCTGAATGACCTTCCGTCTGACGCAGTAGATATAGAGAGGGCGGTCCTGGGTAGAGTACCTTATCACTATGATTGGGAGGTTTACGGCGTGCCTTGGTATTGTCCCACCGTTGAACAAGTGCTGGAACGAGGCGAAGGGGATTGCAAAGCCCGAGCTCTGGTCCTAGCTTCTGTTTTGGAAGCGAAAAATATTACCTATTAAATCCATTCATCGCCTATGCATATTTGGGTGGACTATGAGAATAAACAGGAGACCTCAATTGAAAATGCTCAAGTCGAGTTTTACGAATACAACCCTGAAACTGGTGATAGGCAATTCAAGATTCCTGACATTGGTCTAGGCAAGTTGATGGATTATTGGCAGCAGCAATTTTGGACTCCGATGCCCGACGGCAGAAAGGCTCTTCTAATCTCTGGCTTGTTAGCTTTGATAGCAGCCAGGGTGATTTTGCGCAGGAGGAAAACTGCTCAGCCAGCAGGAAGTTAAGATGCCTCCGATCGGATAAGATACAGAGAAAGCAGAAGTCGAGCGGGTTGCACAATTATTTATTTCCTCACTTTGAATTGTGCAGGCGATTAAGTGGGATAGCCGTTTGCGTAATTCCATAGTTTAGGAGCTGAGAGAAACGCTTCAGAACCATCCGTGTTCACGCTTACATGATAGGCTGTTATACTTAGCGGTGCATGGCAATAATTGAGACTTTTGGCCTTTCCCGACACTTCGGGAAAACTGCCGCAGTCGAAGACCTGACCCTGGCAATCGAAGCTGGTGAGGTGTTAGGCTTTCTGGGGCCCAATGGAGCAGGAAAAACTACCACCATCCGGATGCTGGCCGGAATGATCGCACCCACAAAAGGTTATGCCATCGTAGCGCACCACAGAACCGACCGGGACGTAGAGCAACTGCATGAGATAGTTGGTATTCTTACGCAGATGCCCGGTTTGTACAATCGGCTTAGCGCAAGGCGTAACCTGGAGTATTTTGCCAGTTTTTATCCATCCATTGAGTCGCAGTCTCAGGTGGAGAAATACCTCAAACTAATGGGACTGTGGGAGCGACGCGATAGCAAAGTCGGCACATTCTCAAAGGGAATGAAGCAAAGGTTGGCGCTGGCCCGAGCCCTGGTGCACGAGCCAAAGGTGTTATTTCTGGATGAGCCCACCGCCGGACTGGACCCGGAAGCGGCGGGAGAAGTACGTCAGCTGATTCGCACCCTGCGTGAAGAAGGACGCACTATCTTTCTCTCTACACATAATCTCAGTGAGGCAGAAATACTCTGCAATCGCATTGCTGTGCTTCATACCAGACTTCTTGCTCTGGATACCCCAGAACAACTGCGTCGGCGCTTCTTCCGGCGCCAGATAATAGTACAACTGGAAGCCTTGGATGCAGAAGTGACGGATAAGGTAAAGAAGCTCCCATTTGTCCAAGAAATGCGCGAGGAAGGAAGTCAGCTTATCTTGGAACTGACCGACTCAGAGCGTAACCGCCCTGATCTGGTGAAGGCGATTGTGGAAACAGGAGGCAGGGTGATTGGCGTCTCCGAGAAACAGTACCCGCTAGAAGATGTTTACTTAAGACTGATCCACGAGGAAAATAAAAATGAGTCGTAAGCGGATTCGGAACATTCTACTGAAAGAGTGGGCACTGTTGTTTACCGACCTCAACAGCGCTTTTGTGATAACACTGCTTCCGTTCCTAATTGTGGGGCAGGCGATACTTTACATTTGGGTGGCCTTTAGGTTCGGCGGCGAGAGCATGCTGACCGCTCAAGTGTTCCAGACTGCCTTGCAAAAGCTTGTTGAGGCAATGCCCGGGGTAACTCAGCTAGCAGACAAGGAGCAGCTTCTTGTGCTCCTGCTCAGTCAATTCAACCTTTTCCTGCTCCTCATTCCAACCATGATCGCAATCAGCGTGGCCACTTTCAGCATTGTTGACGAGAAGCTCTCTGGCAGTCTTGAAGCTCTCTTGGCGACACCGGTCAGGACCTGGGAGCTCCTGTTAGGCAAGGCGCTGGCGGGGGCGATACCGGCGCTAGTGATGACCTGGATCTCGGCAGGCATCTTCCTGCTGGTGGTATCGGGGTTGGGATGGGGAGACCTTATTGGATTCGTGGTCGGGACTGGGTGGTTTCTTACCTTGTTCCTCCTTACCCCTGCGGTGGCGATGCTGAGCTTCATGCTAGGAGTTACGGGCTCTTCACGGGCTAAGGACCCCCGGGGCGCGCAAAACACGGCTCTGCTCATCATCTTGCCCGTGTTTGCTCTTATTGGCATTCAGATCACGGGAATTGTGTGGTTCACACCTTCGCTAATTCTTGTGCTGGCGCTGGTGGTTGGCATCGCAGATTTCATCACGCTGCGGGCCGCGGTTCGTTTGTTCGGAAGGGAATCCATAGTTGTCGAATGGCGATAGTCCCAAGAAGTGAACGTTCCGTCCCCTTGTGCATGTGATTTCTGGACAGAATCAGCAGATAAATAGCGATTCTAGCTAAGGGCGTAATCTTCCAAGGTGAACAGTTGCAAACCATCAGTCTATCCCCAAAATCCAAATAGATCAGCGACAGGTACCTGAATAGTAGGAAGCGAGTATGCCCTTTGGATTGGGCGATGGACTACCTCTAAGCGTTGCTCACTTAGCGGTAGACCTCAAGCCATCTTCAGGCTTCACTGAGCTAGCAAGTGGTATAATAGGATTACGGTGTGTGCTATGGCTGATGAGTACCCCAGCCACTGGGTAGGCACCAGTTCAGCAAGTGTATAGAGGGCTTCTACTTCAACCCCTTGATCTGTGGCCAGGCGAGCCCTCTTTATTACACGAGCAAGGCGTCGTCATGAGGCAGGGGGTAATCTTGAAGAGCTCTTGGCGAGGTTAATTAGATAAGTCAAGAGACCCTCGCTTGTGAATGAGGGTATCTGTAGGACACAAGGCGTGATTTGGAACTAAGGTCTTATATTATCCGCCGCCTGCTTCTTCTTATCCCGGTCCTGTTCGGGGTGACCCTGTTTATCTTCGGCATCACCATGTTCTTCTCGCCGGGACAGCGCGCAACTCTCTACGTCAGTAGCCCGCAGCAGATGCGGGACCTACCGGCTGTCATGGAGCAGTATGGCCTTGACAGGCCGTTCTGGATCCAGTACGGCACCTGGATTGGGCAGGTGTTCAGGGGTAACCTGGGCTGGTCAACTGTGGTCTCGATGTCTGTTGGGAAGGCTATCTTGCATTACCTGCCGGCTACGCTGGAGCTCGCTATATTCGCGACACCGCTTATCATTCTGATCGGCATTTTCTTCGGTACCAGGGCCGCGGCCCACAAAGATAAGGCTGTTGACCATAGTACTCGGGTAGTGGCCATTCTGGGATGGTCGCTGCCCACCTTCTGGCTGGGGCTGCTATTGATGATGATCTTCTACGGTTACTTCCGCGGTCTTCTGCCGCCGGGGCGATTGAGCATCCAGAATGAGGTTGTGGTTACCTCCGCCGCGTTTATTCGCTACACTCGTATCAACACGCTTGATGCCATCCTCAATCTTAACGGGCCGGTCCTTCTGGATGCCTTAAGACATCTGATCCTGCCGATACTCACCCTTTCGGTGGTCAACATGGCCTTCATTATGAGGCTGATGCGCTCCAGTATGCTGGAGTCTCTCGGCAAGGGATACATTCTCACCGCCAGGGCCAAGGGGCTTGATGAAAGGATAGTGGTCAATAAGCACGCCCGCCGCAATGCTCTCATCCCGGTGATAACCGTATCGGGTTATGTGTTTGCCGGCCTGGCGAATGGTGTGGTTATTACCGAGACCATATTTACCTATAAAGGCATCGGCTGGTGGGCCGCGCAGTCGGCGCTCCGTCTAGACATACCATCGGTGCTGGGCTTTGCACTCTTTAATGCCGTCCTGTTTGTGCTGGTCAACCTGGTGGTGGATATCCTCTACACCCGCGTTGACCCGCGAGTGAGGTTAGGAGGAGCAGTACAGTGGCCGACTGGGAATTTAGGGCATGCCATCTTATCAGGAACCCGCTTTTGCTGGGCGGACTCGTCATCATCGCCATCTTTGTAATCCTCGCCATCCTTGCTCCTTTTATTGCTCCGACGCCCGAAGGTCATCGAGATGCCTATATGATACCAAGGGATGGTTACTCGGCGACGCCACAGCCT
>Ga0315555_1000749_pt1 | contig 23285 bp, 26 predicted proteins | sample SalMarSW160380MG_FD_202113 | JGI IMG/M metagenome (GOLD analysis project Ga0315555, IMG submission 202113) | Salt marsh sediment microbial communities from the Plum Island Ecosystem LTER, Massachusetts, United States - Salt Marsh Sediment SW1603-80 ... | reverse complement strand
ACCTGATCATCCCGGGCAGGGCTAACGCTATCATCCCCGCCCAGGCTGTCCGGTACCTCGCCCACCTGTGGGCTAAAACCCCCAGGGAAGCGCCAACCGGTGACTCAATCGCGCAGATAGTCACCTCCAAGAGGATGGTTGACCTCACCTTCGATGACGACAAGCTCAAGCTTGGCTTCGGCAGGGTGACCATGGTCATCAAGCTGATACAAGGCGACCCGCCGAACATGAAGCAGCTCCTCCCCAAGGGACCCCTGCCCCGGGTGAAGTTCATGGCAATGGACTTCGAGAGAGCGGTACGCGGCGTCCTGGCGCCGGCCAGGGATAACGGCAATATTGTCCGGCTCTCGTGGGAAAAGAAGTCGATGTCCGTGTCGGCGAAAAGCGATGATATGGGCAGCGTTGAAACCGCCATCCCGGTGGAGGCCGACGAAGCCGGCAGGATCGGCTTCAACGTCAACTACCTGCTCGAGTACATCAAGGGGAAGGAAGGGCTAATAACAATGACCATCTCAGGCGAAAAAGCCCCGGCCCTTTTCCGCCACAGCGCATCACCCCTCGTGGTCATGATGCCGATGATGGTCCAGTGGTAGGGGGGTAGGTAGGTAGGCAAGATGGGAGGGCCAAGCTGTCTTCAGCTGGCCCTCCCAACCCTTCTAACCGGAAAGAAAGGAGGTGACCATGAAAAGCGGCCACCAGCAGACTCTACACGGGTTAGCCCAGCAAAGAGGACCGGACGAGTTACACGATTCCAAATTCTTGCCGGCAGATGAGAAGCGCAAAGTATTGCGGCACTGGGAGCTGTTCTTGAAGAGCGGCCTGCAGCGGGAGAAATTCACCGAATCTCTCTATAATCACCTAATCCAGCACTGCTCCTTTATTGCCCACTATGATAGATGGGGTTTCTACTCGACTTACTTTGAGAACGGCGATGACACCGTCCACTTCTTTTCACAGTTTGACGACAGCAAGGGCATGCCGAAGTCAATCGAGTACGGCATGACCTACTGGCTTACCGGGGAGGAGTACTACGACATCAACTCTGAGATGGTCCGCATCGCCTCAAAGTATATCCCAGTGCTGATACAGCTGGCCAAGAACCATCAGAGGGAAGCCGATATTGCCCAGGCCAGGGCTTTGCTGGCAAAACACGGAGTCGACCTTGAGGGAAGGAGGTGAAACAGAGGGGTATGAAGGAACGAATAATCAGGATGGACCTAACCGACCTAGAGAAAATCCTTAAGAAGCAAGACACAATAAAGAGGGATGAATTTCTAAACGACGCTCATATTGAGCCTAACGAGTTGGTGATAAGAGTATTATCCGAAGACAAAAAGAGCTGAGAGAAGGAGGTGATAAGTTGACAGCTGAAAGAGAGCTCGATAAAAGCATCTCAGAAATCGTTGGCGCCATATGTGACCCCATCATTGTCTTTCCCGGGGGCTGGGGGGATACCCTCCCCGACTGGCTGAAAAGCGCCATCACCCTGGAGAGACTTATTGAGAACATGAAGGTCATCAAAGGGGGAGAGATGACCGGTACCGATGCCGAGGCCTGCGCCTATCTCTACACTGCCAGCCTGACTCAACCAATGGGCCACGACTGGACACAGATATACCTTTATATCGCCGGCAAGGTCTACGAGAAGCAGCGGACCCCGCAGTCCGGGGTTACCATGCCCGAGGATATCCGGGTAGAGTCACTTGACCGCAACCAGGAGGACGACCTTAACCGCCTTAAGAGGTGGATCTACGAAAGGAGGGTCAAAGTCAGGCAAGAGCGTGACCGGGGCGAGAGGCGGGAGCGGAAAGAGGCGGAGGTGGCCAGGAAAGAGAAGCTGCAGCCGACATTGTTTGAGTTCTAGTGCTAAAATAATGAGAGGAGGTGAATGAGTGGCTTGGAAAAGAACCAGTTGCAGGTGTCCCCATTGTGACAACTTTGGACCGAATCTTATCCTCAAGAGGCAATACATACGGAAGCAGTATCTCTCCATATTTATAGTCCAGTGCGGACACTGCGGGTATGTCTTTGAGCACAAACGAGATGGGAAATCCGCCGCTGAGCTGAGGAAGAAGTATCATCTCACCCGCCATGAGGAAAGTATTATCCGTCGACAAGCAGCCCAAGGACTCATCAAAATGATGGTTGAAGGGAAGATACCAACTAACGCGGACATCAAGGCAATTAAGGAGGAAATAGGAAGGCTTGCCAGCGTGGCAGGGATGCTGAAGGAAATTGAATAAGGAGAAAGGCAGCACAGCCGGCACTATTTGACTTCTAGTATATTACTAGGAGTATATGACTAGGGGTAAACCAGGTCGGGGGTTCGAATCCCCGACCCCCTTTTTGTCTATTAACCTCACCCCGGGTGTCCCCCTCTCCTTTTCAAGGTCCAAACCATTGGCCACCCTGAAAAAACGCCTGGAATTTGACTAGAAGGACTCTCCCAGCCCCTTCTCGTTTGCATTGCACTTTTTAAGCTTGTGTTACCTGTTAACTGGGTGTGTGTGACTATTGACATTGCAGGAACGTATAGCTTATGCTTCGTAACAAAAAGGAGGTAGACCGATGCAGGCATATTGTTTCAGGTGCCGTGCCAAAAGGGAAATGAAGGACGCCAAAGCCATAACTATGAAGAATGGGAGGCCGGCAACTCAGGGTATATGCCCCGTATGTGGGACTAAGATGTTCAGGATAGGAAAGAGCTAAAGCTGACATTATAGATATCAGGAGAGTTATTAAATAGGTTGGGTAAATCTAAATGAATACGCCCAGCCTTTTTATTGCTGATTGCACATTCTGGACCTTTGTTACCTAAATAGCTCTCGCTTACCACAAAACCTGCAGGTAAAAGTTATCCCCCTTTGGGTATTATCCACTCTTTTATTCCAAGGCACGTTACCCTTGATAAAGCGCCCTCTCTTGTCCCTATGTTCTGCCATGTGCTACCTATGTGGAAGGCGGCGTGCCACTTGTTTGGTTAAAGATATGGCATCCGTATGGTAGAAGATCACAGTGCGATTTCCTTAAGGTTAGGAGCAATAATCAATTCTGGCTCTGTTACCGCTTGGACCTCCTCAGGTGTCCAACCTGGAGCGATCTCTTTTACTATAAGCCCTTCTTTAACAACTTCGATGACAGCTAGGTCAGTGATGATGGTATTAACAACCTCTCTTGCAGTGAGTGGATAGGTACAATGTCTTACTATGCGAGCCTCGCCTGAAGCAGTAACATGCTGCATAAGCACTACCACCCTTTTGACTCCACAAGCTAGATCCATTGCTCCGCCAACGGCACCTACTTTTTCTAAAGAAGTTGTCCAGTTTGCCAAATCCCCTTTTTCTGACACTTGGTAACCACCAAGGATTGCTAGGTCAATGTGTCCACCTCGGATCATGGCAAAGCTGTCAGCATGGTTAAAAAATGACGCACCGGGACGTAAAGTTACGGGTTGTAATCCAGCATTAACGAGGTCGATATCCATTTCACTGTCTTCAGTGGTGATGCTCCCATAACCCAATACTCCGTTTTCAGCATGAAGCGTAACTTCCATGCCTTCGGGGATGAATTGCGAAACCAAGGTAGGTAAGCCAATGCCAAGATTAACATACATGCCTTCAGATAATTCTTTAGCTGCCCTGAGGGCAATCAGCTCTCTGCTCAAGCCGGCTTTCATTGCTCAGCCTTCCTTTCGATATATCCATTCTCCCCTCTTCGGGGCTTTTACAACTCGATCTACGAAAATCCCGGGTGTAACAATAATCTCCGGGTCTAACTTCCCGACATCTACAATCTCCTCAACCTCGGCAATGGTGAACTCAGCTGCCACTGCCATTAGCGGGTTAAAGTTTCTGGCTGTCATGCGATAGACAAGGTTACCCATCCTATCACCCTTATATGCCTTTACCAGAGCCACATCTGCCTTAATGGCTAGCTCTAACAGGCATTCTTTCCCGTTGAAAACCATCTTCTCTTTTCCCTCTTCAATAAATGTTCCTGCTCCGGTGGGGGTATAGAAAGCAGATATGCCTGCCCCGGCAGCCCTTATTGCCTCAGCTAAGGTTCCCTGGGGCATCATTACCAGCTCAATTCTCCCTGTCGGAACCTGCTCGTCTAGCGGGTTAGGTCTGGTTCGATCAACCCAAATGGGAAAGGAAGCAATCAGCTTTCTGACGCGCCTATTTTCTACTAAGGGGGCAGCCTGCGAAATAGAATTGGATATCACTGTCAACCCTTGTGCTCCTTGCTCAACCAGCGCTTGGACCAGGTTAAACGGTGTCCCTGCCTGTCCAAAGCCACCGATCATTATGACTGCGCCATCTTTGATCCCGGCTATTGCTAATTCAATGCTGGGCATTATCTTATCTATCATTGACTCTAGAAGTTAACCTTGTCCTTTCCTTTGAGCTTAAGGATATCCCTGGCCTCATCTGGGGTGGCTATTTCCCGGCCAAGCTCTTTAGCTATCCTTACTACCTTTCCCACCAGCTCAGCGTTGCTTTTAGCTAAAACGTCCCTGCTGATTAATATATTGTCTTCGAAGCCAACCCTGACGTTGCCACCCATTGCCATTGTCGCCGCAGCAGCGTTAAATTCTAGCGGGTAACCTAGCCCAATAGCGCCCCAGTGGTAGTTGCTGGGCCCGAATAGCCTATCTGCAGTATTCCTCAGGTGGACAATATCCCCAACGTCGCCACCAATTCCTCCCAATACTCCCAAGACGAAGTTCATCTGGAGAGGTGGTTTAAAAAAGCCCCTTCTAACCAGATAACGAAGGTTATAAAGATAACTTGTATCATAAATCCCGAATTCAGGCATAACATCATTTTCTTTGTAAAATCGGCTTGCTTCCTCCAAGTCAGCAAAGGTATTGGTAAAGACCCAGCCTCTTGTCTTTAATAGGTGCTCCTTTTCCCAGGGGTATTTCCAGTCTTCGTCCTTAATTCTCTCAGCAATCGGGTGGACGGCGAAGTTCAGGCTACCCACATCACAGGAGGCAATCTCGGGTTTCAATTCGGCAAGGATTGCATATCTTTGCTGCACAGTGAAGCCGGATACGCCCCCTGTGGTTGGGCAGATGATTGCATCACTTCGCTCCTTTATTTTAGTTAAGATGCTTCGCATTATACTTAGATCGGTGGTTGGCCTGCCGTCTTTAGGGTCACGGGCATGAATATGGACTATTGAGGCCCCAGCCTCAGCCGAGGCTACCGCATCGTCTGCAATCTGCTCAGGGGTAATCGGTAGATAAGGGGTCTGCGTAGGAACAGTCAGATTGCCTGTTACTGCTACTGTTATGATTAGTTTCTCCATTTTTAGCCTCCTGTCTAAGTTTTATATTGTTTTGTTCTATTCCCTTCGCATTCGATCTAAGAGGTACTCTAAAAGATTTTCTCTAGACCTCTGCGCTTCTTCAGCAGACCAAGTTTGAAAACCCTGCCCCGTTTTGAATCCTAGCTCTCCTCTTTTCACCTTTTCCCTCAGAAGAGGCGAGGGATTAGGAGAGGATTCAAGATATTTGAGAATATAATCGTGGATAGACAGGGTTAGATCCAGACCTATCATATCAGCGGTCTCTAGTGGTCCCAAGACGGGAAGCCGAATAGCAAAACTATTTTTAATAGCTTCATCAACGGTAGCGGCGTCAGCGATGCCATGTTCCACAATAGAAATAGCCTCTCGCCACAGGGCATGCTGTAGCCGATTGGCGATAAAACCAGGTACATCCTTCATCACTTTCACTGGGTGCTTCCCAACAGCTTTCAAAAATTGATAGGTTGTTTCTACTGTTTCATCAGAAGTTTCCCTTCCCTTAACTACTTCCACTAGTGGAATTATGTAAGGCGGGTTCCAGAAATGAGTACCTAGAATTCTCTCTCGCCTGTGGGTCTTGGATGCGATTTCCGTGATGCTAATTACAGATGTATTTGTAGCCAAAATGGTATCCGGGGGACAAAGCTGGTCTAAGTCCTGAAAAATCTTCTGTTTTAGCTCCAGATTCTCAGTGACGCACTCGATGACCAGCTGGACGTCTGAGGTTGCCTCACTCATGTCGGTAGTTGTTTTTATCTTAGCCATGATGGCATCGATTTCACTCTCCGGGAGAAGCTCCTTCCTAGCCATCAATGAGAGGTTGGACCTTATACTTCCAATAGCCTTTGAGAGGATCTCGTCTTTGATATCCATCAAACGAACGGTGTAGTATTTAGAGGCAAAAATCTGGGCAATCCCAGGGCCGATAAAGCCGGCACCAATCACTGAAATATTCCTAATGCCTTCAGCTTGCATAAACGACCTCTTTCATTGTTGTTCTTGTTCAGCACAGCACATGTAACCTGGATTACACAGAGAGCCACTCAAACGGGAAACTGCCTTACGAGCTAATAATTACCAGCATACTCACCGGCTTGTTGGTCTTGTTGATGATTTCCCTCCCTTCATTGGGAGCGATGTAAACTGAATCCCACGGGCCTAGAGTTATCTCTTCCTTCTTGGTCTTAACCGCTATTTCTCCCTCCAGAACGAAATAGACCTTCTCCGTAGGTGAGTCTTCGTAGGCGTATTCAGCACCGCCGCCGGGGAGAAAGTGTGATAGCCCTACCCAGAACTTCTGTGCCCCGGTCTCCTCTTCGCCGCTCAGCTTCATGGCCACCATACCAAAATGGCCCGGCGCCGCGTACGACTTTACTTCATCCAAGCGTACTTTCTTCATATTTCCCCCTTTTAATAACCGGTTATAGGGACTGTGACTAATCCGGATTATTGTGTGCCGTACTTGTAAACGCGGTCCGGGACATCGTTGAGGTCATTCTCATCAATGAAGGCGACCATACGAACGATGGAGCCATCGCCCATGTACCACCGAATCGGGAAGCCGGATAGCTTGCACCTCTTGCCGACTACTTTAGCGATATCGCCGCCGACGTTCTCCCAGCCCATGATACCAGCGCGCAGTATCAGGTTATGGCAGGGCTCCCACTCCGGGAAGTCTTGCTTCGCATCGTGGCCGGTGAGTTGCTTGTACTCCTCACAAATATCCGGCCTTAGAGGGCCAGGGCCGTGAGGGCCAATAGCAGTGTGGAGCGGATGGTCCAAGGCTTGCTGGTCTACGCCGACTGCCTTGGCTTTGTGAGCCACGAACCATTCACCAGTCTCTTTGCCCAATCCGGGTGAATAGCAGAAATACTTGGTGTTATCGCCCCAGTATTTATTCCAGCCGGTATGGACAATAATGATATCGCCCTCTTTCATGGGCAACTTCTTGTTGGCGGCGTCAAGATCCGCTGCAGTGATGAGTTCCCATTTGTCCTTTGGGATATCCCAGATTACGGCATCGCCATAGTAGCAGGTCAGGGGAATTTCATGGGTGAACCGACCGCCCTCGAATACGTGCCCCGGTGAATCGGCATGGGTGGTGCAATGCATTACAGTCGTTATTTTTTGGGACAGAACACCGGATTTGGCGTGATAGTGCATGCGCTCAATCTTGACATCTTCAAAATATGGCCACAGAGGTGAACCCGCCCCAAAGGGGTGGCTCAAATCAACTAATACTTCCTTTCCCATAATAGAACCTCCATTATTATTTGACTTATAGCTAAGATTTTACCTTCAGCCCACTTTATCGCCTCCTTCCAAAACTTGTAGTTAAATACTACTACCAGGTGGTTACACCACCATCAATATAGAGTATTTGTCCGGTGATAAAATCTGATGCCCTCGAGGCAAAGAATATGGTAGCTCCAACAATATCCTCCGGCATTGCCCAGCGGCCAAGTGGAATACGAGCCTTCATCTGCTGGGCAAACTGGGGGTTGGCTAAGGCAGGACGGGTGAGGTCGGTCTCCACAATAGTGGGAGCAACCGCATTCACCAGCACATTATACTTAGCCCACTCACAAGCAAGTGTTCGTGTCAGGGTATCTACTGCCCCCTTGCTGGCACAGTAAGCTGCGTAGTCTGCAGGGAGACCATATCTGCCCCTCACCGATGACAGGTTTATAATGTTACCGCTGCGCTGCTTTATCATCACCCGCCCAACTGCCTGGCAGGTGAGGAAGGTTCCACGAGCGTTAATATCCATTACCTGTTGCCACTCATCAATCGGGAAACTATCGGCAGGTTCGCGAATCGCCAGACCGTGAGCGTTTACCAGAATGTCGATGCGAGGGAATTTTTTTAGGACGCTGTCTACCATCGCTGCTACCGATTTCTCTTGAGTAACCTCTACGGTAACAGCCAGTGACTTTCTGCCCCGGGCTTGTATCTCCTTGGCTACCGTCTCGAGGTGCTCAAGTTTGCGACTGGACACGATAACATCAGCGCCAGCATCCGCTAGACCCAGAGCCTGGGCATGGCCAATCCCCCCGGCACCACCAACTACTAAAGCTACCTGACCGGTTAAATCAAATAAATCAGTCATATTTAGCCCCCTTTCTCCTTAGAAGCCGATTAATGGCGAAACATTAAGTCAAACCCAATATCGTTCTTTTTACCAAGCTTTATTCCACTTAGCCACTTTTCTCTCAATTCAGCCGCTCTCTCACGATCCTTTCCCCCGAACACATCATATGGCCCGACTCAGGGTTTATTCATGCCGTTCCCCCCCCCTTCTGTTCCTTAAATTTTGATTCCTTTTTGCCCATATCTGAGGGCCTGACGCTGTTTTTTCTGTCACCCGGAAAATTATTCCACTGGTTCAGGTGGTAAAGGTAAAAATTTCCCTAATTTAGTTGGATCATAAGGCTCATAGAGAGCGCCTATACCGGGCCCGTCTTCTTGGTGAAGGCCACTTATTATTGGCCTCTTTACCCAACCTTCATCATACGGGGTCCTGAAGATGACATGCCACTTAAAAACGCGATATTTCCATTTCCCATCCTCTTTTACGAACGTAATATCATACTTACCGGCTTGCCACATGGCGGATACCTGATTCCCCTCTTTAATAGTGTTACATCCGAACGAGTGCCACATTCCTTTGGCCAATTTACCGTCACTACTCACTTCGATAACAGGTGTCACAAGCATATGCAGGCCCAAACTTCCGGGAAATGCGTACTTTTCGCCCAAAAGACTGAAAACTTTCTTGACGCCCTCAATACCGTAAAACACGCCGCTATCGGCTATCTCTATTTCCACATTTGGGTCTTTTTGGGCAAACATGTCCAAAATCTTGTCAATCCTGCCTGACAACATGTAATGGTTATATCTGCCTTGCAGGTTGCATATGTTCCGGTAATCCTCTAAAGACCTTATCCTTGTTTCCATTTCTTGCTCTGTCACGACGAGGCTCCTTTCCCAAAGCTTAATAACTACTATACTTAATAACTGCTATATTTCTACCGCAACATTGAACGCATCATGGATTGCGTGCCTCAGGTTACTCGGATTTGCGCAATCTCCGATAGCATAGACATCAGGTACCAGCCCTTGAAAAGCTTTCTCCGCTGTTTTATTAGTCTTGAAACCTAGGGATAAGGCAACCGTATCAGCAGGTATTTCAAGCCGGTTCCAGCGCTTGTCAATTACAGTGACACCGTCTTTTGTTATTTCTTCCATTTTGACCTCTGTCTTAAATTGAACGCCGTGTTCGTGTAGCAAACCCATTAACCCAAGTTTGTTAAGAAATGGGACATCTTGAGCGATCTCAAATTGGCCGAGCATGTCAATAACCGTTACCTTCTTGCCTTGCTGAGCTAGGTAGAGGGCGGTTTCGCATCCGGTAAGCCCGGCCCCGGCCACCACCACCGTTTGCCCTGTTAATGCCTTTCCGGAGACCACGTCACCTGCCCAGACGACGTTAGCGTTTTTAACACCGGGGATATCAGGGATGATTGGCTCTGCACCAATAGCCACGATGAGCACGTCAGGCTTCTTAGCCTTTATGATATCGGCGGTGGCCTCGGTGGATAATTTGATTTCCACACCAGGAGTTCTCTGTGTCTTTTTCATCAGCCAGTCCAGATACTTCTTCATGTCGGCCTTGAAGGGTGCTGCTGCTGCGAGAGTAAGGGTGCCCCCGAGCCTGTCAGCCTTATCATACAGAGTTACCTGGTGGCCTCTTGAAGCGGCTACTATTGCGGCTTCCATGCCCGCTGGACCTCCACCCACGATGACCACTTTTTTCTTCTTATCCGCCGGCCGGATGTAAGTATACTCTACCTCCCTACCAATGACAGGATTGACGGCACAACGGATAGGATAGAATTGCGCAACCTCGTTAGTACAGACATTGCAACGGATACAAGGTCTGATCTCATCGAACTCTCCATGGTAGTTCTTGTTGACATATTCGGTATCGGCAATGATGGGGCGTACCATGGCGACTATATCACATTTCCCCTCCCCGATAATCTTATCAGCCATCTCCATATCAATAGAACCGACGGCTACTACGGGGACCTTAACGGCCTTCTTAAATCTTTCTGCATAGGGCACGTTGAGGCCATGAGGAAAGTAAGTTGGTTGGATCATGCGGGGGATAGTAATAGGATTGGGGAGAAGCCCTAAAGATATGTGGAGTAGATCTATCTTATCCTGTATCATTCTAACAAACTCTATAGTCTCCTCTTCGTGCATTCCTTCAGGGACGAGCTCATCCGCGCTTATCCGGTATTCAATAGCCAACTTATCACCAACTTTTTTCCGGACGGCATTTAAGACCTCAATGGCAAATTGTGCCCTGTTTTGAAGACTCCCGCCATAGCGGTCCGTTCTCTTATTAGTGTAAGGTGAGGAAAATTGACCCAACATGTGCCCGTGGGCGCCGTGAAGCATCACCATCTCGAATCCAGCCAGCATGCACCGATGACAGGCCTCCGCATAGTGGTCTACAACCATGTCAATATGTTCCTGGGTCATCTCCGTAACCGTGTAATCAAGCTTTCTGCCGTGCATTTCTGCCCACATCATTGCCGTTTCCGACGGTAGTGATGAAGGCGCAATAGGGCTTTTACCTCCCAGGGTTCGCGGCTCGGCAAATCTGCCGCCATGATTGAGTTCAACCGAGGCTTTGGCGCCGAATCTGTGGATAGCCTCTACCAGTGTACTCAACCCGGCGATGGCCTTGTCATCGCCGAAATTTAACTGGTGCTCATGGTCCTTGGCGTATTCAAAGTCTATGGCGGAATCGCCGATGGTAACAATTCCGGCTCCTCCTCTGGCCAATGACTTATAATATTCAATCAACTCCCTGGTTACAAAACCATCAGGCGTGGCCAGGCATGGGATGGCTGGTGCAATTTCAATTCTGTTCTTTACCTCAACATTGCCAAATCTAAACGGTGAAAACACGTTTTGATACTTGGTCATGGTACAATCCTCCCCTTTCTAAAATATCATTGTTAATGAAATCTCAGGCACTCAATACATGCCCGGAATCATGGTTTTATTATTTTACCGTATGAGGTATATTTCTTTATCAGCTCTTTGACTTTTTCCTTGTCTTCGGTAAAGAACTTCTCGTGCGATTTGGTGATGAATTCCAGATGCCCGCCGATAAACTTGGTGGAAAATCGGGGGTTTCGGATATCATCTTCGTTCCACTTCACCTTCAGCTCATTACCATCGGCGTATATGGTACCGTGCACCCAGCACACTGGGCAGTAAACATCAGATAATTTCCCGGGCACCTTCAGTACGTTGCAGTGGCAAACGGGACAGGATACCTCTGTTTCTTCACCGACATACTTTACCTCTTCAATCGGCATCATCATAGCCTTAGCCACATTCTGCCCTAATTGCCTGGCTCGTTTAATGTATTTTCCCTCCATCAGGACGGCACCCGGTCGCGTGACAAAATTCGTCTGCATCTGGTCAACCAGCTTGCGGGTATGCTGGACAAAGATATTAATCGAAGTAAGACCTAAAGGAGTCCACCAGGGTTCTCCGCCACCAACGCAAATAATGCCGCCTACCCTTGTTTTCTCAGTAATCTCCGTGTGCCTGAACATGGTGGGCAGCATTCTTTCGTGGATGGCCTCAAAGTATGAGTTTGCCCTTAAATGATATGTTGGGACACTGACTATTAAGGCGCAATCTTCCACCAAAATCTTATCCAGAATCCAGGGAACATCATCGTCTTTGATGGCACACCATGCCTCTTTGCCTCTTTCCATTGCTATAGTACAGGCTTCACAGCCCTTGCATGGTTTTACCCTCAGCTCCATAGCCCTGATTATTTCCGATTCCACCCCAAGCTCCTCCGCTCCCATAAGGGCTTCCTTTAAGAGGATCTCGGAGTTGCCGTTCTTTCTGCCAGTTGATAAACCGATTATCTTTTTTCTTTGTTTGTTAGTCATGTCAATTAATTCCTTAACCTATTATTGGGCTCTTTAATTCGTTAATGTTAATACGTATCTCGTTTGGCACCTCCACTAATTTTATTATTTTTACCATGCGCCCTTGAGACTCAGTAGCCCCTGAAGTCTATTGTTATAGTTGTTGTCTTAGCTTAGATATACTCCGTCTAACACCGGTCATCATATGGCGAATTCGATCAACAGAGCTAACCAATCCGCTTGGGAAGTATAACACTGCCAGAATAAACAGGATACCGAAGATGATAAGGTGAGCTTCTCCCAGAGTAAGGGCAAATACCTCTGAAAGAATGACCAAGAAAATGCTGCCAATGATGGGGCCGACTAGGGTACCAGAACCACCTATCATGACCGCCATGATTGGCTCAAATGTCCAAAGGGGGCTAAAAACCGTGGTAATGTACATAAATGAGAGCCGAAAGTAAGCATATACTCCTCCAGCCAAGCCAGCTAAGAAAGCGCTAACTAATAAAGCCAAAACTTTATATTTAAATGTATTAACGCCAGTAACCTGAGCTGCCTGCTCATCGTCTCGAACAGCTACCATCGCCAATCCCAGTTTGGAATTGGTCACTAAATAAACCACTGCTATTGCTATAAGCGCTACTCCCAAGCCAAGGTAATAGCGGGGAATAAGGCTATAGGTGGTAACATAGATGGCCGGCATTTTGACCCACTCTGGAAAAATGTTTCCCACCACTATTCTCAATGCTTCGGCCAGTGCCAAGGTACCGATGGCGAAGTATACACCCTTCAGCCGCAGAGTGGGCAGACCAATAAATACTGCCAAGACCGTGGCTGATAAACCTCCTGCTATTACCGCCAGATATATTGGCACCTCCGCCTGCCAGATGAAATGGGTAATCAGTACTCCACAGCCGAAGAAGGCGGCAAGGCCAAGGTTAATCTGACCAGTATAACCCCCCAGAAGGTTCCAACTCTGAGACATAGTGATGAAGATGAACAACATAACCATTAGATTCAGGATATTGGTTCCTATTTCAATAACCATGGGGAGCACTATGCAAGCTGCAACTACAACTACAATTGTTAGTAACTTTTTCCAATTAGTCGCCATAGCAGGATCCTACTCCCTTTTAGTAAATAATCCCTGCGGCCTGAACATCAGCACTATAATAAATATGACAAGCGCAACAGCCTGCCGGTAGGGAGCCCCAACAACAAAAATACTGGCTGACTCTATCAATCCCAATATAATACCAGCGGGAAGGATGGCATTAATATTCCCTTCCCCAGCCAGTACCATAACCACTATACCTATCAATAGCCAGCTTAAGCCACTGGTCGGCGTGATGGAGTAGCTTGAAACGATAACGACACCAGCCACGCCGGCCAGAGCTACGGCAATACCAGAGGAAATTAAATAGGTTCGCTGAACATTGATTCCACATAAGCTGGCGGCCTCAGCATCCTGCGTTGCCGCTCTCACATGTTTACCAAAGTAGGTCCTGCTGAGAATGAAATACAAAGCAACCGCAGCCAGTATAGCGATGCCAAGACCGCACAGGCCGTTGATACCCAGCCTGGCACCGAAAATAGTAAGCGCTTCTCCGGTGTAAGAGGTTATTGTGCTCCGGACGTTAGATGTCCAGACTAAAGTCATTGCGTTATCCAGCACGTATATTACGCCAAAGGTAACCAATAAAGAGCTGTCAATCCTCATTCCGATATGCGGTAATTTCAGCAATGGTGAAAGCGTGAGCTTATATAGAATCAAGCCCGCTAAAAACGTGGCAATGATAACTAGGGGGATAGAAAGGTAAGGGTCTATGCCCCACAGAGAAAAAAGCCAGTAACTAACATAGCCGCCAAGTATTATAAAAGTGCCATGGGCAATATTAAGGAATTTCATGATGCCCATGATTAGACCAAGGCCTAAGGCTATAAGTCCATAAAGGGCTCCCAACACAATCCCAGAAGCAATAGCCTGGGTTACACTTTCCATTATTTAACCTGCTTTTTCTAGTGGGCTGGTACCTAGATAAGCCTCTTTAATTCGCTCACTGCGTAAAAGTGCTCTGGCATCACCTTGGTCTTGAATGCTGCCATTCTCAACAATGTAGCCGCGGTCAGCCATGGATAGAGCCACATTAACATCCTGCTCCACTAGGAAAATGGTGAGCTTCTTTGACTTGTTTATGTCTTTGAGGGCCTGGGAGATTTCTTCCACCAAAAGTGGGCTTAAGCCCAGAGACATCTCATCAATCAGGAGAAGTCTTGGCTGGGACATGAGCGCCCTGCCTATAGCTAACATCTGCTGCTCTCCACCGCTCAATGTGCCTGCCTTTTGTTTTGCCCTTTCACTTAAAATTGGAAAAAGCTCATAAATCCAGCTGAGAGTGTCATACCTTACTTTCTTCGCTTCTCTGATAGAAGCGCCCACTTCCAGGTTCTCCAGCACAGTCATCTGAGGAAATAGCCTTCTCCCTTCGGGAACCATACAGATGCCCAGCTCCACTATCTGGTGCGCAGGCAGCTTGTCCAGGCGTGTTCCCTTAAAACTAATGCTCCCGGTTTTAGGCTTGAGTAGTCCTGAGACGGTTTTCATGATGGTGCTCTTGCCTGCTCCATTAGAGCCGATAAGGGTTACTATTTCCCCCTCTTCAATGGTAAGGGATATATCCCATAATGCCTGGAGGTCGCCGTAATAAACGTCTATGTGGCTAATCTCTAACATGTCGGCCTTTTCCTAAATATGCCTCGATGACGTGGCTATTGCTGACTACTTCCTGGGGTGTGCCATCAGCAATTTTCTCCCCAACATTTAGCACGATCACCCTGTCCGAAATTCCCACTATCGCTTTCATTACATGCTCAACCACTATCACTGTTATCCCAGAATCCCTTATCCCCTTTATTAACCGCATAGCATCTTCCACTTCTGTCGGGTTTAAGCCTGCCATCATCTCATCCAGTAACAGTAGCTTGGGTCTTGTCGCCAGCGCCCGGGCAATCTCCAACCGCTTGCGGTCAACCAGGCCGAGCATCCCCGCCACTGGCACCCGCTTGCCAATGAGCCCAGTAAGAGCCAGAATCTGCTCTGCTTCAATGTGGGCTTGCCTTGTATTCCGGGCTGGGTCACTGCCATAAGCCCTGCCCACCATTACGTTTTGTAAAGGGGATAACTGGTTAAAAGGTTTAACCAGTTGAAAGGTCCTGGCGATTCCACACTGGCATATTTTATAAGCAGGGATACCGGTTACGTCTTTATCGTTGAACCTTATCCTGCCTGTATCCGGCTTTAGAAGCCCGGATATTAGATTAAATAGGGTAGTTTTGCCTGACCCGTTGGGACCGATAAGCCCCAAGATCTCCCCATGGTTAAGGGTAAAACTAACTCGGTTGATAGCCAGTACCCCGCCAAAGGTCTTAGATAAGTTTTCTACCTCAAGTAATGTCATACTTAATGGCGTTAACCAGGGTGCCATAGCCCACCCCTGTAGTAATTACATCGTCCTGGGTGCTTAATAGATTAGAGGCGCACAAGACGATGAGCCCCTCTCCTTATATTTTTATACTTTTTTACCGAACAGGACCTACAGCTGTGTTAACCGTATATGGATTGCACTTTAATCCCGGGCTTGATTCGGATGGTGTGTCCCAGCCCGCTACTGGTACAGTGGCTGGGACACACCTTACCTAATTTTATTTTTATGGAATAGGGTAAACCAATGGCTTTGTTACAAAGTCATCTGGCCACACGATTTCCTGTGCTCCATTCTGCCATTGCTGTAGCAGGTATATAGGATTAATTACTCCACCAGTCTCATTGAACTTGATTTGACCTTTAACGGTCATCATATCAGTGGCACTTATAGCATCCTTGATTGCATCCCTATCCAGCGTGCCAGCCCTCTCAATTGCGTCGGCAATTACCTGGAGAGCAGCGTAAGTAGATCCGACAAGAGGATGTGGCGCTGTTCCATACTCAGCCATATGCGCGGCAACAAGCTCCTCATTCCCGGCGAATGGTAACGTGGGTGCCCAGAAATTATTGCCTATTACGTACTCACCCATCGGCCCCAAATCAGCCCATGCCGGGTCGTCACAGCCTCTGATTATAATAATCGCCTTCGGGTTAAAACCAAGTTCCTTACTTTGCCTTAGGGTGGTAATGGCATCACCAGTGTTAGCGGAACTAAAGAGCACCTCGGCGCCGGCATCCTTGGCTCCATTGACAAGGGGACTCAGGTCTGGGGCCGCCGTTGCATACTGTCCCTCATAAACTATGCTAATACCCTTATCAGCGGCTGCTTGTTTGACAGCATCCGTCAACTCTGTAACAAAAAACATCTGCTCTTCAAAGAGAGCCCACTTTGTCGGCCTTGTTTCTGCAGGGAGACTATCAAAAACCTTAACTATCATGGGTGCTATATCCCAGTTCAGCGCGTCTAGAGAAAACCAGTATTGATAGCCCGCCAGGCCCAGCGCACTTATAGTCGAGGCGACGGATATCGCCGGCAGTCTGTTCTTTTCAAAGATCTCAGCCGCTGCGCTGATCATGGTGGTGCCGGTGGCGACAGACACGTTGTATTGCGAGTTTAACGCCTCGGCACGGGCAACAGCCTTCTCTGCATCTCCTTCAATGTCCAGGTAAATTAGTTCCAGGGGTATCTTTTTATCAAATTCCTTGACATAGACACCGCCATCCTGGTTTATCTTTTCCGCCCCTAATTCGTAGCCAATTTTAGACGGCATTCCAATAGCAGCATCAAATCCAGTCAGAGAGACTAAGGCACCAACCTTTATGCTTTCAGGGGCTGGTGGTGCTGTAGTCGGTGGTGAAGTTGTAGGTGGGGTTGTGGGCACCCCATCTTCTGGTGTTGCTGGACAAGCGGGCACAAAAGCCAGCAGGGTAACCAGTGCTATAGCTACAAAAACAATCAAACCTGCTTTTTTCACGTAACTCCCTCCCTTTCATATTTTCCCTTAATAATTGCGGATTGTTTGAGCTTTAGAATATCTTGAATATATCACCCCCTCGTTATTTATTTTTATCCGGGCCAACTCTGTTTTTGCTGACCACACTATTTAAATATAAGTAAATCAGCTAAAGCGGTTTGCTTTAATTCCATAACGCCATATTATGACCCTGACTACGAAGTCATTATTGATATCGATGTTGACTTCATATATGGTTTATGCTAACCTATTTTAGCATATATTCTGCTACTGTCAATATCTTGTTTAGCAGACTATTGTTAATCGAAAAGTGAAAGCGCATGCCGAAAAGCCGTGTATTGTAATCATTTTAATCTTTGGGGTAAAATGATCTGACTATATCCAAAAGCCAATGGAAAAAAATACTGGAAATAATAAGAACTTCAAGCTAGATACCCATACTCGCAATCTCTTTGTCCTCTTTGACCAAACTAGAGATACACTTATTCGTGCCGTTGAGCTTGAGCTTAAACAGTCTAAAACTAACTTCGCTCAGTGCCATATTTTGTATGTGCTAACACAGGAAAAAAATGGGATGACCCAAGGTGATTTATCAAAATGGCTTCTTAGAAATCTAAACACTATCTCCACTCTGATAAATAAGATGGAAAAAGAAGGATTGGTTAAAAAGACCAAAAACAAGGAAGATGGTAAAGTATATATCAGGTTAACCCAAAAGGGTTCTAAAGTATGGGACGAGGTAAGTGAGCGCGCTGTTTTTTTAACCTTCTCAACTCTTTCAGAAGACGAAAAGGAGCAGCTCAGAGTGCTTCTGAAGAAATTGCGAGCCAAGGCACGCGGTATACTCGGGCTGGACTTTAAACCCCCGTTTTTACCATGACACAAGGTCGCAAGCGGCGTTGACCCGTTGGGTTAGTACAATGTGCTATCAATTCTGGCATATCTTGAGTTTTTTATTTCAAGGGAATGGGATAACTTCCGCTTTGCCCTAAGTAGCGAGCACAGCGCAGTCTGGAGGTTGCCATAACAATAGGGGTAGGCATAGATATCATCGCCATCAGCAGAATGAGAGATGTACTGGAAACCTCTGGCAAGTTGTTTATGGACAAGGTATTCACGCCATGGGAGCAGCAGCGCGCTGAAACACACCATGACACTGTGGCCTATACGGCAATGATCTTTGCTGCCAAAGAGGCTATATTTAAAACATTTGGAATAGACTGGCATTTTGGTGTCCAGATGACGGAAATAGAGGTCCGGGACGGGGAGTATGGAGAACCGACACCTGTTCTCACGGGCAGGTTTGCTGAGCTTGCAACCGAACGCCAGGTATCCCGCGTGCTTTTAAGCCTCTCCTATGATGGCGATTACGTAGTAGCCGTGGCGGCGCTATCAGGAGGATAATGACCCTGCCTCCTGTGTCTTTTAACAGATGATTACTAGACCTTAAACAGGGGAAAGTGATATGAGTACGAATGTGATGGAGCAATTACAGCTTAAGGCCAAGGCTAGTCCCCAAAGGGTGGCGTTTCCGGAAGCCGGCGAGGAGAAGATACTGCTCGCGGCGCGTCAGGTGCGGGATATGGGCATAGCCTATCCCATGCTCGTTGGGAAGCCTGAGAACGTATCCACGCTCGCGGGGAGCATCGGGGTATCCCTTGATGGTATCACGGTAGTTGACCACACCGATCAGGAAAAGGTCGAGCATTTCGTAAGCGAATATGTAAAGACCAATCCGGACTTTCCGGCTTCGGCTATGAAGCGCATGTTGAGAGACTCCACGAACTTCGCCGCCATGATGGTGTGGTTAGACGAAGCAGACTGCATGGTGGCGGGGTTGAGCCATACAACAGGAGAGATCATCATGGCCAGTGAGATGATAATCGGACTGCAGGAAGGTATTTCGACCGTCTCAAGCATGGGCATTGCGTCGATACCGGGATATGAAGGCCCGGAAGGTAACCTGTTGGGGATTGCCGACTGCGCTGTCTGTCCGGCGCCCGATTCTAAAGAACTGGCCGACATAGCCATCTCGACGGCCGATACCGTGCGCAGTCTCATGGGCTGGGAGCCGCGTGTCGCCTTGTTGTCTTTTTCAACAAAGGGCAGCGCCAGTCATGAGCGCATCGACATCGTGTTGAAGGCCCTTGAGATGGTGCATGAGCGTAGGCCGGATCTGCTCATAGACGGCGAGCTGCAGTTGGATTCCGCCATCGTGCCGGAGGTGGCAACCAAGAAGGTGCGGACAGACAGCCCCGTGGCCGGCAAAGCTAATATCCTTATCTTCCCGGATCTCGGTTCCGGTAATATAGGGGTTAAGCTTATCCAGTGTTTTGCCAATGCGGCCGCTTACGGGCCAATGCTGCAGGGTTTTGCCAAGCCGGTAAGCGACCTGTCCCGGGGAGCGCCTGTTGAGGAGATAGTCGGAGCTATCACTATGGTGGTAGTACGCGCACAGAATAAATAAACCATTTGTAGACCCGCAAAAGTGAGGGTCAGGGCCTTGGGTACTGGTTATCAGCCTTACACATACGGGCAAGTAGTGCACGCCTGTTTTCGTAAAAGGGGTAACTGTTATGGATAGGAAATACAGAGTTTTTACAATAAATCCCGGCTCTACCTCAACAAAAGTAGCCCTGTTTGAAAATAATACAGAGGTGTTTTCCGTCAATGTCTCCCATGACGCGGCAAAGCTCAAGGAGTTCACTGAGATAAGCGATCAGTTACCGTATCGTAAGGAAACCATACTGGGTGAACTGGTCAAAAACAACATCTCTCTTGAAGAGACAGACGCCTTTGTCGGACGTGGCGGCGGCTTGGTCGGTCTGGAAGGCGGAACATATGATATTAACGAGACCTTGTTACGTCACGCCAGGATAGGCCTTACCGTCAAACACCCCGCCACGCTCGGCAGCCAGCTGGCCTATGACTTCGCAATGACCTATGGCGGAAAAGCCTTTGTCGTCAATCCGCCCGATGTCGATGAGTTTGACCTTATCGCACGGGTCAGCGGGCTCTCCGATGTTGCCCGCGAGAGCAGGGGCCACCCTCTCAATCAGAAGGAGGTTGGCATACGCTATGCCGCGGAGCTAGGCAAGCGGTATGAAGATCTAAATCTGGTGATATCCCACATCGGCGGCGGCGTATCGGTCACGGCTCATAAAAATGGGCGTATGATTGATTCTAACGACGTCATAAACGGCGACGGCCCCATGGCTCCCACCCGTGCAGGCTTGATACCGGCCGTCGCCATAATCAGGATGTGTTACTCGGGGAAATATACCGAGAGAGAGATGTATGACCGCATAACCAAGACCGGCGGCCTGGTCGACCATCTCGGCACCTCCGATGTCCGCGAGGTACTGGAGCGTATCAAAAATGGCGATGCCTATGCAAAGCTTATCTACGACGCCATGATCTACCAGATCTGCAAGAACATTGGTGCTTACGCAACGGTTTTAAAGGGCGACGTCGATGCCATTCTACTGACCGGTGGCATCACCAACGACTCCTATCTGGTCGAACAGGTCACCGATATGGTCAACTACATCGCCCCGGTCAAGGTGTATGCCGGTGAGTTCGAGATGGAAGCTCTGGCCGCCGGCGCCCTAAGGGTGCTTACCGGTCAGGAGCAGCCCAAGACGTATACCGGGGTACCTGTGTGGAATGGTTTTGAAAGATAGAGAGGGTTTTAAGGTTTATGGATATCCTCAGAAACCCAAATCCAGAATAGAAAAGGAGTAGAACAGCAATGGAATTAAGAGACGAGATATTAGAGAAAATAATTCAGCGAGCTGCGGAGGTTTTCAAAAAAGTCCCCGGCGAATTGAGCGCGGACACGAGTTTTTTAGACGATCTCAAAGCCAAATCGGTAAATTTCGTTCAGATAGTAGCAATTTTGGAGGATGCTTTCGACGTCCAGATCAATTTCATGGAGTTCAGGAGGAAGAAGACCTTGGGCGAGGCCGCTGAATTTGTCACTCAGCTTTGCAGGGGCTGATAGGAACAAGATTCAGAGATTCCATTTAAAGCACTCGTCTTAAAAAACGCGAAGTAGGAGGATAATCATGGCTAAAACCAAAAGGAAAAAAGAAGTGTTTGGTAATGAGGAGATAGAAGTCATCTACAGGGAAACAAGAAGACCGGCTCCCCTGGATGCCGATGCCACGGGTGCGCTGGAAACATTTGGATTTTGCCCTCCGCTTGAACACCGCACCTATGTCGTGGAAGACGGTATTATCTGCGAGCAGGATATTCCCGTGGCCATGCGCGACGGCACTGTTATTTATACCGACATTTACTTTCCCGAAGGGGAGACAAATATTCCTGCCCTAATTTCATGGAGTTATTTTGGAAAGCGCCAGGGCATGGGCGCGGCAGAATGGCAGGTTATGGGAGTTCCGCCGGGAACGATTACCCGTATGGCTAAGTTCGAATCCCCTGATCCGGGCTACTGGTGCCGTCAGGGATATGCAGTCGCCAACGTTGACCCCCGGGGCGTGGGCCATTCAGAGGGCGATATAAATATGTTCGGCACCCAAGATGGGCGCGATGGCTATGACTTTATCGAATGGCTGGTAACTCAGGATTGGTGCAGTGGCAAGATCGGCATGAGCGGCAACTCAGGTGTAGCCATGTCCCAATGGCGAATCGCCGCAGAGCAGCCGCCTCACCTTGCCTGTATCGCTCCATGGGAAGGGACCGGAGATATTTATCGCGAGTCGCTTTACGAGGGAGGTATCCCCGCACTGGGCTTCAACGAGTTTATTGTAGGCTCCCTAGTAGGCTTGGGATACGTGGACGACACTGTTGCCATGGCAAAGCAGTATCCTTTTATGAACGCCTATTGGGAAGACAAGATTCCGAAATGGGGAAAGATCAGGGTCCCGGTATCTACCACCGTCTCTTGGAGCCATTTCCACCTGCGCGGTTCTATAGAAGGCTTCAGAAGGATCCGCTCCACCAAGAAGTGGCTTAGGGCGCACAGGGAGTTTGAGTGGCCCGATACCTATTCCACCTTCGGTCTCGAAGACCTGAAACGGTTCTTTGACCGCTATCTCAAAGATATTCACAATGGCTGGGAGCTTACCCCAAGGGTCCGCCTTGAGGTTATGGATTCCTATGAATATGACTATCAGACCAATCGTCAGGAAAAGGAATTCCCTCTTGCCAGAACTCAGTATAAGAAACTCTACGTTGATGCCGCCAGAGGCGCACTCTCATTTGATCCGGTGGCCAAGGAATCAAAGGTGAGCTATGAGGGCGAGACAGGGTCTGTGACCTTCGATATCAAGTTTAACGAAGACACAGAGATTGCCGGTTACATGAAACTCCGTCTGTGGGTAGAGGCCAATGGCAATGATGATATTGATCTGTTTATTGCGATCCGAAAGCTGGACCAGAATGGAAACTGGCTACCGACATCCGTATTGGGAGAGCCCCATCCGGGTGCATGGGGAAAGATGAGAGTATCGCGTCGAGAGTTGGATGAAAAGCTGTCTACGGATTTTCAGCCCGTCCAGGCCCATCGCAAGGAAGAAAAGCTGAAGCCCGGAGAAATTGTTCCCGTGGATATTGAGATATGGCCGCACAGCAGGATTTGGCACAAGGGCCAGCAGTTGCAAGTGCTCGTATCAGGGCATTACATTCGCGAAGGTTGGTTCGAGCCCTTCTCCTGGGAAACCAACAACAAGGGTAACCACGTCATCCACTCGGGTGGTAAATATGACTCGTATCTTCAGGTGCCCGTGATTCCTCCGAAATATCAGGCTGGTGATTACGTTTACCGCTAAGAGTCTGTAATCATATTATTAATACCAGCTTTGCAACAATTACTGGTTGCAAGCTCTGAGCCGGCAGAGTGCCGTTTTGGCTGATTGACAACAGTACCGAGTGCAAGGGACTGAGGATGACCAAGGCAGGCCCCTCAATGATGAAGCGAGCTCTACGTGGATATTGCCCGCAGATACGATCCCCAGCTTGCCGATCTTTATTACAGGGAGATGGTGCAGCATGGCAAGACATCAATTAGGGAATCTTATG
>Ga0315555_1000748_pt1 | contig 23296 bp, 21 predicted proteins | sample SalMarSW160380MG_FD_202113 | JGI IMG/M metagenome (GOLD analysis project Ga0315555, IMG submission 202113) | Salt marsh sediment microbial communities from the Plum Island Ecosystem LTER, Massachusetts, United States - Salt Marsh Sediment SW1603-80 ... | reverse complement strand
TTGAGAGACAGGGAATATTACCGATATATGAATAAGAAATTACATGACAGGAAAATGATGGAATACAAAAGGTTTTTGGCAAAAAATAAAAAAAGGGGTTGACTTCTTCTCATAGTCGCAGATAAACACAGATTATTTTAGTCCAAGGTCCAAAGTTCAACGTCCATAGTCAAAATTCACGATTCAAGACATAACCCCTCTACTTATTTTTGTTTTTTTTGTTTTTATTTTGACTCGTGACCCAACGAACTCGATAACCCTACAAACTCAACAAACTAAGTGTTTGACACTTTTCAAAGAAGGTCTGACCCCGTTTATATTCAACTTTTACTTTTTGTTAAGATATTCATATAGAAATATAAGGACTTGAGATGTACAAAAAATATCTTCTTTCTTTTTGTTTTGCTGATGCGGCAAAGGGAAGGTTCCTCCATTCCATGAACCATCTCCCTCTTGATTACGTAAAAGCCAATTAATGCCGCTTTTTATATAAATATCATCACATCCAACATTACAGCTGAGAAGTGATCTTAACCCCAATATTGTTTCTAATTCGAGAGACGGGCCGATTTCATTCTTTTTTGATTTATAAGAGAAACTCCCATCTTCATTTTGTGAAGCCAAAAGAAAAATTTTCGCCTTATTTATAATATCATTAAAAAAATTATCGGTATTATGATAGTGTATTGATTTCAATATCGGCACCATAGCATAGTAAGGGGTACCATAGTACTGCCAAACAAAGCCCCAATGTCCTTCTTCATTTTGAGATTCTCTAAGATACTGCAATGCCGCATCGAGATCTAAAGGGACAGTATTAGTGGATGCAAGCGCTTCCAAAGCAAATCCTGTAACAGAAGGAAACTGCTGGAGATGTTCAGGAATTTCGGGACTTTCGATTCTCCACGCACCTGAAGGCAGTTGTTTGCTCTTCATGTATAAGGCCTTTTCCCTTGCAGCTCCATGCTGCTCAGTTGCATTTCTGGCTTCCAAAAATGCTAGAAGTTGTATATATTCTGAAGAGGTTTCAATGCAATATGAGTTTTGTTGAAGATTATTATGTAACACCATGCCAGAAGATGTCTCGGAATTCTTCAAAAAAGTGAGGGCTGATTGTATTACAGGGTCTTGTTTTAGGTCTGTTCTGTTCTGCCATAATGATATAGCTCGAACAGCTTGTATGGTTTCCCAGACATTGAAAATTATATAGCTGTCAAGAATTATTTGGCCGTTATCATGCTGAAGTCTTTTAAGGTAATCAACTGCTCGCTGAGCACTTTGATAAATGAGATCTTCATCAATAGTATCATTCTCAGGGTAGTTTGAACAGCCAGAGGGAATAAGGCAAAATACTAATAAGCAAAGAATCAAAAGATATGTGCTTTTGGTGTTAAATCTTCTCAGCATTCGACAATTTCTCTTCTTTTAGATTTTTTAATTCTCTTATCTTTTAAATTTTGTTCCGCCGAACTAACAGAATTTAATCCAAGAGGTAGAGCTAAAAAGAAAAATATGTTCTCGGGAAAATCTAAACAAGGAAATGCGAGAATTGCAATTGCGCCAATTAACATAAAAAACATTTGCAAACCGCTGAATGTAGATACGGAGTAGTACCTTTCTAGTATAAAAAAAGCATACAGTATAAGTAGGCTTGCTATTTCAATCCACCACAAAACACCAGCAATAATTTTTATAATTGGAACATCCATTTCTTATATTGTAAGAATTTTGTTGCCTTAAGTCAATATGGTTTGTGGGGGAGGGGAGAAAACAGTTTTTTGTTTATTTTGACTCAAGACTCACGACGCAGGACACATGACTCAGTTATCAACAATTCAACTTAGATTCGAAGAATTTATGTATACAAAAAGCAAGACCGGGCTTCTCTGTTTTTGACCCCTCTGTTTTATACTATTTAGTAAATTATAGAAGAGCATTTGATTAATAAAATACCCAAAACCGGAAGAAGAATCCAGTATACTAAGCCCGGTATAAAATGAGCAGGAAAGGACTTGATATTTTCTGAGTTTATTTTCTCTTTAATTTCTGTAATTGCTTTCTCATTATAAAAAAAGCTTCTGAGCTTAGTAAATATTATTGCATGATAAATCCTGATGGTACCGAAAAGAGCCCAAGCAAATAGAACAGTTCCAAATAATGTAAGGAAATTTATTTTGTCTTTTGTTTCGTTTATAGTAGTAAATCCGTGAAAGTATATAAATATTATGTAAGATGTTGGGATAAAATTAATTATTATATTCGACACAATAAGTCTACGCCAATTTTTTCCGCAAATTTTTCCAGTTAATCTTGAAGTATCAAACGGACGATATTTGGAAAAACTACTTAAAGATGTAGCCCAAATGATACTGGAAAGAAATAAAAAAAAGTTTTGCAGTTTCTCCATTAGTGAAACCTCCGTTTATTTTTCCGGAAATCTATTTATTATATCAAAAATCTTACCGATAGGATTGAATATTATTTTAATTCTTTATTGTTTCGCGTACTATAAATAAAATATTTAAATAATGCGGATAATGTATGTTGACATATTATTTCTTGGTTATGTATCATTTGATAGATTTGTTCTTTTGGAAAGAATTTAAATTTAAGTATTCCTTTTTCTAATTTTGTTTCTAAATTATTTATAACCTTAATTAATATTACGTTAGTTGGATTTTCAAAATAAGCTGTATTTTGATAGTATATTCCTAAGTCGATAATTTTTGAATATTTTTTGATGCCAATTTCTTCTAACAATTCACGTTTTGCGATTGTTATCCGATTTTTATCCTTTTTTTTCGCAAAACCTCTTATACATGCCCAAAACCATTTCTCAGGTATGGGACGCCATTCGTAAACTAAACCGATTTCATTATTTTGGTTTTCTACAACTATAACCGAATTGTCAGCCGGTTCTCTGATGCCTATAGTATCATATTCTATATTAGAATCTTTTGATACTATTTTATATCTTACTAACTGAACATTTAATTTTTTGTTTTCAATGACTATATTCGAATCATTTGATCCCGGTACCCATTCTATTTTTTTTTGATTATTATTTATTTTAGATTTATAAGGTAATTTATTCTTATTTTTCATGTTTACTACTATTTAAAATAGATCTTCTCTTTTTAATTCCATTAAAAATATTATAATTATTTTATTTGAAGTGTCAAGTTTTAATTCATCTTTTCCTGGTTTCTTGATCAGATTACTTGACCTCGTGGTAAATTTTTTTATCTCTTCAGTATTTAATAATAAATTGGAATATAGATGTTAAAAAGTCGAAGTTTGTTATTTTGTCTTTTAATTTAGCCACGAAGACACGAAGTTTTTTCCCACTCAACTATTAAACCATTTAACGATTCAACTATAGCGATAGCTATTATTTAACAGAAGGTAAAAAAAGATTAATTTAACCCCAGAAATAAAAAAATATGTGTTTTGCTTGTAACCCAACGAACTCTATGAACACTATAAACCCAACAAACTAAGTGTTTGACACTTTTCAAAGAAGACCTGACCCCTCTACACTCTCTTTAAAGCTCAATATTTTCCAATTAATACGTCATAAAGAAAAAAAAGGATCGGAGAAAGAAGCCAAAGCCATCCTCCAAAAACAACAATAAATCCGGGAGTTGGTTTTGTTATCATCGGACTGACAAGCTTCAATCTAAACCTTGTTCCGGTTACTCTACCAAGATCTTCCCCAAAAAATATACAAGCAAGCGATATAACTAAAAATGCTAAAGTATGTAAAAAAAGCTCTAATCCTCCTGCGAAGGGAGCAACTATCAAATAAAGCAGTGCAATCACAACAGCAGTAAATTTAGCTTTTCTGCTGCTCAATCTGCCTAATTTTGAATTTGAAGTCTTTTTAAGCTCGGAAGCAAGAGCCTCCGCGAATTTATCCACTTCAGGATTTCCTTTTATGTATTTTGCTACAGCTTCTAATTCTTCTTTATCAGCCCATACACCTGAACAAACCGGACATTTATCAAGAAACACATTCGAATCATAGGAATAATTAAAACCCTCTAATTCTGCTTTACATTTAGGACAATATCTCCGAAATTGGTTTGTATTTTCGTATGCGGCTGTCTCTTTTTTATAAGCTTCTTCGACAGATTCGGCCTCAATTACTTTCTTAGAAAGCAAACCACTCACAACTTCCAGCAACTCACCTTTGTCAAACCATATTCCACCACATGTTTGACAGACATCGACTTTCTGCTTCTCAAAAGTAGTAATTTTTAATTTTTCATTACACACAGGGCATTTTATTATATCCATTTTTTTTAAAGGCTATATAACATATATACAAAAGAGGATTAAAAGCAAGACGTCTAAAATTTTAAATCTTACCATACTACCATGGCGGCATAATACCCAAAACATAAGAAAATTTGAATCTTCTATAATATTTGAACGTACCTTTTTAAAAAAGCCCTTGACGCTTTTCAAAGAAGACCTGGATTTAGGGTGTTAGGTTTTGGGTTTTAGGTTTTAGCAGTCATTTCACATTTCAAGGTCTTATCACAAATATATACTAACAAAAAAAGGCGGGGAATACCCGCCTTTTTTATTCTTCTTAGTTCTTATGACTCTAATTTATGTTTAAGTTTTTTGCTATCTTGTACTCTTCTCTATATGCCCCGAATCTTTTATTTGTTAATCTCATTTTTAACCTCCGTTAGTTTATCAAGTTAGACGCGGTGAGGTAGGATTTGTTTCAACTTTTTTACGAATAGCCACGAAGGCACTAAGACACAAAGTTTTTTTAACAACAAATCACACAAATAGCACGAATAGTTTTTGTTTTTAACTAAATCCTATACCCCAGATCCTAAATCCTAAAATTGGACGCAGATGAACGCAGATTTAAAAGGATTTTATTTATTGTTTTATCTTTTTTGACTTGTGACTAGCGACTGATGACTGGTGACTAAGTTATTTAACATTGTCCAATGTCTAAATTTGACCCCAGATGTACCATATTGTATGGAACCATAGATTATCGGGAATCCTTTTCGTCAATGTTGTTTTTTGCCTTAGGTTTCCGAAAAGCATCTCTAAATTCAGATTTATCGTTCAATCGAATCAAAACAGGATTTTCACAAGTCGAAGCTTTACCGTAAAAAACAGCTTGCCTTTCTTGTATAGATGGTAATAGTTCAGCATAATCACTACCAATATAGTTTGATAAGAATCCTTTAGCTGTGTCATCAAATGTTCGCATTGCAAAAATTGTATTACATTGATTTAATATAGTTTTAGTAACGTTAGCTGTTCTTTGTGATATTAGAATGCATCCTAATCCAAATTTACGTCCTTGCAAAATTGCCCTAGCTGTACCATTCGTTGCTGATTTATCTCCCTCAGAAGTTACTGATCCCCATTCAGGAATTAAAGAATGCGCTTCTTCAAAGACTAAACAAGCGCGTGCCTTATCGGTCATTTTATCTTGTAGTAATTCTAATACAATTTCAGTGATAACCTTAGTAATTTCTACTGGTGTAACTGTCCAGAGGGAGGCGCTTCTTTTCCAAATGCTGTTTTCATCCCTAAAACTTTTAGGGTCGTAGAGTTGTTTAGTGGCAAACAATTGGGCGGGATTATATATTTTCAAATAATGAGTATCATCTTCTTTTAAGAATTCATATAAGTCTTCTGTTAAAGCTTTAGCCAAATTTGGAATACTTCCACCGATTTCCGGATCATCATTCCAATTATTTTTGTCTTTGTCGCCCGCTTCTTGAAGTATCTTTAATTTTTTCTGTTCGAATTCAATATCGTAAAAATCTGACAATTCATTTTGATATTGATTAGTTAAATCTAAACATACTATTTTTATTTTGTTGGAAATCATTCTTTCTACAAGTTCGATGGCAAGCATTGATTTACCAATACCTAAAATTCCTAATATTGCTGTATTGTGATTTACCAAATGGTTAATGTTTTTAATGCCAACTGTAAAATTAGTTTCAGGAAAGTGCCCTATAACATTTTTTTCAGGTAAAAATTTTTCTGATTGTTTCAAATATACAGGGGTGTTAATTTTTGGCAACCAAGTTGCAGGTATAAATTTCTTGGATCCTTCATCCCAAAAGCCAATTTTTTTGGCTTTTGCCCGGGCGTAACCGTATGTGTTTTTTTGGAATACAATTTCTTCTTTGGTCAAACCATCTATAATTTGATATAAGACAGGTTTATCTTTTATCTTTACTTCAACCAATCGTCCTTCTTCAATAGCTCGCTCTATGATAATTTCAAAATAGAGTTGTTCAATAGAAGTATCTTTTGCAACAAGCCCTACAAAATTATCCAAATTTTTTATTATCTCGGGAGGATTTTCTTTAAATTTTTCAAATCCAGAGATTTCAATTTTTGATACAGAGTTCGGTGGTAAAACTTTTAGAATATTATCTATACTCTTATTTATAGTGGATTCTAACTCAAATTCTAGAGCTCGAAGAAGAAGAGCCTCATCCCTCCCAACGAAATCAAGAGCGATACCTATTTTGTCATTAGCATAAGGATCTTTGATGATCAAACAATCTCCAAAACTAAAACTTTGATTTTCTCTTTGACGAATCAATACTAACCCAGGAGCTTGATATGCTATCACATCACCACTAATACAAAAATCATCTTTTAACGTCCAAATATTCCTTAATTTTTGCCATAAATTAATAAAAAAAGTGTCAGGTCTTAAAATGACAATAACTACCCAAGCCAAAGTTATTGTAAACATTTCAGATGGTGAGGAGCGATGGAAAACAATTATTGCGAAAAGAATAAGCGCACTGAAGATGAAAATATGATTACCCATGGTATTTGTTATGATTTTAAAAGTATTTGCCCATTTTAGTCTATTCTTATTAGAACTATCTTTTAATAAAATTGTAGAAAAAGAGATAAATAAAATGAAAAGATATAAAGATATTACTACCAAAAAAATTGATCTATCTATCCAATCCCATCCAGAAAAATCGTTAACAGAGTATAAGGCTATAAGACCTATTACAGAGTATGAAATTGCATCGACAGGTTTAGTAAAAAATGGAGTTACGAGTAAACTTCCAAGTAGAATACTTGCTAATCCAGAATAAAACCATAATCCTTTCGCTCCGCTGATCGGGAAAATTTTTTTGAATGATATATAATTAGCGATAAAAAGTAAAATTAAATATATAAATAGAGTTATTACCCTTGTTCTTTGTTTTGAAATCGTTACGTTCATTTATTCCCTTCAATATTTAAGATGCAAACATTTCTCAGCTCAAACCCCAAGATTTTATAATTTCTCCCCGAAAATACAAAACCTTTTTCACATAGATAACTTACAAATTCCATAATAGTGTACGTTTCACAACCCCCTTAATATAATATATAATAAAGAAAAAAAACTAATTGTCAACCCTAGTATGCAAGAAATACTAAAAATATCCCATTTTTAAGTTGTTGAGATTTGATCTTAAATATCAAAAAGAACGATTAAAACTTTGAATGGGGTGGAGGGGTGATTTCACATTTCAAGGGGTGACCCCGCTGTTTTTTGCCTCAAACAACTATAAATCTAATATTATAATTACCCCATAATGAATCAATAAGTTTTTTTTCTTTTTTTCCAGTAAAAGAACTTTTAATGTCTTTCCCTGCTGATGTATCTACAAAAAGATAAATTACGAAATCGAATTGAGTTGAATATACCAGTGCTTGACCGACTCCAGATCTTAAGGCTGACCCACTATCACCCTTTTTTATTTCAATTGCTATTCTTAGTTCGTCTTTTATAGTTAAAACAGAATCAGGTCTGTGATTTGTTGCAAAGAAAGAAAAGTTGTTTACGGTTGTGTTGATGTTCTGTTCCCAAAAAAAACCATTTTTTACGACACTGTTTGCTTTATCCTTTGAAAATTTGAGAATTTCTCGAATCTTTTTTGGCATTTCGTCTTGTAGTCTAAGGAATAAAGCTTTTTGAATTTGTTTTTCGGTATCGCGTTGTCTGCTTACTGTTTCACTAAATATTTCATGTTTTTTCATAAGTTTTACGATGGAGTCAACTAGTTTAATTCTTTTTTTTGTTTGGACTGTTTTCGACATAGAACCTCCTGAATATTAAAATAATAAAATTAATTAAGAAATCAGTTTCAGCTTTCCTTTTTTTCATATATTTTTTCAAAGATTTTTTCTATATCTTTGGGTATTTTATCAATATTTTCAGCTAATTCGATAATTTTTTCTTTTGTGTATTTACCAAGTTGCAATTCGGTTATAAGGTTTCTAAATTCTTCTTTTTGTCTAGTACTTTTACGGATTATATTGAATTTTTCTTCTAATTTTTCCTTTGTTATTTTTTTTCGTTTTAGTTCAGGCCAAGTTTTAAACCACGCTTTCACGTCTAGTAAATAACATTCAATTTCACCTTCAGGTAGAGTAATAATATTTTTTTCTTTTATATTACAATCTTTCTTGAGTAATTCTATCATTTTCTTCATTGGTTCTTTTGTTTCTTCTTTTGTTATTAAATCGCCATCCCAAATCACAAATATAGTTGGTTTAACTATTAGTTCTTTTATATAGTCTATAGTGGCAAAATTTCTTATATTTAACCATCCGTCTGTCGAGATGAATCGAATATCTTTAACCTTTCTCTTCAGTTTTTTTTCAAATACTTTCCAAATAAATTTATCAGATTCTCCTTCTAAAAAAACTATTTTATTATGTTCTAGTATATCCGATGGTTTTATCCCTAGTTCACTGACGACTTTGTGAATATTTTTACCCGTGATTTTCTCAATTCTGGTTTGACCTTCGTTTTTTGTAAGCAGATGTGTACTAAAGATATTAAAATCTCCTATAAGTATTGGGGAATGGGTGGTTAAAATGATCTGCCTGTTTAAAGAATAGTATTTGAGAATTTCATTGAGTTTTCTTATGGCAGATGGGTGTAAGTGATTTTCGGGTTCTTCGATAAGAATCAAATTTTTGTCATAAGAGATTGTAAGTATAGTTATTATTGATAAGACACTTTTCATTCCAGAGCTCAAATTTTGAAGAGAATGAAAAATTTCTTCCACTTCTCTAATACTAATAGTTGAAGAACTTTCTTTGTTTACTGGAGTTGTTATTTCCTTTACTTCAGGCACTATAGAACTAACTTGTTTTGTGAATTCTTCAAATTTTGCTGTTCTGTTATTTTTTAGATAATGTAATACATCTGTAAGATTTGAGGCATCCGGTAGCAGGTTATTTTCTCCGCCTATTTTTACTATGTTTTGGATGTTCTTATAAGGGCTTAACCATTTTATATTTCTAATATAATCAACGAAAGATGATATTATTTTGTCTTCAAGAGTATTATTTATATTTTGAAAATTTGAGAATAAAAGCTTAAAATTCGGATTGTTCTGATTCCAAGGACCTGTGGAAGAAGGTTTATTGGCTGTTTTAAAGATTTTTATTTTATCTTGTTTTATACTATTAATTTGTTCTTGTAAAGGTGTTTTTTCAGTAGCTAATCCCCAAATACTTTTAGAAGGTCCACCTTTTGTTTTGAACTGCTTAACAATTGAAAATTCGGTTTTTCCATCCATTATGTTTGGAGTATAAAGACCTTCTTGAAAAATTGATGTATCTAAGTCTGTTAATTTAAAAGACAATTTATATCTTAACTTCTTTAAAAAATCCGAGTTGAAAATTCTCTCTTCAGGAGTACCACTTTTAAAACCATTTTTAATATATTTGTCAAGAAATTTATTCCTCAAAGGGGTATCTATTTCGAATATTAATTCTATTTCAATATTCTGATTTACCTTTTGCATATAACTTATACTTTTAAAACCGCCTCTTCTGTTAAGTGCTTCTGCAAAATTTTCTTTTGTCCCTTCAATTAGAAATAAAAATGCATCTATAACATTAGATTTCCCAGCCATATTAGGACCTATAAAAGCATTTAGTGCGGATAGATTATCTATTTCTATATCTTTTAAACTTTTATAGTTTTTGATTTTTATACTTTTTAAGAACATTTAACTCCTTTTTTTATAATCTCTTTTTTAATAATATCGAAAAAGAAACTAAATGTCAATAGTAGTATGTGAGAAATACTAAAATTATCCCTTGACTAATAAGGTGGTTTTCTTTATCATTTCAATATCTTATGACTAAAAAGAATCTTGATATTAGTACTTTGGAAAATTGGTTGTGGGAAGCGGCGTGTAAGATACGTGGTCCTATTGATGCTCCCAAATACAAGGATTATATTCTACCACTTATATTTCTTAAACGTCTTTCGGATGTTTTTGATGATGAAGTTAATAAACAAGCCGAGAAATATGGCAGTAAGAAGAAAGTCGAAGAATTTTTAAAGAAGGACCATAACCTTGTTCGTTTTTTCTTTCCCTCAAAAGCGCGATGGGAGAATATTTCAAAACAAACCACTAATGTTGGGGAATATCTTACTGATGTCGTTCGCACTTTATCGAAAGAAAATCCTAAAATCGAAGGTGTGATTAATATAGTAGATTTTAATGCTACTACCGCTGGACAGAGGATAATTAGTGACGATAAACTTAAAGAATTAATTGACGTTCTCGGCAGGTATAGACTTGGACTGAAAGACGTTGAGTCCGATATTATAGGTAGAGCATACGAATATCTTCTAAGGAAATTCGCGGAAGGTTCGGGGCAGAGCGCGGGTGAGTTTTATACTCCGAGAGAAGTTGCTATTTTGATGGCTCATGTTTTGGACCCGGAACCAGGAAATGAGATTTATGATCCATGTTGCGGCTCCGGAGGTTTGCTTATTAAATGTTTCTTGAGATTTAAGGAGAAATTCGGAGATGATACGACTGTTACCCCCTTAAAGTTTCATGGACAAGAAATATTACCTCCAACTTTTGCGATGGCAAAAATGAATACTTTTATTCATGATATGGACGCTCAGATTGCGCTTGGGAATACCATGGACAAGCCTAATTTTTTGGAACCGGATGGTTCTTTAAGAACTTTTGATATAGTAACCGCCAATCCAATGTGGAATCAAGATTTTTCGCAGGAAACTTACGAAAATGATGCTTATAATCGTTTTGGGTTTGGGTATCCGCCTAATAACACTGCGGATTGGGGATGGATTCAACATATGTACGCGTCACTTAACAATAAAGGTAAAATGGCAGTGGTTCTTGATACAGGACTTGTTTCAAGGGGAAGCGGAAATGTTGGAAAGAACAGAGAAAGAGATATAAGGAAAGATTTTGTTGAAATGGATTTAGTGGAAGCGATTATTTTACTGCCTGAGAATCTTTTTTACAACACATCAGCACCTGGGGTAATTATGGTATTAAATAAAAAGAAAAAGAAAACAAAAAAGATATTACTTATTAATGCCTCTAAATTGTTTAAGAAAGGACGCCCTAAAAATTATTTACCAGATGAAAAAATTAGGCAGATTTCAGAAATATATCATGATTGGAAGGAAGAAGAAGGGATAAGTAAAATTATTAATAGGGAAGAGGCCGCTAAAAACGATTACAATTTAAGCCCATCAAGATATGTTTCGTCAAATGATAAAGAAGATTTGCTCTCTCTTGAAGATGCCGTTGTTCAGTTGAAGGAAGTTGAGGAGGAAAGGAAGGAAGTTGACGGGAAATTAGATGATATCTTAAAAAAAATAATAGGCGATGGATTCGTTTCAGAAAACAACACCAAATAACTGGAATATTGTAAAGATAAAAGATGTGGCAGTTGTCAAAAGTGGAGGCAATGCACCTCAAGGCGAGAAATATTTTCAGAACGGTAAATATCCATTTGTTAGAGTTCGACATTTTGATGGTTGTAGAAAATATGTAAACAGATGGGATCTAATTAATGATTTAGCAATTAAAGAATATAAACTAAATTTGTTTCCGAAAGATACAATTATATTACCCAAAAGTGGAGCTTCAATACATCTAGAGAAAAGAGCAAAGCTTCCAGGAGAATGTTATATTGTAGGTCATTTGTGTGCTATAAACAATAAATCCAATATAGACTCCGAATATTTATTCTACGTTTTAAAGATGCTCAAATTTGCTCAAGCTGCTGGTGGTACAACTTTACCGTACCTTAATCTTAGAAATATCAGTGATAAAGAAATACCTTTCCCTCCTATCTTCGAACAAAAAAAAATTGCGACGGTACTTTCGGCAGTACAGAAGGCGAAGGAAAAAACTGAGGAAATAATAAAAGTGACAAAGGAATTAAAAAAATCATTAATGAAACATCTCTTTACTTATGGGTATGTTTCACTTGAAGAAGCTGAAAAGGTTGAATTAAAGGCAACAGAAATTGGGATGATGCTGGAGGATTGGGAAGTTAAAAATCTGGAAGAATTTGTAGAATCTGTAGAATATGGTTATTCCATTTCGATTCCCAAAAATGAAAAAAGTGATGGTGTACACATCGTTAGTACTGCTGATATATCAAAGGAAGGAAGAATATTATACAATAAAATAAGAAGAATAAAACCACCCAAAAAAATAAATGAAAGGTTGCGTTTAAAGAGTGGAGATATTCTCTTTAATTGGCGAAATTCCCCGGAGCTTATAGGTAAAACTGCGATTTTCGAAAAACCTAATGATTTAGAAATATATATATATGCTTCTTTTATCTTACGAATAAGATGTGATAATAATAAATCTTATAACGAGTATCTAAAATATTTACTTAATTATTATAGAGAAACTGGGGTCTTCTTAAAACTTTCCAGAAGAGCTGTCAATCAGGCTAATTATAATAGAAATGAAATTAATGTCTTGAAAATTCAAGTGCCTCCCTTCACTTCCCAGCAGAAAATTGCGCTGATACTCTCCTCAATCGACAAAAAAATCGAAGCGGAACAAAACAAGAAAAAAGCGCTTGAGGATTTGTTTAAGACCCTCCTAGAAAATCTTATGTCTGCCAAAATCCGTGTAAATAATCTGGAAATTTAGGTATGAATCGTTTTCTTGGCGGTGAGAGAGAATCTGTTCAAAAACCTATTATCGATTATGTGAGCGATAAATCCGTTGAATATATAACTCCCGAAGGTAAAGAAGTATTTGTTAATCTTGGATGGGAATACGTTAATCCGGAAGAAGCGCTAAAACTAAGAGGCGGAGAAACCGGATTTATTTTTAAGGATTTATTTATTAAAAAAATACATGACCTAAACTCCGAATTTATGACTCCTGAATTGACCGAAGAACTTATTAAAAAACTCGAAATGATCCCTCCTAATATTAAAGGAAATATGACCGCGTGGGAATATCTTAAGGGAATTAAGACAGTATTTGTTCCGGATGAGAAAAGAGAAAGAAACGTAAAATTTATAGATACGAAAAATATCGAAGAAAACATTTTTCAAGTAACGGATGAATTCAAATTTACCAATGGAAAAGAAACTATAAGACCTGATATTGTGTTTCTTATTAATGGAATTCCGATAATAATAGTCGAAACGAAATCTGCGCATAAGATCGAAGGTCTGGATGACGCTTTTAATCAGATAAAAAGATATCATAGAGAATGTCCCGAACTTATAGCGATTCTTCAGGTATTCTCGATTACTTATCTTATTAGATATTATTACAGCTCTACATGGAATCTTTCAAGAAGATTTCTTTTTAATTGGAAAGATGAAGTAAAAGGCGGTTTTGAGGAGTTGGTAAAAACATTTTTCGATAAAAAAAGAATAGTAAAGCTGCTTACAGATTTTCTTATGTTTGTGAGGGAGGATGATGAACTTAAAAAAGTAATTTTAAGACCTCATCAGATGAGAGCGGTCGATAAACTCGTCGATAGGGCTACGGAAAAGGAAAAGAAAAGAGCGCTTATCTGGCATACGCAGGGTTCCGGTAAAACTTATACAATGATAGTGACAGCAAAAAAAATAATGGAATCTTCAGTATTTGAAAAACCCACAGTATTAATGCTTGTTGATAGGAATGAACTTGAAACACAACTATTCGGCAATATTACTTCGGTTGGAGTTGAATATTTTGAAGTGGCAGGAAGCAAAAAACATTTGCAGAAACTACTTAAAGAGGATAAAAGAGGATTAATTGTTAGCATGATTCATAAATTCGAAGATATGCCTGAAAATATAAATACAAGAGAAAATATTTTTGTTATGGTCGATGAAGCCCACAGAACTACAGGCGGAAAACTCGGGAATTATTTGTTGGGCGCTTTACCTAACGCAACTTATATGGGATTTACCGGTACACCGATAGATAAAACATCCTATGGTAAAGGGACTTTTGTTGTTTTTGGTAAGGATGATTTGCCTGATGGATATCTTGATAAATATAGTATTTCTGAATCGATTGAAGATAAAACTACCGTACCCTTGCATTATTCTTTAGCTCCTAACGAATTGAGGGTGGATAAGGAAACGCTTGAGAAAGAATTCTTATCTCTGGCTGAGACTGAGGGAGTAAGTGATATAGAAGTATTGAATAAGATTTTGGAAAGAGCTGTTACTCTTAGAAATATGCTTAAAAATAAGAAAAGAGTAACAAAAATCGGTAAATACGTAAGTAAGCATTATAAAGAATATATTGAACCCATGGGGTATAAGGCTTTTCTTGTTGGCGTGGATAGGGAAGCCTGCGCTTTATATAAAGAAGAATTGGATAAATATTTGCCCGCGGAGTATTCTAAAGTAATTTATAGTCCCTTTTACAATGATCCCCATGAACTCGCAAAGTATCATTTGTCTAAAACAGAAGAGAAAAGAATCAGAAAAGCGTTTAAAAATGAGGATGAATTACCGAAAATACTTATAGTAACCGAAAAACTTTTAACCGGATTTGACGCTCCTATTCTTTATTGCATGTATCTGGATAAACCAATGAGGGATCATGTACTGTTACAGGCAATCGCCAGGGTTAATAGACCTTATGAAGATGAAGAAGGAAGAAAGAAGCCTTCAGGTTTTGTTCTGGATTTCGTCGGTATTTTTGATAATCTTGAAAAAGCCCTTGCCTTTGATTCTAAAGATATAGAAGGGGTTGTTCGGGATATTGAGCTTTTGAAAAATAGATTCCAAGATTTGATTAAGGAGGCTAGGGATAATTACTTGTCTCTGATTGAAGATAAAAGCGGAGATAAGGCTGTTGAGGCTGTATTGCAATATTTTATTGAAGAAGAGGAAAGGCATAAGTATTATAGTTTTTTCAGTGAACTTTCAGATATTTACGAAATTCTTTCTCCCGACGCGTTTTTAAGACCTTATATAGTTGATTTTGAAACGCTCCTTAGAATGTATCGAATAGTTAAAGAAGCGTACGAACCCGGGATAACAGTCGATAAAAATTTATCTAAAAAGACTGCTAAGCTTGTTCAAAAATACACTAAATCGGGTAAAATAAAAGCATCAATAGAAGTATATGAAATCGATGGAGATACAATAAAGAAACTTGAAGAGAGTAAGTCGTCGGATACCGAAAAAGTATTTAATTTGCTAAAAAGTATTGAAAAAATTATAGAAAAAGAGGCTTCAAAGTCACCTTATTTAGTTTCAATCGGTGAGAAAGCGGAGTTATTAGCGGAGAAATTTAAGCAAAGACAAAAAACAACGCAGGAAACTCTTTCCGGATTAAAGACTTATATCGAGGAAATCAATAAAGCCAGAAAAGAAGAGGGCTCCATGAATATGCCTTCTGAGGTCTTTACTATTTATTGGTTTTTGAAAAAGGAAGGGTTTGAAAACTCTGAAAAAAACGCGAATCAAATGCGTGAAGTGTTGAAGAAATTTCCTCATTGGAAAAAGAATGATCAGTATGAACGTGAAGTAAGAAGTGAACTTTATGCGGTTCTTTCCGGAAAAAAGATTGAAGATGCTGAAATTCCTGATATTGTAGGGAAGATAATGCGAGCTCTTGAGGCAGGTTCCCGATGATTTCATCTAATGAATTCAAAGATGAAGTTTATGAGTGGTCTAAGAAAGTAGGAGTCGATCCGAAAGAAATACATCTTAGAAATATGAAAAGAAAAATAGCGAGTTGTTCCGCTAAGGGTCGCCTTACCTTTGATCCTTCAATATTGAAAAACAGAAAAAAAAATAGGTTCGAAATTATATTGCATGAACTGCTTCACTTAAGATATCCCAATCATGGCAAAATGTTTGACAGAGTTTTTGACGCTTATTTGGATAAAATTGAATAGAAAAAGGAATTCAAACTTTGTGTGATAAATCATTTACTCTCCACGATTTGCCGCGGGAGGATAGGCCGAGGGAATATGTATAAACGGGGTCAAACTTTATTAATTAATAATTTTGAATGTTGAATTTTTAATTAAATAAGGAGTTACAGATGAAAAAGTTTTTAATAATTTTATTGTTGATAGTTTCTTTATCTGGTTGTAATCCATATATTGCACTTAGAGAAAAAGAATCTGTTTTAATAGATTATCCTGAAATAAATTTAGTACTTACTTTTTCAAATGACTTTAAATTAGAAGAAATGCCTCATGAATTAGATAGCCTTGGTTATAAAATGGATGATGTTATACAACTACATGTTGGGGACAGTGTTCCGGTTTTAGATGAAATGTTTATCGCACCGGAAATATTGGAAAAAGAGGATAACGGTCAGGTTTATAAAGTCTATCGATACTATCGTTCAAACAATAGTTTTTATGCCTCTCGCTTAGATTTTTACTGGCCGGTATTATATGTTGATTTATATATCAAGGATTCAAAAATCGAAATAATCAAAGTGGCGCAGGTGATTATGTAATTGGTTATTTTTATTTGGAAACAATAATGAAAAAGAAAACCTATCATGACTAACGAACAAAAAATCATAAAAGAACTAAAAAAATGGTTGAAGGAAAAAGAAAAGGGTTTTAAAAAGGTGGAAGCATGGAACCGCTACCGATTGTTCAGCCAGGAAGTCCTGGATAAAATCGAAGAATTAGAAAAAAAATTCCCCACAACAAATAACCCAGCGCTCAAACTACACACTTATATCCTGGATATATGTGTGTAGTTTGAAAATAATATTATGTGAACTTTTCTGGGAAAGATGTGTTTACGAAGTCGAATCTCAGCACTTGACAAATCTTAAAAAATCCGAAAAATAAGAAAAATGATAACAAAAGGAATATTTAATGTGTGATAAGTATTTTACCCTTCACGATTTGCCGCAGGAGGATAGACCAAGAGAACGCCTAAGAGAAGTCGGGGTTGATAACCTCTCTATTCAGGAGCTTTTAGCCCTGGTTATTGAGAAAGGCAGGAAAGGAAAAAGTGTTTTGTCTGTTTCTCAAAATTTGCTGGCAAAATTCGGAAATCTCGCAAAAATGAAGGAAGCATCGGTCGAGGAATTGCAGGAGGTCGATGGAATTGGTTTCGCGACTGCGTGTAAGCTAAAAGCTGCTTTAAAACTAGGGGAGAAGGCTTTAAATAAACATAATAAATATGACTATGAGATCACCGCACCGAAAGCGGTATTCGATTTACTTAAAAATGATCTGGGAAATAAAAAGAAAGAACATTTTAGAATATTGTCTTTAACTACACGGAAGAAACTTATTAGTATTGATAATATATCGGTTGGTATATTAGACAGTAGTCTTGCCCATCCGAGAGAGATTTTTAAAACCGCTATACAAAACTCCGCCGCTTCGATAATATTGGTTCACAATCATCCCTCAGGGGATCCTACTCCAAGTCAAGATGATATAAAAATGACTGAACGACTTATCGAAGCCGGAAAAATCATGGGAATAGAAATCGACGACCATGTGATAATCGCGGATAATTTGTTCGCAAGTCTTCGAAGTGACATCAAAACATCAAAATTGTGGAGGAAAACTTAGGTCTTAGGTCTTCGGTTTTAGGTTTTAGTTGACGGCGAAAAAAATTATAGAAAAAAGGAAACAATAATGAAAAAGAAAATATTTTTTGTGATTTTTTTACTTTTTTTGAGTCCTTTGGAGGCCTTTCATTCTCAGTTTGTACCTTATGAAAAAGCGCCAAAACCGTTAAACTTAGATTATTCCCAATTTCCTTATCCGGATTGTATTAAAAAATTGGGAATAGTAGGAACGCTATATTTGCAATTACGGATTGATACAAGTGGTAATGTTACAAATGTAATTTTGATTCATACTTTACATCCTGAACTTGATATATCAGCAGTCGAAGAAGCAGGAAACCTAAAATTTATACCTGCAACACAGAGGGATAAAAAGGTTGCTGTTTGGTTGGCATTTCCGGTTGCCTATAAGCCTGAGGAAAGTATATTTTCGAAGGATACACTTACATATTTTGATATATTAAATAGCAATGGCAAAGTTTCTGATACTCTTAATTTACCTTTTAAATTAACTTTAAAGCTATTAAATAAAAAGAATTCTATCGATATAGATACCACCGTTTTTATACCAGAAGAGGTTATTTATCCGGAGATTACCAATTCAGAAGATTTTATCGCTTCTAAATCAAGGGAGAGACCCAGTGGATCTGATATAAGTATTATATATGTTGAAATATTATTGGATGAGAAGGGCGTTCCTTTAAAATACATACTTAAAAATCCTGCCACAAAAGATTTGGACAGCCTGGCTTTAAAAACAGCCAAATCTTTAAAATTCACACCCGCGAAATATCATGATAAACCAATTCATTCACGCTTTCTTATTCGATTGATTTTTGAGGATGTCAAACTCGGATATTAAATTGTGAAATAAATGCAAATGAAAACGACAAGAGTTTTGAATGTTGAATTATGAATTTTGAATTAAAAAACAAGAGGTTAAAGATTAAAAAGTTTTTAATAATTTTATTCTTGGTTATTTTTATAAATTCCTGTGATCCGGGGTGGAATTATTATTTAGTTCGTCCTTCTTTGGAAGAGACGATTGGAGAATTGCGTCCTGAGTATCTTTATAAGGATGATTCATTGACTATAGTATTGAACGCATACGATTTTGGATATGAAACCAGGATACATCTGTACATAGAAACACCTCTGGATAGCATTATTCTATGTCCACAATTCTCATATATCGAGTCACCTCATTTTACTGATAAAACTCAAGTTCCGGGTGAAGTTGGAATTAATTGCATTCACAAGGATTCTTTATTGTTTAGCAACTACTATAAAATTAAAGAAATCAATCGGAGCCGGATCGATTATTTGGTATTGTTGGAAGCTTGGGAAAAAGGTAATATTATTATTGATGAACTAACTGAGGGTCGAAAAGTCTACAGAGATGAATTTTCGAAACCTTATTGTTTACGCGAAGGTGATTTCCTTTCAGTGTTTTTCGAATATCGAAGTTTCGCTAATTTTAATCCTCGTGTCTTAGGATACCATAAAGCTGAAAAAAGCGATTTCATTTTGTATTATGATATTTATGGGAACGAAAACCCATTAATCTTCCATTTCGCACCGGAAAGATTTGAAAAAGAAGCAAAATAAGATATATTAAAAATAGGGATCAGGTCTTGTTTCTTGAATTTTTGGGCTCAGAATCCGAATGCATAACCTGTTATAATGAGAATGTATATTTGGGATAAGTCAGAACTTAGGATTTAGTAAACAACTACAATTTCTACATGATCTACATGTGAGAATAGTCACCAGTCACTGGTCACTGATCACAAGTCAAAAAAGATAAAAGAAGCAAAAAAATCCTTTTCAATCTGCGTTTATCTGCGTGCTATTTCTCCTTGACTTTTATTGCATATTCTATTATTAATTAATGATTATGGATAAAACATTATTAAAGGTTGACGCGCATGGTATTGCTGAAAAATCTGCTAAACTTCTTAAAGATGAATATGGAGCCCATAAGGTTTACCTGATCGGTTCGCTTTCAGATGGGGGAAGATATACGGAGTATTCGTAATGTCTAGATTTGACCCCAATTCGTCACATTATAATATTCGGAGGTGGAGAATGAAAAAAAGCATCGGTTATTTTACAAGGAACTTTGTCGGAATTGCTATGGTTTTTCTGCTCTTGTGCGATTTATTCACCCTATTCCCGGCTCTTGCTGAAAACACATTATCAGATGAATCTACGCCAATCCTAATTCCGTTAAAGAATATCGGGGACATAGTTAAAATTAAAACCTTTACTGGTCATTCCCAGGCTGTAGAGAATCTGGCCTTTAGTCCTGATGGAAAGATTCTGGCCTCGGGAAGCGGAGACGCGAGCATAACCCTCTGGGATGTCGAAAGCGGAGAAAAAATGAAGCAACTTATGACTTCTACTAGATTCAACTGGGAGCATAGGTTCTGCTTTAGCCCTGACGGAAAAACTCTGGCTTCAATAATGGGCCAGGAAAAAATTATTCTTTGGAATTTATCTACTGGCGAGGGAAAAGTTTTATATGAAACTTATAGTAATATCCATGGTATTGCTTGTCTCTACGATATTGCCTTTAGCCCAGACGGAAACATTATCGCAACAGGGAGCCAAGATCGAGGCATTTCTCTCCGGAATGTCCAGACAGGAAAGAATATAAAGACCCTGAATGGATATCCTGGTGCTCTCTATGCAGTCAAATTCAGTCCTGATGGCGATATTCTGGCAGCCGCAAACGGGGATGAAAGCATCGTTTTCTGGGAGGTAAAAACAGGGAAAAAGATAAAAGATTTTCAGGGGCATTCAGCCGATATACTTGATATTGCATTTAGCCCCGATGGAAAGACCCTGGCTTCAGGGGGAACTGATAAAAGCATTATCCTCTGGGATGTGGCTACCGGTAATAAAATTAAATCTATTCAGGGCCTCGCCGAAAAAGTCGAGGACCTTGATTGCAGCCCTGACGGAAAAACTCTGGCAGCCGCAGTTGGGACTCAAATTATTCTTCTGGATCTGAAAACAGGTGGGAGGATGATGATAGAATGTGATGCGTACTGTCTTTCCGTAGCCTTCAGTCCTGATGGGAGATTGCTGGTTTCAGGGTCAAAGGCGATTGAAAATAGGGTTTTTAATCCTGAAAAGAGTATCGTCCTCTGGGATGTGGGCCTTTTTGGGGATATCGAGAGACAATTCAAGAAAGATGAATTCGAAACTACCAGCGAATATGAAGCCAGGATAGGTCAGGTTGAAGTGCCCTATTCAATAGATATTGAATTAAAGAAAGAACAATACAATGCTGACAGGGGTGGCTTTGAGGTTAATTTTAAGGGGAATAAGCTGTTTATCCAGGTAGAAAGAGAAAAAGCCAGGGAACTGCTGAATAGAAAAACTGGCAAGATTAAGTTTGCCGGCAAGTTCAAATATTACAACCCCGAAAACCTCATCCTGGTCGAAGCCAGTGTTATAGATTCTGTCAGCCTGGAAAGATACACTGTCTATAAGGTAACTGAGAAAGAAAAAGAAAAAGAATAAGTTGCTGGCTGTGGACTCTACTGCTTGAGAAAAATCCAGAGGCAAAAAATCTTCTTGAAAACGAAGAGTTGAAAAAATAATTTTAGGTGAAATATAAAATGCCTAAAATCTGAAAGTGTATAAAGGGGCCTGGTCTTGATTTTTGAACGATGTTAATTTTGAATGTTGAATTTTGAATCTTTGTGCTTCCTTGAAGCAGTATATCAGTAAATCAGTGAATTAGTAAAGTGGTGAATGAGTTGATGGGTGTATGGGTGGATGTGTTAACTGATCTTTTACGCATTTACTCATATACTCATTTACCTGCTTCTCTGTGAGCTTTGTGGCTATTTTTATAGTTGGTTCGTTGGATCGTGGGGTCGTTGGTTCGGAAAAGTGAAAAACCACCTAACGGCCTAACCGCCTAACAACCTAACGATTTATTGACTTCTTGCACCTGTTAGCGTCTTGACTTTCGTTTTAATTAATTTATACTCGATTGGTTATTGAAACAAAAAAAGGAGTTAAGTTTTGCATGAGTGGGCTTTAGCCGAATCGGTTGTTAATACCGTTTTGAAATATAAGAAAGAAAAAAATCTTTTAAAGGTTAATAAAGTGTTGGTAAAAATAGGGAAGTTGCAGCAGATGGAGCTCGATATATTTAATTCCGCGGTGGAAGATATCTCCAAAATGAAAAATATCGAAGGAAAATTTGTTGTAGAAGAGGAAAATGCATCTTTTAAATGCAGGATTTGCGGCAGGGAATGGGATTTTGAAGAAGGAGTTAGCGGTTTAAATGAAGATGAGTCCGAATATGTGCATTTTATTCCGGATGTTATACGGGTTTATTCTAAATGCCCGGAGTGCGGAAGCCCGGATTTCGAAGTCTTGAAAGGACGGGGTGTCTGGATCGATTATATCGAAGGGGAGAGTAATTGAAAAGCAGGATGTATATATCAGGTATTAGGTCTTGGGTTTTAGGTTTTAGCAAAAACAACAAAAATTTTTCTCTGTGTTCTCCGTGGCTCCGTGTGAGAAATCAGGTGTTAGGAAAGGGGTAGAAAGTTATGGATCCGAGATTTAGTGTTATAGATTCAAGATTTTCCGGTATTAATAAAATTATTGCCGTATCCGGAGGTAAAGGAGGAGTGGGGAAGAGTTCCGTATCTTCTATGCTTGCTTTGGTGCTTAAGGATATGGGTAAAAATGTAGGGCTTCTCGATCTCGATTTTAGCGGACCGAGCGACCATATAATTCTCGGGGTAGAGGATGTTTTTCCGGAAGAAGAAAAGGGTATCGTACCGCCTGATGTAAATGGGATTAAATTTATGTCTATTGTTTATTTTACGGGAAAAAATCCTTTGCCTTTTAGAGGAGAGGACTATTCTAACGCGATAATCGAGCTTCTGGCGATAACGAGGTGGGGGAAGCTCGATTATTTAATTATAGATATGCCTCCGGGTACGGGCGATGTCGCTCTCGACGTTATAAAATTAATAAAAAAAATAGAGTTTATTATGGTCGGAAATCCATTTAAATTAACTCTGGAAACGCTGAGAAAAATTATACAAATGAGCAGAGAATCGGGAAAAAAAGTAATTGGAGTTATTGAAAACATGGTTCTTTCCGGAAATGATAAGGAAGAGAATAAATTATTGTCAATTGGAGTTCCTTTCCTGGGTGAAATAGATTTTGATGAGAAGTACGAATCTTCACTTGGAAACGTAGATAAACTCTTAAAAACAAAATTCGCAAAGGATTTAAAAAATATTATTTCATTAAATACGGGATTATTTTGAGTAATAGGACGTTTATAATGAGAAAAAGTCTTGATTATCCGGGAGGTGGAGATATCCTTCTGATAGCTTGACTAAACACAGAAGGTGGTTGGTTATCTGCTGGGAAAGTATAAATCTTATACTAAGCCC
>Ga0315555_1000747_pt1 | contig 23301 bp, 21 predicted proteins | sample SalMarSW160380MG_FD_202113 | JGI IMG/M metagenome (GOLD analysis project Ga0315555, IMG submission 202113) | Salt marsh sediment microbial communities from the Plum Island Ecosystem LTER, Massachusetts, United States - Salt Marsh Sediment SW1603-80 ... | reverse complement strand
CAACCATCATTGACAAAATGACTCAAGTTGTTGTCGCGGACCCGATAATCTGTCTTCATCTCCGGGAAAAAACCCTGATCATAAAGTCGGATTAAGGATTCGGTCGCCTGCCTGATTTCGCCAACTTTATTCTCGGCTACGCCGGGATATTTGTTTTGATAATAATTCATCAATCCGAAGGATATCGCCTTATGCGCCTCCTCCCTTGTTTGATAGACTGCATTCAGCAAATCCAGACCGGCCTTTCTGATATACGGCAAATTGGGTGAAATATCTCTTGAAGCCAGGGCTCGATTCAAACCGGTCGCGGGCGCCAGAAAATTATGACTGGGGCGATTATGACAATCCATGCAATCAAAAATCCTTACTTCGGTTTCCGGGTCATTCGGATCAGGGTATTTCGCGCCCGCTTCGGTAAAAATAGTCGTATCACCCTGAGGATTAATGCTTCTCACCCAGGGAATTACCTGCCTTTTTTTATCGGTGGCGATGTATTCCACCTTGTTTTCTATTAACATATGCCAATGAATGCCTTTTTCCCTCAAGGTTCGATAATGTCCCCCGCCGATTTTCATTATCAGGTCGATACTCCAGGGCGAATTCTTCTCATCGGTTCGATAATAAGTACGCGAGATCAACTTATTTCCATAAAATTGCTGCGGCCAGTGGCACGCCTCACATGTCTGCTGAGCCGGGCGGAGACTGTGGATCGGGGTTGGGATCGGACGCGGAAAGTCATTAAGGACCGTTAGAAATAACTGCTTGATACCGTTGTATTTTGACCTGACAAAAAACGACGCACCCGGGCCGATATGACAGTCAACACAGGGCACCCGAGCGTGCGGCGAATTATGATAGGTAACATTTTGAGGTTCCATAACCACATGACATGTCTCCCCGCAAAACGCTACCGAATCGGTGGCGTCGTAAGCTTTGGAGCCGCTGTAAACCATCAGAACAACAATAACCGCCAGAATTCCCAGAAACAGCCAGAGGTTTTTCATGTACGCCTTGTCGGTGGGATCGATTCTAAACCGAAAAGTGACTTTCTCCCCGCGTTTTCGGGCCGCACGAATCTGCATGATAATCGAAATCAAGAATATTATCGCTCCCAGAGTAATTATAAAGGGCAGGATTATGAAAGTGACCAATGACATAAAGGGATTCTTGGTACCGAATGTGATATCGGCCAGAACCAACAAAATAAAAACCGATCCTCCGGCGATTATCAACGCGCCGCCGAGAGCCGCCATTGGATGACGAAACAACGTACGTGTTATGTTTTCTTTTTCCATTTTATCCTCTGTCAACCTAAATCCAGAATCTTGCTACCTATAACCGAATATTTCAGCATAAACGATGAGCAATATCAGCCCGATTCCCATTATCAATGCCATGGCACCGAAAACTCGCATCCCCCGAATTATAGCCGGTGGTAAAGGTAAAACCAACCGCTTGGCCAGTTTTTTATTTCTGACCAGCTGCCTGTACTCGCGCGGGCGCTCTTCCTTCAGTTCTTCAACCGGCATTCGCCCGGTAAATATAACCGTATCCATGGGGAATTTCCCCGGCCTGAGATGCGTATTAAAAAAGTGTATGGTAAAAATAAAGGCCGCCGCCAAAAGCGCTTCATCGGAGTGAATTATGGTCGCCACATTGATAATAAACCCGGGCAGGAATAACGTAAAGAATTCGGGAAACCAGAGCATCAGCCCGGTCGTTCCAATAATGGCCACGCCCCAGAAGACGGCAAAATAATCGAATTTTTCCCAGTATGTCCACCGGCCGTACTCCGGACGCGGACCCCTGCCGAAAAACCATTTAATCGTGGCTTTGGCTTCACGGACATCATTTTTATTGGGCAGCATGGAATCGTCATCGAAAAGGTACTGCCGCCATGTTTTATGAGCGGCTCGTTTCTCCCTGAAAAGAAAAAATATGTGCGTGAAGAAATAGAAAAACGTAATCACGGCGCAGATACGATGGATATATGAGGCGGTTCCGAAGCCTCCCATAATATGCGACAGAAATTGAGCCCAGCCCAGATATGAAAATTTCAGCGTCATACCGGTCAGTACCAGACCGATGAAACTGATTATGACCAGCACATGCAGGCGCCGCTGATACGGTTTAAATCGCTGAAACATCATTTTGCTTCGATATTGCTGCCGGAGGGATTTAAGTCTCTTCATCTCCCTGACCGAACGCGGCAGCCATAATACCGTATGTGTTCCCGCAACAGTCATTGTGCCCACCAGCAAAAATGCCATAAACCAGAACGCATAGAATAAAATCGGATATTTACTGCGGTCGTGATGAGTCGCATGAGTCAGATAGCCGGCGAATTGGCGATGTGAACCCTTATGACATTTGCCGCACGTTTGCACAATATTTTTATGCGATAGATGGGAATCGACATTATCGGGCGGCAAAATATCGTGAGCACCATGACAATCATAACATTTGGCCGCCGCCTCATAGCCCAATTTCGAAACTTTACCGTGAATCGTCTCGAAATAGGCCTCGGATATTTCCTTGTGACAGCGACCGCACTGATCCATAATCTCGAATTTAAAGCCGGCCTCATCGGTTCGTCTGATGACATGCGCCTGGTGACAATCGTCACAATTGGGGAGTTCTTTTTCCGTGCCGCTGTATTCTTTGGAATGAACGCTGCGTACAAACTTCTCGTAAATGCCGCTATGACACCTGGCGCAGGTGCGGGCGATATTTTCTCGATTCACGCTCGACGCCGGATTATCGGCAGGAAGGACATGATGCGCGGTATGGCAATCGGTACACATGGCCGTGACAATCAAACCTGATTCAAGCAATCCTTTGCCGTGGATACTCATAATATAGTTTTTCACGATATTATGCTGGGTGCCGGTATAACGTTGTGCCGCCGGATTGCCCTCACGATGGCATTTCGCGCAAAGCTTCGGCACATTTATGGGGAATGATGGTGAAAGCGGATCTTGCCGATCCCGAATGTTATGCGTTCCATGACAATCCTCGCATACCGGCGCGTTGCGGTCGCCCCGGTCGGCCAGTTGTCCATGCGTGCTTGACGCGTAAGTATCAACGACATCGGAATGACAGATTGAGCAATCGACCTTAATGGTGACCGTCGTGCAGGGGCGTTTCATCTCCGGATTAACACCGGTATGACACTGAGCGCAGGTTATCTTGCGATGGTCGGAATTTTGAATATCAAGCGTGTCGACATATAAGGAAATCTCCTGACCGTCCCGAATCATTTTTATATTCGGATCGCGGTGACAGACCAAACACTCCTCATTGGAAATCTCGCCGTAAAAAACCTTGCGTATTTTATGCGGCTCGTGGCAATCAACACAAACCGGTATTTTATTCGGCTCCTTTTCCCACAATTCGCCATGGATTACTTTTTTATGAACCTGTTCGATCTGCCCGTGGCATTTGCGGCATGTTTCCGAAACATTATCCCGATAAATCGTGGAACGGGGATCGGTATGCGGAAGTACGAAATGCGCCGTGTGGCAATCACTGCATACGGCGGTAACCGTCAAACCCTGTTTAAAAAGCCCTTCACCGTGAATAGAGAGGGAATAGTGGGATAAAATACTGTCCTGCGGTATATCATACGTTTTGGTTACCGGCGATCCCTCCCGGTGGCACCGGCCGCACATAAACGGGATATTAAATTTGGCGACGCGGGACTTATCCGAAGTCTTTTCCATAATATCATGTGAACCGTGACAATCCCAACACCGCGGGGCCAGCTTAACGCCGGCCGCCACCGCCTGACCGTGAAGACTCTGGCTGTAGAGTGAACTGATATCATCGTGGCATTCGCTGCAATCGACCTCCGCCAGTTCTTCATCATGAGGAAAATCCTCGACACCTTCCAAATCTGTATGACAATCGACACATTCAAGGTCGCCATGAACCGATTTCGCAAACGACTCAGGGTTAACATTCATGGATACTTCACGGCCGTCCTTTTCACCGGTCAATTCCGGGTCATCGTGACAGATTAAACAGTCATCCGTAGACTGCGCATGAATTAAACACGCCCCGCTCAGGATTAGAAAAAACAGAAGTAATCTGAAAGTCATCACAAAATTTGCAAAAATTATTCTATGCGGCCATCCATTATCTTTCAGTGGTGATACAAAATAATATGAAAAAGACAAAAAAGGTAATAAATTATCAGATTGGCACCAAAAAAATCGGAATCTTTGCACTTCGAGCGATTAATTTCTACTTGAAATCCATATTGAAATAACCTATATTGTGCGATCATATGGTGAGTGCGGGCAATGGCATCAATAAAGTAAGAGGGTTGTCGTCATTATTTGCGTATGAGCGAGAATAATATTACCAGGCGCAGTTTTCTGGACTGGATTACCGATTTGGGTGTCTTCGCCCTTTTGGGTTCAATATTTTATCCGGTAATCAGATATTTAATTCCACCCAGAACCGGCGAAGCCACCAAAAATCAGATTAAACTTAAAGCTACCCGTGAAGAAATAGCGGCCGAACCTCAAAAGGCGAAATATTTCAAAATGGGACGATTGCTGGGAATAATATTCATTACGGATTCGGGAGAACTGAAAGCGCTTACTGCGACCTGTACGCACCTTGATTGCACCGTCCAGAACCGCCCCGATTGGGGGATAATCTGGTGTGCCTGTCACAATGGAAAGTATGATTACGATGGTAATAATATTTCCGGCCCGCCCCCACGACCATTGGAAAAGCTTATTGTCAATGAAGTCGGCGGCGATATTTTTATCTCCCGGGAGAAGACCTGATGGCAAAGGACCGGAGCGAATCCTCGCTTATTAAAGCCGGTTATCGCTGGATCGATGAACGGCTGAAAATCGATGCTCTCGTTGAGTATATGAGTGGTAAGGTCGTTCCGAGACACGGCCATTCGGCTTTTTACTATCTCGGCGGTATTACATTATTTTTGTTTTGTGTTCAGGTTGTAACAGGGATTTTGCTGTTGATGTATTATCGGCCGGGCGCCGATTCGGCTTATGAATCGGTCAGGTTTCTTATCTCGGAGGTTACCTTCGGGTGGCTGATTCGTTCAATTCATTCGTGGTCGGCCAACCTGATGATATTCGCTGCGTTCTTACACATGTTCACGGTTTTTTTCACCCATGCTTACCGTAAACCACGCGAGTTGACCTGGTATACCGGTATCGGATTGATGGGACTCGCGATGGCCTTCGGTTTTTCGGGTTATCTTCTCCCCTGGAATCAACTCTCCTTTTTTGCCACCCGGGTCGGAACCGGCATGGCCGGTTCGATTCCCGTTATCGGGAAACAACTGATGATTATTATGCGGGGCGGCGAGGAGGTCACCGGAGCTACTATCGGGCGCTTTTTTGGACTGCATGTGGCGATTTTACCGGCTCTGTTCACAGGATTGTTGACTTTGCATTTGATCTTCATCCAGCGTCAGGGTATGAGTGAGCCGATAGCGTGGGCGACGAAAAGACCTGAAGAAAAAAAATACATGAAATTTTTTCCCAATTTCATTTACCGGGATGCTCTGGTCTGGCTGATAGTACTGAATATATTGGCGCTGCTGGCAGTAGTATTTCCCGATGGCATCGGTGTCATCCACTGGGCGCTGGGAATCAAAGCGGACCCATTTGCCCCGCCTCCAGATGTTATCCGGCCGGAATGGTATTTTATGTTCGCTTTCCAGGCTCTTAAGTTTTTGCCGGGACATGTCTTGTATATCGAAGGCGAGCTTTTCGGTATGACGATTTTTGCCGTCGGCGGATTGCTGTGGATCCTGGTTCCATATTTTAATAGACATCCGGCGATGGATAATCGCTCGAAATGGATTGTCGGATTCGGTGTTTTTATTCTGGTTTTTATAATTGCTATGACATTGATCGGATATTTGGTAAAGCAGGTTTAAAGTGATGCTGCGTACTATAATAACACTTTCATTTCTTTCCGTCTTAATCTCACCGGTACATGCCGACGTCAATAATTGTATCACTTGTCATCAGGAATGGGAAGATAATGATGGACCGTCATTCAAATTCAGCAGAGATATTCACAGCCAGAATGGGCTAGGTTGCGCCGATTGTCATGGTGGCGACCCGACACTTGACGATATGGATGAAGTTCGCCAATCCAAGAATTATCGAGGTGTTCCCGATCATCTGCAGGTCCCCGATTTTTGCGCCCGCTGCCACTCCGATGCCTCATACATGCACAACCATAATCCATCGCTCCCGGTTGACCAGTTGGCCAAATACAAAACGTCGGTCCACGGCCAGAGGCTTTTCGGCCTGGGGGACAAGAAGGTAGCCAACTGTATCTCCTGCCATACCGTTCATGAAATCGGCGACGCCAAAATGCCGCACTCCAGTACGCACCCGCAAAACATCCCGAAAACCTGCGCCCATTGCCATGCCGATGCCAAGTATATGGCCGAGTACGACATCCCGACCAATCAATATGATGATTATAAACAATCGGTTCATGGTATTGCCCTGCTGGTAGATAATGATCTCGGCGCCCCGGCCTGCAATGATTGTCACGGCAATCATGGCGCCGCCCCGCCCGGCGTGAATTCGCTGGCCGCAGTCTGCGGTGTTTGTCATGCACTCGAAGCTCAACTTTTTGACGGCTCACCGCATAAGGCCGCCTATGAAGAATACGATATCCCGATGTGTGAAATCTGCCATTCCAATCATAAGATTCTAAAGCCGACCGATGCCATGATCGGCTCTTCCGATACCGCCGTCTGCACCGACTGCCACGCCCCCGATGACGGTACCAAAGGTATCTACACGGCCGACAGTATTAAGACTCTGATACGAGACCTTGTCGAAGCCAGAGATAGCGCTTCGGTTGTTCTTGAGGACGCTAAAGCCAAAGGAATGATGACAGTTAATGAGGAATTCTTGCTGAAGGATGTCAATCAATCGCTGATTCAGACGCGGACAATGGTTCACTCTTTTGATGTCGATTCGGTAGCGCCCAGGGCGGAAGACGGTCTGGCAAAAGCGGATACAGTCCGCGTTAATTCTTTAAATTTGATTGATGAATATTATTTCAGGCGCAAAGGACTTGGTATTGCGACATTAATTATAACCTTTTTGGTCATAATGCTTTATATTAGAATTCGACGGTTGGAACGGTAATTTTGTGGTTTTTATTTATATAGAAGCAATCCCTCGCTTATCATTTTGCTTGAATTTATTCATCAATGCAATCTAATAATTGATATTGACTTGCGGGCATCTACAGGATTCTATTCAAAAAAAGGGCTTGACAAAACTGGAGTTTGGGTTATATTTTATCCAAATTATAGATAGTATTTGTTATGAACCGCATTTACGACCATAGTCTTAATTCTTCCCGCTCCTGGTGGTGGTATTATTATTCATCCGGTAGCGGGTTGCTATCTATGTCCTGAATAATTTGGGAAATTCAGCCCGCTATCGAAAAAGATAGCGGGCTTTTTTTGTATGAGCAAAGAAATGGAAGATAGAATCAATATCAAAAGCCAATCGGCAATCGTTGATCGGCCGATAACCGGCTGCAGTGCTGAAACTTATCGCAATACCTATTATTACTGGTGGTGGTATTATCACGCTAATGATAGCGGAGGTTTAACCTGAAAACCACCTGAAAGCAAGAAAAATCGGGAAACCCGCTATCACAAAGAGACGGCGGGTTTTTTTATGAAAGGAAATATAATAATGAATTGCCGGGCAATATTGAACAAAATCAACTCCGAAGAAAAAATCGGGCTCGATATTATTTCCGTCACCATCCCCGCCGACCTGGAAACTCCGGTCTCCGCTTTCTTGAAACTGAGAAAGTATGGCGCCAAAATCCTTCTGGAAAGCGTCGAGAGCGGCACCATTCTGGGTCGGTATTCGTTTATCGGGATGAAATCGGCATTCAGAATTACGATCGATTCTCAAAGTACTATTATCAACAACGGGAGCGAAGATTATTCCGTCGCTCACGCTGGAAACGGCTCTCCCCTGCTGGTGTTGAAAAATGTCATCAATTGCATGACAATTGAAAATGCTCATGGTTATCTGCGACTTCTTGGCGGTGCGGTCGGATATATCAGTTATGATTTTGTGCGATTTTTCGAGCCAATCCCGGAGTTGCTTGAAGATTCACTGAACCTGCCGCTGGCCATGTTTCATATGATCGATACGCTACTGGTATTCGACCACATCCAGAGGCAAATAAAGATTTTACGCCTGACCGATGATGTATCCAAAGATGACGCTCAGAACGAATTAGATGAAATTAAAAAAGCTCTCACCGAAACTATTGACTATTCGGCTCTGTCTGAGAAAATCGAACCGGGAAAAGCACTTGTCTCCAATTTCACCGAGCAGGAATTCTGCCGGGCCGTGCAAGAAGTCAAAAAGCATATTGTTGCCGGTGATGTTTATCAGCAGGTTATTTCCCAGCGTCTGCACGGCACGACCAAAGCCGATCATTTCAATGTCTATCGCGCCCTGCGGATGTTGAATCCGTCGCCGTACATGTACTATCTTGATTTCGATGATGTTCTCTTGATTGGATCCTCACCGGAAGCGCTGGTACGTTTCGAAGGCGGCCTCGCGACGGTACGGCCGATTGCGGGAACCCGGCCGCGCGGGAAGGATGAGGCCGACGATAAGAGGCTCGGGCAGGAATTGATTAATGACGCCAAAGAACGAGCCGAGCATGTCATGCTGGTCGATCTGGGGCGCAACGATCTCGGTCGCTGCTGCCGGACGGGAACGGTTCACGTAACCGACTTCATGACCATCGAGCGATACTCGCACGTTATGCATCTGACATCGAACGTCGTCGGACAGCCACGCCCCGAAACCGACCAATTCGAGCTTTTTAAAATGACCTTTCCGGCCGGGACAGTCACCGGCGCGCCAAAAATCAGGGCGATGCAATTAATCGAAGAAATAGAAAAAACCAAACGGGGACCGTACGCCGGAGCGGTCGGATATTTCAGTCTGACCGGCGATATGGATTGGTGTATCAATATTCGCACGATAATAATGAAAGGAGATGACTTTTATCTTCAGGCCGGTGCCGGTATCGTTGCCGATTCAGTCCCGGAAAAGGAGTATCTTGAAACGCAAAACAAGATCGCCGTTCTGCGGAAAGCCATCGAGACGGCCGAAAGGGGGTTGTTATGATAGTCATTATAGATAACTATGATTCGTTTACGTACAACCTGGCGCAGTACATCGGCGAACTCGGGCATGAATACTTTGTCTTCAGAAACGACAAGGTGACACCGGACCAAATCGATGCGCTGTCACCGTCACATATTATCATCTCGCCCGGACCGGGGCGGCCTGAAGATGCTGGAATTTCCTGCCGGGTAATTTCCGAGCTATATAAAAAATACCCCATCCTCGGTGTCTGTCTGGGGCATCAGTGTCTCGCACAGGTGTTCGGGGCGACAATCGACGCCGCGCAGAAACTTATGCACGGTAAAGTCTCACAGATTTATCATAGCGGCGAAGGTCTTTTCCAGGGTATACCTATTCCCTTCGAAGCGACTCGGTATCATTCCTTGATTGCTTTGGAAAATACGCTTCCGGAAAATATCCGCGTTACGGCGCATACTTCCGACGGCGAGGTCATGGGTATCGAATTAGACGGTTATCCGGTTGAAGGGGTGCAGTTTCATCCGGAATCGATTCTTACCAAACATGGTAAACTTTTGCTGACAAACTTTTTAAATATGGGGCGAGCCCGATGAAAGAGATTATTGAAAAACTGATTGACAAAAAAAATCTGACCGTCGACGAAAGCCGGCAGATGATAGAACAAATAATGTCGGGCGAAAACGATCCGGTTCAAACCGCCGCCTGCCTGACGGCACTCCGTCTTAAGGGTGAGACGGCCGATGAAATCCTCGGTGCGGCGCAGGTCATGCGTGAAAAAGCCTTCCGCGTTCCGCATCATCAGGAAAATCTGTTTGATAACTGCGGTACCGGCGGAGATTGCTCGGGAACGTTTAATATATCCACCACTTCCGCTTTCGTAATTGCGGCCTGCGACGTCCCGATGGCCAAACATGGTAATCGGTCGGTTTCGAGCAGTTGCGGCAGCGCCGATGTCCTCGAAGAGTTGGGCGCCAATTTATCGTTGACTCCGGAAAAGGTGGGAATCTGTATCGATGAGGTCGGTCTTGGTTTTCTTTTCGCGCCCGGTCTGCATCCGGCCATGAAAGCGGTCGTTCCCGTCAGAAGGAGCCTGGGTATTCGGACGATTTTTAATCTTCTCGGTCCTTTGACCAATCCCGCCTTCGCCAGCCATCAACTGATTGGTGTTTTTGAGGAAAGCTATGTCGACAGACTTTCCGATGTTGCGAAAAGACTCGGCATAAAGAAAAGCATGATCGTTTTTAATCGTTCCGGTATCGATGAAATAACGACGGCGGGAGATAATAAGATCGCTCTCGGCGAGAACGGAAACAAAGAATATCTGGAATTGACACCTGAAGATTGCGGTTTCGAACGGTGTACTGTCGAGGACCTGAAAGGCGGTGATGCCGCTCATAATGCACGAATCACATTATCGATTTTGCAGGGTGACAAGGGACCGAAAAGGGATACTATCGTTCTCAGCAGCGCCGCCTCGCTGATGGCCGCCGATCATGTGGCCAATATCAATGAGGGTATCATGCAGGCAATAGAATGTATCGATTCCGGCGAAGCGATGAAAAGGCTTCAGTCATTTATCGAAATCACGAAGGATCTGGCCAATGCTGCCTGAAATTATCGCCCATAAAGAAAAACTCCTTGCATCGATTGATCTTAAAATGGAGATCAAAAAAATAGAATCACAGCTGGAAACATATCCCGCCGTACGAAGTCTGCGACTAAGTTTACTTGCCGAAGCAGATATCGCCATCATCGCCGAGATAAAAAAACAATCACCTTCAAAAGGAATATTAAACAACAAGATTAATGTTGAAAAGATGGCTAAACTATATGAATCGGCCGGCGCTCGAGCCATTTCGGTTCTGACCGAAGACAAATACTTCGGGGGTACAGTTGAAGATCTGATTACCGCCCGCAGGTGCATTGATATTCCTGTCTTACGCAAAGACTTTATTCTGCATGAATATCAGGTGTGGCAATCGCGCGCTATCGGGGCCGATGCGATTTTACTTATTGCGGCTGTCCTGCCGGGACCGAGAGTGTCTGAATTGTATTCACTGGCACGACAAATTGGTCTGGAGGTTATTATAGAAGTTCATTCACGGGAGGAAATCGAAAAAGTACTATCTATCGAACCGGAAATGATTGGAATCAATAACCGGAATTTGAAAACGTTTGAAACCGATATAAGGACATTTGAACAATTGTCGCCGCTTATTCCCGACGGAACAGTTCTTATCGCAGAAAGCGGCATATTCAAGAGAGCAGACGTAATACGATTGAAGAGAATCGGCGCGGATGCCGCTCTTATCGGGGAAGCCATTCTCAGCAGTGCGGATCCGGAAAAGAAAATATTGGAATTGCGCGGGGAAATAATATGACCAGAATTAAAATCTGCGGAATTACAAATTTCGACGATGCTCTGAAAGCCGTCGAACTTGGCGCTGATGCCCTTGGTTTTATTTTCGCCGAAAGCCCGCGCCAAATTAATCCGCAGAAAGTGAAGGAGATAATAACATCGCTGCCGCCTTTTGTGACCAAAGTCGGAGTATTTATTAAAGAATCCATCTCGACCGTTAATATTCTGACCGACGCCTGCCGTCTGGATGTCGTTCAATTGCACGGTGAGTACAATCTGAAAAACAACGGGTCATTTTACGCTCCGATCATCCGCGCCATTCGCGTGAAAGATATATCCGCTATCGAGGAGATTCAAAACTTGAATAGTGCATATTTTCTTCTGGATACGTACTCGAAAGACAAAATGGGCGGGACCGGTGAATGCTTCGATTGGAATATAGCCCGCGAGGCAAAAAAATACGGCAAAGTTATACTCTCCGGCGGATTGAATTATAAAAATATCAGGGACGCGCTTGAGACTGTCAGACCGTACGCTGTCGATGTCGGCAGTGGAATCGAGCGTGCTCCCGGATTAAAAGATTACGAAAAAATGAAAAAATTTATAGATGAGGTACGACGGTGGGATTGCCAGACAAATTAGGATATTTCGGCAAGTACGGCGGGCGTTTCGTCCCGGAAACGCTGATGGCGGCGCTTCTGGAACTTGAAGAAGAATATAAAAAAGCCCGGCGGGATAAAACATTCAAAGCTGAACTGCATCGACTATTGACGACCTATGCCGGTCGCCCGACACCATTATATTTCGCCGGGAGGTTGACAAAAAAATGGGGCGGGGCTCAAACATATTTGAAACGGGAAGATCTGACGCATACCGGCGCGCACAAAATAAATAATTGTCTCGGACAGGGTTTACTCGCAAAAAATATGGGTAAAAAGAGAATTATCGCCGAAACCGGCGCCGGCCAGCATGGTGTCGCCGTCGCCACAATTGCCTGCCTTTTCGGTCAGGAATGTACAATATACATGGGTCGCGTCGATATGGAGCGCCAGGCGCCCAATGTCGCGCGCATGAATCTTCTCGGCGCTGAAGTAATACCGGTCGATTCGGGAAGCAAAACGCTTAAGGACGCCACCAACGAGGCTATTCGTGATTGGGTAACCAACGTTCAGAAGACGCATTACATAATCGGGTCCACCGTCGGGCCGCATCCCTATCCCCTGATCGTGCGCGATTTCCAGTCGGTTATCGGTCGGGAAACCAGAAGGCAAATAAAATCACTGAAGAATAAATTACCTGATATCATTATCGCCTGTGTCGGCGGCGGCAGCAACTCCCTGGGTATGTTCCACTCATTTATCAATGACAAAAAAGTGCAAATCATCGGCGTCGAATCGTCAGGCAACGGCCTCAATACATTGATGCACGCCGCCACTCTAAGTCGCGGCACGCCGGGTGTATTACACGGCAGTTTCAGTTATCTGCTTCAGGATAGTTTCGGGCAGGTGCGAACAACGCATTCCATCGCGGCCGGTCTGGATTACCCCGGCGTCGGACCGGAGCATAGTTTTCTGAAAGATAGTACACGAGTCAAATATGTATCAGTCACGGATAAAGAGGCGCTTCGAGCCTTTTTTGAGCTGTCGGAAACGGAAGGCATAATTCCCGCTCTGGAATCATCATTTGCTCTGGCCTATGCCAAAAAAATATCACGTAAAATGTCATCCGATAATATTCTCATTGTCAATCTTTCCGGGCGCGGCGATAAAGATCTGGCCAATGCTGAGGTCCAGAGACAGATAATCAATAAAATGTCGAGCCGAATACCTCACACGTCAAGCGCGAAAAAGAGGAGAAGGGCCGGATGAAATCGATCGCCGAGACATTCGCTCGACTGGGCGACGACAAAAAAACGGCCCTGATGCCGTTTCTGGTTTCCGGCTATCCGAACGAGAATACATTCATTAGACTCCTGAAAAAATTCGAGCAATCAGGTGCGGATTTGATCGAAGTCGGGATACCGTTTTCCGATCCGCTTGCCGACGGCAAAACCATCCAGGCCTCATCGCAAAAGGCGCTGGAAAACGGCATCAGTATCGAAAGGACTTTTCAGTTTTTATCAAGATTGAATGATTATAAAACACCGTTGATCCTGATGAGTTATTTCAATCCGGTTATTCATTACGGTTTAGAGAAATTTGTCCGAAAGGCATTCGCGCTCGGAGTACGAGGATTGATAATTCCCGACCTGATCCCGGAGGAAGGCGGCACCGCTAGAAAATTGTGTACTCACTATAATATCGACTTGATTTATCTTCTGGCGCCGACATCGAATGGTACACGAAGAAAATTAATTATTAACAAATCACACGGCTTTATTTATCTGGTCTCGCTCGCCGGTGTGACCGGCGCACGAAAAGCGCTGCCGTCAAGTCTGGTCGGCTGGATCAGGCATGTAAAAAAAGAAAGCTCTCTTCCGGTGTGCGTTGGTTTCGGCATATCCGATGCGCAGCAAGCCGGGACACTTTCGCGCGCGGCCGATGGTATCATCGTCGGTTCGGCCATTATCGACAAAATAAATAGCACAAAAGGCTCTGATAACATTGTTCGAGAGACGGGTAATTTTATCAGTCAAATAAGAAAAGGAATGAATCATGCTTAAACTGCGCGGTATACGGGGCGCCATCGCTTTAAAAGAGAATTCAGGAGAGTGCATTCTTGATGCCACCAAAGAATTGCTGTCAAAAATGCTGGAAGAAAATCAGGTTGATATCGATGATATCGCCAGTATATTTTTCACTGCTACCGACGATCTGAACGCCGAATTCCCGGCCTACGCCGCCCGGCAGATGGGGCTTTCAAAAGTTCCTTTATTATGCGCCCGTGAGATGCACGTTCCCAGCGGTATGGAAAGTCTTATCAGAATTTTGATACATGTCAATACGGAAAAAACTCAAGAACAGATAAAACATCAGTACCTCGGTGAGACGACTCACCTCAGGCCTGATTTAAATGAAAGAGGTGAAGATGATGATAGTCGTCATGAAGACTGACTCGACGGTGAAAAACACCGGCGATGTCATAAGAAAAATCGAGGAATTGGGATTTAAACCGCATCTGTCGAAAGGTGAGAAGAAGACGATCATCGGCATGGTCGGCAACGGCAAAAAAGCCGACCCGCAGGTTTTTATGGTCATGCCCGGTGTCGAAAATGTCGTGCCTATATTACGACCCTTTAAACTCGCGGGACGAGAGTTCAAAGACAGGGACACGATTGTCGCGGCCAATGGGACAAGTGTCGGCGGCCGGGAAATTGTCGTTATGGCGGGTCCCTGCGCCGTTGAAAACGAAGACCAGATATTCTCCTGCGCCGAAGCGGTGGCGCAATCGGGCGCCAAAATCCTGAGGGGAGGCGCCTACAAACCGCGAACATCTCCATACAGTTTTCAGGGTCTGGGCGAGGCGGGTTTGAAAATGATGCGGGCCGCCGCCGATAAATACGAGCTGGCGGTGGTAACGGAAGTTATGACCCCGCGACTGGTCGATCAGGTTGCTGCTTATTCCGACATACTTCAGATCGGAACCAGAAACATGCAGAATTATTCGCTGCTTGAGGCGGTCGGTAAAACAACCAAACCGGTTTTGCTTAAAAGAGGCATGATGTCGACAATCGAGGAGCTATTGATGTCGGCTGAATATATTCTTTCCAACGGTAATCCCAATGTAATCTTATGCGAGCGGGGTATTCGCAGTTTTGAAAAGTATACCCGCAACACGCTCGATATCGCGGCTGTACCTATTATTAAAAAACTGAGCCACCTGCCGGTTATTGTCGATCCTAGCCATGCCACCGGCAAACGGGATCTGGTTGCGCCGATGTCCAGATGTGCGATTGCTGCGGGCGCCGACGGTTTGATTATAGAGGTGCATCCGAAACCGGAAGAAGCCCTTTCCGACGGGGCGCAGAGTCTGACGCCTGATGATTTTGATAATCTGATGAAAGAATTGTCGCTGATCGCGGAAGCGGTCGGAAGAAAATTATGAAGAGCCTGAAGAAAAGCACCATCTTCATAATCGGCCTGGGTCAAATCGGCGGTTCGATCGGGCTCGGTCTTGTCGGTAGGAGACTTGTCGATAAAGTAATCGGTCACGATATAAGTAGTAATGTCATGCATGCTGCGAAAAAATTAAGGGCGGTGGATAGTACGGTTAACTCAATTGCAATCGGTCTGAAAAAAGCAGATATAATTATTCTAGCGGTGCCTATCCGTAAAATTCTGAAAACGCTGCCGAATATTTACCGTAATGCGGAAAAACATCAGATAATTCTGGATGTCGGCGGCTCTAAATCCGGGATGCTGAAGGTCATATCGAAAATAAAATCTGGTGCAAGCTTCATTGGCGGTCATCCCATCACCGGATCCGAGAAAGAAGGAATTCCGGCTGCCAAAAAAAGACTGTTTTATAATACATCGTTTATATTGACCCCCACGAGAGACGCCAAACCTGAAAATGTCAATAAAATAAAAAACCTGGTCCGCAAACTTGGTGCTCAGCCGATTATAATGACAGCATCAGAGCACGATCGATTGATCGCTTTGACAAGTCATCTTCCCTATGCCCTATCGTTGGCATTGATGAATATCGCCATAAAAGAAATGCAAAAATCGAATAAATTCCGAAAACTAATTGGCGGGAGCTTTAGGAGCGCCACCAGAGTCGCGATGTCATCGCCGATGTTGACTCTGGATATGTTCAAGACAAACCAAAAAGAGATAACGGAATCAATCGACAAAATGATAAACCAACTTTTGGCGTTGAAAAAGACGATAAACAACGAAAATGAAACACATCTGAAGTCGATAATATATAAGGCTGGGAAAAAAAGAAGAGAATTGTCGGATGGATAAATTAATCAAACCGGTATCGAGTCTGAAAGGCACTATCGAAGTCCCCGGAGATAAATCGATTTCACACAGAGCGCTTATTTTCGGAGCTATGTGCGATGGCGATGTCTCCATAAAGAATCTTTCAACCGCTTCCGATTGCGCTTCGACGACCAACTGTCTTCGAGCACTGGGGATCGAAATTATAGACGAATCTAATAAGGAAACAATCGTCAAAGGTAAAGATCTTCATGGTTTCCGCGAACCGGAAAATATTCTCGATGCCGGCAACTCCGGAACGACCATGAGATTGCTCTCCGGGCTTCTGGCCGGTCAGCCGTTTTATTCGATATTAACCGGGGATGGTTCCCTTCGCGACCGACCCATGGGGCGGATTATTGATCCCCTCAGGCTGATGGGAGCCAATATAAATGCCCGCGAGAACGACCGCCTTCCCCCGATTACAATCATTGGCGGGAAGCTTAATAATATTTCATATCGAATGCCGATCGCCAGCGCTCAGGTAAAATCGGCTATCATGATCGGTGGATTGTACTGCGAAGGCGAAACGGCAATAATTGAAAAATTCCAATCGCGCGATCATACCGAGAGGATGCTGAAATATCTTGGCCGCGATATAAGTACTTCAGACGGCGAAATAATTATCATGGGTGGTACATTAAATCCGAACGATATAATAGTCCCGGGTGATATTTCATCGGCCGTCTTTTTTATTGTCGCCGCGCTTCTAACAGAGAAATCAGAAATCGAATTACAAAATGTCGGCTTGAATGAAACCCGCACCGGTTTTCTAGCCGCCCTTGAAAAGATGGGTGCCGATATAAAAATCGAATCTACCGGGGCAAATAACGAAGAGCCATTTGGAAATATTCTGGTCAAATCGGCTAATTTAAAATCAATCGAGGCCGGCGCGGAAAATATACCGTCGATGGTGGATGAAATCCCTCTTCTCGCTCTGGCTGCCACGCAGGCGGAAGGGACGACCATTATTCGCGGCGCACAGGAATTAAGATTTAAGGAAAGCGATCGATTGGCGGGGATTGCATCGCAGCTTAATCGGATAGGTGCAACGGTGATTGAGCAACCGGACGGCTTGATAATCGAGGGCCCGACTCCGCTAATGGGTGGTACCGTCGACTCATTCGGCGATCATCGTCTGGCGATGGCTCTTACAATTGCCGGATTGATTGCCGAGGGGGAGACGATTATTAAAAATGCGGAATCGGTCTCGATATCGTTCCCGGGATTTTTTGAAAATTTGAGACAATTGCAGGATAGATTTTGAGAAATAATGATTTACATAGAGCTTATGGTATTATCGGCAGTTCGTTGAATCATTCCCTGTCGCCGATTATTCATGATTATCTATTCAAAAAATCAAAATTAAGTTGCACCTATACTTCATTTGAAATAAAGCCGGTAAATCTTGGCGACGCAATCGCCGGCATTCGGGCATTGGGTATTAAAGGTGTGAACATTACTTTTCCGTTTAAGCAAAAAGTCATAAAATATTTAGATAAGCTCGATTCATCGGCATGTACTACCGGCGCTGTTAATGCGATAAAAAACACACAGGGTGTACTTACAGGGTACAATACTGATTTATTTGGTATAAGAAAGACACTGGCCGACCGGCTGAAATTCAATCCTCAGAGAAAAAACATTATTATACTGGGTGCGGGCGGTGCCGCTCGAGCGTGTATTCAAGCCATGTTAAGCAAAAAACCGACCTCATTATTGATATTTAACAGAAAATCCCAAAATGCTTCATTATTGGTTGATTCCTTCGCAGAAAGAAACAAAGACTTTGCAAATAATATTAAGGTAATGACCGACATTCGCGGACGCGAAAGTAATTATCGAACAAACCTTATCATTAACGCGACTTCCGCCGGTAAAGAGTATGTAAAGAATAAATTAAGTGCTTTGTCACGTCGGGGCATGTTAGAAAATACCATCTTTTTTGATTTGAATTACGGCGATCGCGCATTATCGAATAAATTGCCTGAAGGTATCGATAAATCGGAGGACGGTCTTTACATGCTGGCGGCTCAGGCCTCGAAGAGTTTTCAAATATGGACCGGGAAAGCAATCCCGCCCTATGAGATTTTTGATTATCTAAACCGCAAAATAAAAAGGAAATAATAAAATGCTGCGTTTTTTAACCGCCGGTGAATCACACGGGATGGCTTTGACGGGAATAATCGAAGGGCTCCCGGCCGGCTTGAAATTGTCCGCGGAAAATATCAATATTTTTCTGAAACGCCGTCAGAAAAGTTATGGCCGTGGTACAAGAATGAAAAAAATCGAAAACGACAAAGTCATTATCACCGGCGGTGTGCGGCGTGGTCTAACTATCGGTAGTCCGGTTTCATTGTACATCGAAAATAAGGATTGGCAGAACAGAAAAAATAAAAGAAGATCGATCAAACATGTTCCACGCCCCGGACATGCCGACCTGGCCGGCATTATGAAATATGGCTTTGATGATATTCAAAATGTTATCGAACGAGCCAGCGCGCGGGAGACGGCAATGCGGACATCGGTCGGCGCTGTCGCCGAGATTCTTTTAAGTGAATTCGGAATCGATATAATCGGTCATACAATCGCCATCGGCCGGGTCAGAAGTTCTGTAAGAGGATTATCGGGAGAAGAAATCAGGACAATGGCGGCATCCTCGCCGGTGTACTGCGTTGATCCGAAGAAAACAGAATCAATGTGCCGCGAAATCGATAAAGCCAAAACGAACGGCGATACGCTTGGCGGCGGCTTTGAAGTCATCGCCGATAATGTTCCGGTCGGTCTGGGTAGTTACGTCCACTGGGACAGAAAACTCGAGGGGCGTCTGGGCCAGGCCGTACTCAGTATTCCCAGTGTTAAGGCGGTCGAGATCGGCGAGGGATTTGCCGTCTCAAGATTTCCCGGCTCGAAAGCACACGACCGCATAATTCCCCGTCGAAACAAAATCGCTCGCGGCAGCAATCGCGCCGGCGGCACCGAGGGCGGCGTCACCAATGGTCAGCCGCTGGTTGTCCGCGGCTATTCCAAACCGATCTCCAGCCTCAGAAAACCTCTCGCCTCCCTTGATCTACAAACCAAATCGAAAACAAAAGCACCGTACGTCCGCTCCGACGTATGTGTCGTCCCGGCTATCAGCGTCATCGCCGAAGCCATGGTCGCCTGGGTGCTGGCGGAAGCATTCGTTGAAAAGTTCGGTGGTGACTCAATAGTAGAAATGCAGCGGAATTACGAAAATTATCAGGCATATATAAACTCCCTGCAAAAGTGAAATTGTATGAGCGAAGGAATAAGCAGACAAAAGAACATTGCTATCACCGGTTTTATGGGAACCGGGAAGACGGTCGTCGGGCAGATCGTGGCAGAGTTATTGAATCGTGAATTTATCGACACCGATGAGAGAATACAAAAGCGTGCCGGAAAAAGTATACCACAGATATTCGTCCAATCAGGTGAGGCTCATTTTCGCCAAATGGAAAACGAACTGGTTGAGGAGCTGTCATCCAGAAGCGACCTGGTCATAGCAACCGGCGGCGGAACGCTTTTAAATAGCGGCAATTACCAATTACTCAGAAAATCAAGCTACATTTTTTGCCTGACAGCCCGCTCGGAAATAATAAAGAAACGGCTGGCGGATGTCTATGACCGCCCGTTACTGGGCGCGTCACCTTCAATAGATCAGATAAAAACTCTGCTGGGAGAACGAGAAAAAAAATATAATAAATTTCCCATTCAGATTGATACTTCCAATATTACCATACAAAGAGTGGCGGAAATAATTATCGAACTCGTTAACGGGATGGCCATATAGAGAACCTTATCCAATGATAATCAGAGTCGTACAAAACAGCAAAAAAGAATCTTATGAAGTTCTGGTCGAAAGAGGTCTTATACATGAGGCTGGCGGAGTAATCGCAGATCAATTAATCGGCCAAAAAGTCTTTATAATATCCAATCGACTCGTAAAAAAGCTATGGTATAATAAGTTTGATAAGTCACTTCGAAAGGCCGGAATAAGCAGTCATCTTATCCTCATCGGTGATGGCGAGAGATACAAAGACTTCCGGACATACAATCATATTATTTCGCAATTGTTATCATACAAGGCGGACCGTCATTCGACCCTGATTGCTTTTGGCGGCGGCGTCATCGGTGATCTGACCGGATTTGTCGCGGCGACATACATGCGCGGTATCAACCTGATTCATATTCCGACGACGCTTATTGCTCAAATTGATTCCGGTATCGGCGGCAAAACGGCCATCGACAGCGACCGGGCCAAAAACATGATCGGCGCCTTTTACAATCCATCAATGGTACTTATCGATCCCGATATGTTGCGAACATTATCCGGGCGGGATTATTTAAACGGTTTGTTTGAGGCGATCAAAATTGCGATGGTAAGTAATAAGAATCTGTATGGATTTATTTCATCCAATATGCCAAAAATAAAACGCCGGAATAAAAACACCCTCGAAAAATTGGTTCTCCGCTGTGCGCGGGAAAAGATAAAAATCATTCAAAAGGACCCACTGGATAAAGGTCTCCGCATGATATTAAATTTCGGCCATACGTTCGGTCATGCGCTCGAAACTTCGGGAAATTATAAAACTATGACTCACGGCAAAGCGGTCGGGTGGGGGATGCTTCTGGCTTTACGCCTATCAGTGTTATCCGGCCTGAATAGTCAGGATAATTTTGACCGACCTGAAAAAATAATCCGTAATCTGCTGGGTGGCAGAAGACCCGGAAATCTTAATGTCGATAAACTCTGGAACACGATCAGGCATGATAAAAAAGCCGAAGATAATCAAATTCGATTTGTGCTTCTGAAAAATATTGGTTATCCTATCATTAAAAATATAGACAAAAGACTTTTCGTTAAAGCGCTGGAAAAAATGTGAGCAAGTCGAAAAAAATCCTTGTCGTCCACGGGCCGAATTTGAACTTACTGGGGAAGCGAGAACCGGAAGTATACGGACATCTTACTCTCGACGAAATAAATACCAAAATTAAGGATTTCGCCCGGGAAAGAAATATTGGCGTGGAATTCTTTCAATCTAACTCCGAAGGTGCCATTATTGACGCGCTTCATAATGCGATGGAATGGGCCGATGGCGTCATTATCAATCCCGGCGCTTATACGCATTATAGTTACGCAATTTTTGATGCCATCAAGGCTATTGGTTTACCGACAATCGAGATTCATCTATCGGATATTCAGGCGCGTGAAGAATTCCGAAAATACTCGGTCATCGCACCCGCCTGTCGGGGCCGGATAAGTGGCCGGGGATGGCAGGGTTATCTCGATGCCATTGGACAGTTAATGAATATTATCGGTGATGAATTATAAATTAAATCAGAAAAGCTCCATCCATTACAAGGAAAATCGGCAGTGAAATATCTCTACCTTAATGGAAAATACAAATCGGTCAAATCCGAATTTTCTTTCCCGATGCTACAATCCTTCAATTACGGTACTGCCGCTTTCGAGGGAATGAAAGCGTTCTATCGCAAATGTGAAAGGAATTGGTATTTATTCCGGCCCGATCAGCATTATAATCGACTTAAGCGCGCCGCCGGGCTGATTGATATCAGATTGGATTTTAATAGATCGCAGTTTATTAAAATAATTTCCCGGCTGATAAGAAAAAATAATGTTAGGTCGGATATTTATATTCGGCCCATAGTCTATCGCGATAACAAAGGTGTCGGCCTGACGCGACCCTCCGGCTCCGGCTTCTCTATTTATTTACAGTCAACGCCGCCCAGGACACCCGGGAAATTTTCCTGCTGCCTTGTTTCTCAAAGACGGCCAACCGATGGAACCTTTAATGTCAAGCTGGTCGGAAATTACCTTCTATCCTATTTCGCTCAGAAAGAGGCAACCGCAAAAAAATTCGATCTGGGCATTTTGTTGTCTAGCGATGGCTTTCTCTCAGAAGCATCTCTGATGAATCTATTTTTTATCAAAAACAACAGAGTCTATACGCCCTCAATGGATTGCGGTCCGCTCGACGGCATCACCAGAAAAAGTGTCATCCAGATTATTCGCGAACAACTCGGGCTTAGCGTGTCCGAGGGCAAATATCGCTGGTCTCGTCTGGAAGGTGCCGACGAAATTTTCTTGACCGGCACCGGTTCCGGAATAAATTTTATAAGTCGTTTGGGCAAACGTAAATTTAATTTGAAAAACCGCAATCTGATTGGGAAAAAGGTTTGGTCAATCTATAATGACGTTATCTACGGAAAAAATAATTTATACAATATCTGGCTGGTCGAGATATAATCTTCAACCAGCTTGAATCCGAGTTCAAACCGCGCGATATCCTAAAATTTCAAAAAACATTAATACGGGCATAATCTGAATGAAAATGTCGGATGACAAATCGACTTAAGATATTTATATTGTGCCTGAGTTTATTCGGGAGTAGCCGGTTTTGGGAAAAAAGATTCTGCTTATCGAAGATGAACGAGACATAGTCGAATTGGTGACATTCAATTTAGACCACGAGGGTTTTGATGTATTTTCGTCGCGCTCGGGTGAGGACGGCCTTAAGAAGGCGCGGACCGTCAAGCCTGATTTAATCTTATTGGATATTATGCTTCCCGGAATTAACGGTCTTGATATTTGCCGGACACTAAAAATTGATAATAAAACGAATCATATCCCGATAATCATGCTTACGGCGCGAAACGAAGATATTGATGTCGTCACCGGACTCGAAGTCGGCGCCGATGATTATGTTACCAAACCATTCAGTCCTCGAATCCTGATCGCGAGAATCCGTGCCATGCTTCGTCGGCCTGAAAATGGCGAAAAAAAAAAGAAGACACTTATTACTTT
>Ga0315555_1000745_pt1 | contig 23318 bp, 19 predicted proteins | sample SalMarSW160380MG_FD_202113 | JGI IMG/M metagenome (GOLD analysis project Ga0315555, IMG submission 202113) | Salt marsh sediment microbial communities from the Plum Island Ecosystem LTER, Massachusetts, United States - Salt Marsh Sediment SW1603-80 ... | reverse complement strand
AGGCGGCTTGAATGCTGTCTATTTTTTCGGGGGAAGATCATCGCGCCACAAGCGTGCTCGCAAGTTAAGCGTATGTTAGGCCTCTCACACCCTCATAGTAAATAACTATCGCAATGTGAAGGAAGATTTTGTAGGAATATCACAGTATGAGTGGTATTGACACGAGGGGGGGGGGACCTTATAATGACATGATATCACTGGGGCTGTAGCTCAGCTGGGAGAGCGCTTGAATGGCATTCAAGAGGTCAGGGGTTCGATCCCCCTCAGCTCCACCAAAAGAAATCACGGGGCTCACCGCAATCGGTGAGCCCCTTTTTTGTTGACCATTATTATCCCCTGTAGCGTGCAGAAAGCCTGCCTCGGTCAAGTCGTCCTTTAAAGCGACTCGCCCCTTGTTATCTTGCGTGCCCTATATTCATCATAATCCGGTATGAGACGATCATATTCTCCATTCATTAAAGGGGTGGAGATCATGAAATCCGCTGATGTTCGATTGCAAGCGAGGGGAATATTCCACACTACCGCCATTCGCAAGAGGGCCTTGACGTCAGGATCATGGGGCATCGGTTCGAGCGGGTCCCAGAAAAAAATGAGAAAATCAATTTCACCATCGGCAATCTTGGCGCCGATTTGCAAATCACCGCCTAACGGTCCGCTCTGGAGCATGGTAATTGGAAAGCCGAGTTCCTGTTCCAGCACCTTGCCGGTTGTGCCGGTGGCGTATACCTTATGGCGAGCCAAGAGGTCTCTGTTATATTTTGCCCATTCAGTCAGATCTCGCTTCTTATTATCGTGCGCAACGAGGGCGATCTTTTTATGATGTCCCATAGGTATTTTTTTATCTGCCATACAATTCCTTCTCCTTTTCTCATAATAACAAAACGGCCTTTTTATCTACAGAAACCATTGCTAACCTTTGGCTCTTGTTGAATAATGTGATGAATTGTTAAAACACGATAACCTTTGATACCACAATAAGCACATGAACCGTCGGTCTCCGAGAACATCATTTCATCAGTATTAGTCATACACATTATCCCTCTCTTCTAACAAACAATATACAAAAAATTATGTGTATCATCCTTAACTATATAACAATGCAGTTGATAAACTACTCCTCCATTCCCTAAAATGCAACTATCCGAAAATAAAAAAAGACGGGCACCAGGCCCGTCTTTTTTGGTGTTACAAAATCCTACTGGTTATCTCTTTTTCTTCGCCGCCTTTTTGGGTGCCTTTGCCCCTGCCATCTGGTAAAGGCTGATGGCGATGACGAAGAGGAGGCATACCCCGGAGAACCGCATATAGCTCAAAGGGTAGAGGCCTATGACGACAAACCCGAAGATCTTATCGAGGACCCCGATAACAAACCCAATCAACCCCACGATCAAAAACACCTTGTTTAAAAAGGAAAACAACGCATTCATCTTACCCCTCCTTTTGTTAGGTTAGCACTGAGCAAAAAGACTACCCGACTGACACAGTCGTTATATCAGGTGGACCGGAAAAGTCAAGTAAAAGGACGATAGGCGGTCAGCCCAGCTCTCTATTGACAGGTAGTCCATTATATTTATATAGTATTGTGAAAATTATTACTATCTTGCAGTCCCTCTTTGCAAGAGACGCTCAAAGCAAAAGGAGTGACGTGATATGAAAGAAGCGGTTATTGTCAGCGGTGTCAGGGCCCCCATTCTTCGATATCATCCATAATCGCCTGTTGCATGATATGGCTTATTACGGACATGTAAGGGTTTTTGTCTTTGCGTTGTTTCCCGGCTTTGCATCCGATATGGCATGATACGGGTCCACAGATACCTGAAAACTGGATGTCTGGCCGGGGGCCAGACAGATGGTATTGATACAGTTGTTGTGGTTAGGATTGATGGGCCAGATATAGTTCACTGTATAGTGCATGGGCATCCAGGAAAAGCCGGGATGTTTTACCAGTCCGTTTGGGTCAATGGCGCTGAGATATTCCTGCTCGTTCACCTGGCCGTTGTCTTTTGAAACACGGACCCAGGCTTTCGCAAAATCCTCGTCCGGGATCGCAGCTCCCTCATTATGGAAGGTCAGCTTGAGGCGACAATCCGAGGTAAGGGTGATATTGTCCAGAACAAGATCAGACGGCGCGGGATCGCGTACATCAAAGCGCCTGGTAAACTCGTTGTTGCTGCTATTTTGTTCTTCGTCCGGCTGGTAATTGGTGGTATTGATCTGCCCGAGCAGTTTGTACGGTCCCGGTTGCAGTGTGACCATCGTATTCCCGATTTTAACCCGACGGGGGATGGTTATGGTCTGACTGATAGTAAATTCTTCACCGGCCGTAAGCGGCGGGATCGTCATGGAGTATTCGGGTACAATTTTGCGGTAGTATTGCGTATAGGGGTCATCGGTTAGCTCCATCTGAAAATAGGCCTCCGGTGCACCGGGAAACTGACTGTGTATGCCGATGTTCTGGATGGTGACGGTAATCCTGATAATATCCTTGGCAATTCTGGGGTTTGGCGGATCAATGGAAATATCCGTGATAGCCAGATCCACCAGGAGCGGTTCGTTCAACTGATCCGGAACCCGGGGCCCGGGCCGGGGCGCCGGTTTTTCTGATACGCTATTCAGTTCCGGATTCCTGATGACCTTTTTCGCCTGTAAGGGCGGCTGGGTGTCCGGAGCGAGTGCAGGCGGGTTTTGTACCGGCGCGACGGCTTTGGGTATAGCCGGTTTTCTGCAGAGAAGCCTTTCCATACGCGAGTTGTTTCTTTCGTTGGCCTCTGTCACCGCGTTATTGCCGTCCACAACAACCTTGATGGAATGGGTGCCCGGTTCCAGATCCAGGTTTTTCGCTTCCGGAAACCAGACCTGCTTTACCGAGGCGCCCGGTTTTTTCAGGCGACCGGCAGGATCAAAAGCGCCCAGCCGCAGGCCGCCCCACGCCTGGCTTCCCTTGTACACCTGAATACTGGCACCGGTAGCCGGGTCATATCCGGAACTCGGCGCGCCGGCGGTACCGATGTTCTTAATCGTTACGATGATATTGCAGTCTTTATCCAATTGAATGTCTCTGACGACCAGATCCGGCAGGCGTTTGATTTGCGAAGTTTTTTTCGGATTGATTTCAGCGCCCGGCGCCGGGTTTGCTTGGGTATCCGACCCATTTTTTACTTCGCTTTTCACGGAGCGGCTTTGGGAGTGAAGGATGTGTGGAAACAGGAAAATACCAGCAACAAAAATTGGGATAATCCATATAAATGGTCGGTTATTGAGTATCATGGACGGCCTCCTGGGTTTGGTTGTTTTCAAGTAATGATATCCCTCTTTCCATCAATCCGTGAGCGTAGACCCGGCAAGAGAGAGCAACCGCTCATATGCGGTTACTAATAGGTACCCTTTCCGGGCAAAAAGGTTCATTTTCCCCCGGTGAATTGTCGTGATAACGGCCGCAAATGTTAAGTTACCACTGTTGTTAAGTTAACACTGAACAAAAGGTCACCACATTAGTCCAAAGCTATATCATACGCGCTGAAAAAGTCAAACAGGAGGATGCACTCATGCTCATAACAGAGCGCTATTGACATAGTGCTCTGTTATGTTTATATAGTATTGTGAAAATTATTACTATCGTTTAGTCCCTCTTCGAAAGACACGCGCAAAACAAAAGGAGTACAGTGATATGAAAGAAGCGGTTATTGTCAGCGGCGTCAGGACGGCTATTGGAAATTTTGGCGGTGCCCTCAAGGACATCCCCGTGGTGCAGATGGGGGCTTTGGTGATCAACGAGGCCCTGAAGCGGGCGGGCCTGCGTCCCGAGACTAGCCCTGAACTGACGGCTGTTGGACCGGAAGCGCTCAAGGGTGAGGGTCTGACCCAGTTGGGGAAGAAGCACGCTGATTGGGATCAGTCCTTGAAGCCCGTTCAGGTCGACGAGGTGATCATGGGGAACGTCCTGCAAGGCGGCCAAGGGCAGAACACCGCCCGTCAAGCCACCATCTATGCGGGACTCCCCACGGAGACCAATGCTTGTACCATCAACAAGGTATGCGCCTCAGGGCTCAAGGCCATTACCATCGGCGCCCAGACCATCGGTGCAGGCCTGGCAGAGATCATCGTGGCCGGCGGCATGGAGAATATGAGTCGTGCCCCCTATGCCCTACCCAAGGCCAGGTGGGGATACCGGATGGATGTCTCATCCAAGGGCGAGCTCATTGACCTGATGGTCTATGATGGACTCTGGGAGATATTCTACGGATATCACATGGGGCTTACGGCGGAGAACATCGCCGAACGCTACAAGATCAGCAGACAAGAACAGGATGAGTTGGGTCTCATGAGCCATCAGCGTGCCAGGACGGCCATCACCAACGGAATCTTCCAAGAAGAGATCGTGCCGGTACAGATCCCCCAGCGCAAGGGGGATCCACTTGTTTTTGATATCGATGAGCGCCCCATGGATACAACCCTTGAGAAGATGGCCAAGCTTCCGTCGGTCTTCAAAAAGGAGGGGACCGTCACCGCAGGAAACGCCTCGGGGATCAATGATGCGGCAGCCGCCGTGGTGATCATGTCCAAAGAGAAGGCCGGGGAGTTGGGGCTCAACCCCCTGGCCACCATCAGGGCCTTTGCCTCCGGAGGGGTGGACCCCGCCTATATGGGTCTGGGCCCCATCCCGGCGGTCAAAAAGGTCCTCAAGGCCACCGGCTTGGAGATCAAGGATATCGAGGTGGTCGAGCTCAATGAGGCCTTTGCCTCTCAGGCCATCGCCTGTATCCGGGAGCTGGGTCTCGACATGGAACGAACCAACATCCACGGCAGCGGCATCTCCCTGGGACACCCCATCGGGTGCACCGGTGCCCGGGTCACCGTGACCATGCTCAATGAGATGCGCCGCCGCAAGGCCCGTTACGGACTCTGCACCATGTGTATCGGAGGCGGTCAGGGAATGGCCATGATCGTGGAAGGGGAGAAGTGAGAGATTAGCCGGGCTGTTTTTTTGATAATGCCGGTTCACCCACCATGCTTTTCGTTGCGGCAAGCTGTGAGGCGCTACCTCAACGGGCAGTGCGCCCACCGGCTCCTGAAGTCCGCACTTTGCAGCTATCACAGGGTGGTGAGTGAGGTGAGACCTCTGTCCACCGTCGTGTACAAAACCCGCTATTGACCCTCCTTTTTAAATAAGATAACCTGAAGGCCTTAAGATTTTTTTCTTGCGGAGCGGTGATGGAGGAGAGCGAACTCCTACGACAACGGAGGGAAAAGATTCAGGCCTTACGGGATATGGGGGTTGAACTCTTCCCCAATGACTTCAGGGCAGAGCATACTTCCTTAGAACTGATGGAGCAGTATGGCGATTGGGCTGCGGAGGCCCTCCAGGGCCTCGATACGGTCTTTAGTTGCGCCGGCCGCATTATGGCCATCAGGAACTTTGGCCGTGCGGCCTTTGTTCATCTGCAGGACCGCACAGGCAGGATACAGGTATATGTGCGCAGAGATCTGTTGGGTGAGGAGGCCTTCGGCATATTCAAACGGCTTGACACGGGTGACTTTGTGGGGGTGCGGGGGCGACTCTTCCGGACCAAGACGGGGGAGTTGACCATCGAGGCCTCGTTCCTTCAGCTGTTGGCCAAGTCCTATCGTCCCCTCCCCGAAAAATGGCATGGCCTGACCGACGTGGAGACGAGATACCGACAGCGATATCTGGACCTCATGGTGAACGCTCAGGTCAAAGAGACCTTTTTAAAAAGGAACGAGATCATCCAGGCGATGAAGGCGTTCCTCCTCCAGCGTGACTTTCTGGAAGTCGAGACCCCTATGATGCAGCCTATCCCTGGTGGGGCGACGGCGCGTCCCTTTAAGACCCATCACAACGCCCTCGAACGGGACCTCTACCTGCGCATAGCGCCTGAGCTATACCTTAAACGATTGGTCATCGGGGGGCTGGAACGGGTCTTTGAATTAAACAGGAATTTTCGCAACGAGGGGGTCTCCTCCCAGCACAACCCTGAGTTCACCATGTTGGAGTTCTACCAGAGCTATAACACCTATGAGGACCTGATGGCCCTGACCGAGGAGATGATCGGGGCGGTCGCCGAGGGGGTCTTGGGTACTTATCAGTTCGCCTATCAAGGGGTCGCGTTGGACTTGACCCCCCCCTGGCCCCGGGTCACCCTCAAAGAGGCCCTGGTACGGTATGGGGAGGTGGATGAAGCGGTCCTCTCCGATAGGGCCGTTGCCTCTCGTCTGGCGCGGGAAATGGGTCTAGACGTGATGGGTGATGAAAGTCATGGTGAGCTCTTGGTCAAGGTCTTTGAACAGGCCGTAGAGTCAAAGCTCATCCAACCCACCTTTGTCACCGAATACCCGGTGGAGGTCTCCCCCCTGGCCCGGAGAAAGGCGGATGACCAGACGGTCACGGAACGGTTTGAACTCTTCATCATGGGGAGGGAGATAGCCAATGGATTTTCCGAGCTCAACGATCCTGAAGATCAAGGGAAACGATTTCAAGAGCAAGCCGCCCAAAAAAAGGGCCAAGAACAAGAAGAGGCTGCGTTCGTCGACGAGGACTTCCTCACCGCCCTGGAGTACGGCATGCCCCCTACCGCGGGTGAGGGGATCGGCATAGACCGGTTGGTGATGATCCTGACCGATTCCCCTTCCATCAGGGATGTCATCTTCTTCCCCCATATGAGAGAGAAGGCCTAATGCTCCCCTATGAACTCTTCATCGGCCTGCGCTATCTCAAGGCGAAGAGAAAACAGACCTTTATCTCCGTCATCACCTTGTTCTCCGTCACCGGGGTAATGTTGGGGGTCATGGCCCTCATCGTGGTCCTCGCGGTGATGGACGGATTTGGGTATGAGATCAGGGAGAAGATCTTGGGGACCAATGCCCATATCTTTCTGTATAAATACGGGAGCGGGATCAAGGATTACCGTGAGGTCATCGAGGAGGTCGAAGGGGTCCCCGGGGTGCTTGCCGCCGCCCCCTTCGCCTCGGCCCAGGTCATGGTATCCGGCAGGGGAGGCGTAGCCGGTGCCTTCGTGCGGGGAATCGACCCCCCATCCGAACGTAAGGTATCCACCTTGCAAAGAAGTATCGTAGAGGGTGCAATCGACTCGCTGAACCGGGATGCGCAGGGGAGGTTCCCCGGCATCATCGTGGGAAAGGAGCTGGCCAAGAATTTGGGGGTCTTCCTCGGTGACCCCGTGACCGTCATTTCCCCCTTGGGGGATATGTCACCCGTGGGGATGACCCCGCGGGTGAAACGGTTCCAAGTAACGGGGATCTTTGAGTTCGGGATGTTCGATTACGACTCCACCTTTGCCTATATCTCCCTCCCCCGCGCGCAGGAGTTCCTGAGGATAGGGGACGTGGCCACCACTATAGAGATCACGGTGCGGGATATCTATAAAGCGGGCGTCATTGCGCAGCGGATCAAGGAGAAATTGGGCCCCGCGTACTTCACCAAAGATTGGATGGAGATGAACAAAAAGCTCTTCTCGGCCCTCAAGCTGGAAAAAGTGATGATGTTTATCCTCCTCTCTCTGATCGTCGGGGTGGCGGCCTTCAACATCATCAGCACCCTGATCATGGTGGTGATGGAGAAGTACCGCGATATCGCCATCCTCAAGTCCATGGGGGCGCGACGCAGCAGTATCATGAAGGTCTTTGTCTTTGAGGGTTTCATCGTCGGTCTGGTGGGGACGTTCGTGGGGACTGTCTTCGGGCTCCTCATCGCCCACAATTTACAGGCGATCAGTAACTTTTTGGAGCGGATGCTCGGGTTTAAGGCAATGCCGGGGGATGTCTATTTTTTAAGCCAGCTCCCTTCCCGGGTGAATACCCTTGATGTCGTCATCGTAATCGGTATAGCCATGGGGATCAGCCTGCTGGCAACCATCTATCCGGCGTGGAAGGCCGCACGTCTCGACCCAACGGAGGCCTTGCGTTACGAGTGACCATGACGGGGACCAAAAAAGAGGAAGAACAGACCCTCAGGGAGAGGGCTCAGCGCTATATCCACAAGGGCGAGTTGGCAAAGGCCCTCGTGGAGTTCAAGCGGCTGGCGGAGATCAACCCAGAGGACCTCGAGGTCCAGGTCCACATAGGCGATTTGTTGCGCAAGGTGGGGAGAGAGACCGAGTCACTCATCAGGTATAAATATGTCCTTGCGGAATATATCAAGGAAGGGCTCTTTCTCCAGGCCATCGCGCTCGGCAAGCTCGTCCTCAAAATCGACCCGGAAGATGAGGAGACTCTGCAGCTCTTAAAAGACCTCTCCTCCCGAAAAGAGGATGTCCTTTCCCAGGCAGCGGCAAAAGATACGAGCGCCCCTCTTCTGTTTGCCGACCTTTCAGAAGAGGAGTTCCAGCAGGTCTTGGAGCGGATTAAATCCTATCAGGTCGACAAAGAGGGCCTGATATGCAAAGAGGGGGAGAAGGGGGATTCCATTTATGTCATCAGTCACGGAAAGGTGGGGATATATAAATATAATATCAAAGAGAAGAAGGAAGTCCTCCTGAATGTCCTCGAAGCAGGGGATTTTTTCGGGGAATTCAGCTTCTTTTCCCATCAGCGACGGAGCGCCTCGGTCAGGGCCTTGACCGAGGTCAGCCTGCTGGAGATAACCCAGGAGGATTTCGATGAGATCCAGAAGGCCTATCCCACTATCGCCGACGTCCTCTTGACCCTCTATAAAAAGAGGGTGGTCGATACCATCCTTGCCCTTTCCCCGCCCTTTAACGCCCTGAGTCCGCACGATCGAACGCGCCTCGTGGAGAGATTTTCCCATCAGGTGGTGGAGCCGGACGTGATGGTGATCCAAGAAGGGACCCTGCCCATCTTCCTCTACCTCATCAAGTCGGGGAGAGCGGAGGTCTTCATTGAAGAAGGGGGAAAAGAGGTCGTGGTAGGCCACCTTGCCGCAGGGGATATCTTCGGTGAGATATCGCTCCTGCTGGGCAGGAATCACACCGCTTCCGTGAAGACGGCAACCCGCGCAGAACTCCTGATGGCCTCGAAAAAAGACGTTGAAGAGATACTGGGGGCCTACCCTCAGATACGGGAGACCCTGAAACAATATAGTCGAGAAAGACTGGAGGAGGCACGAGATAAGGTCATTATCTCGCACGATAAGGGAAAGAAATGGGTCTAAGGCGGCGCACGACAGCTCCCTTTATACAGGTAGGGGGGGTCCACAAGGTATTTAAAAAGGAGGGGGCAGAGATTCAAGCCCTCAAAGGGATCGACGTAACCGTAAAACGGGGGGAACGGATAGCGATCGTGGGGGCCTCAGGGGCGGGGAAGACGACCCTGCTTCACATCCTGGGTACTTTGGATAGGCCGTCCCGGGGAACAGTCCTCTATGAAGGGGTGGATATCTTCTCACGCCCGGAAAGGACCTTGGCCGCGTCGCGAAATCGCGACATAGGCTTCGTCTTTCAATTTTACAACCTCCTGCCCGAATTCAATGCCGTGGAAAATACCATGATGCCCGCCCTCATACAGGGAATGGACAAGAGGAAAGCTCGGCAGGAGGCCGAGGAGATCTTGACAGAGGTAGGTCTCAAGGACCGAATGCGACATAAGCCGGGAGAACTCTCCGGAGGTGAACAGCAGAGAGTGGCCGTTGCGAGGGCCCTGGTCCTACGCCCTGCCCTCCTCTTGGCCGACGAACCGACCGGCAATCTGGACAGCGAGACCGGGGAACGGATCATCCAACTCATCTTCGCCCTCAACCAGGCGAAGGGCGTTACCTTGATCGTCGTCACCCATAATGAGGCCTTGGCACGGCGATTCCCTCGAAGGATCTCCCTGGTGGACGGAAGGATAGTCTAAAAATCTAGTTTACAAGCGGCTGAATATCTGTTATGTAAGGATGCACTTTGGCCCGAAAAGGATGTACTACGGTGAAAGAGATAAAAACGCTCACGTTGAGCATAGTAGCGCTATTTCTCCTGGTAGCCTCGGGGCTTGCCCAGGAGGGGGTGATCAAGGAAATTGTGGTCTTCGGCAATGAGCGGGTGGAACAAGAGATAATCCTCAAAGAGATAAAGAGCAAACCGGGGGAAGCCTTTTCACAAGAGAGGGTTCGTGAGGATATCAAGGCCATCTATCGCCTGGGCTACTTTCAGGATGTACAGGTTGATGTATCTGAGACCGCTGGAGAGATAACGCTCACCTTTGCCGTGATCGAGAAGCCCTTTGTGGCGAACATCGTCATTTCAGGTAACCTCAAATTGGACCAGAAGGAGATCGAGGAGGTCATCGCGGTCAAACGGGACGAAGTCTTGGACATGGATAAGGTACGCTCCAGCGTCCAGGAGATCAACAAGCTGTATACCTCGAAGCGCTACTTCGGCAGTGAGGTAAATTACAGCGTCGATCTGCAAGAGGGAAACAGGGCAGTCGTGTACTTTGAGATCGTCGAAGGGGTGAAGGGCTATCTCACCAAGATACGTTTCGTAGGGAACGAAGCCTTCGGGGCGAGAAAGCTCAGGAGCGTTATAAAGACTAAAGAGAAGGGGTGGTTTTGGTGGCTCACCAAATCGGGCAGGCTGGAGACGGACCTCTTGGAGGTGGATATCACCCGTATCCGCAGCTTCTATCACGATCACGGCTACGTGCAGGTTCGGGTGGGTGAACCTGAGATCACCCTGAGCAAGAACAAAAAATCCATCCAGATCACCATCACCATCGAAGAAGGGGACCAATATACATTGGGGAGCCTCGACATCCAGGGGGATATCCTGACCACCAAAGAGGAGCTCTTAAAAGGGCTCACCAGTCGGGTGAATAAGGTCTATCGCTCCTCCCTGGTACAGAAAGACCTCCTGTGGCTGAGCGACCAATATGCCGATGAAGGCTACGCCTATGTAGACGTATCCCCCTTGACGAGGCTTGACCCTGAGAAGAAGCTGGTGCACCTCATCTACAAAATCGACAAGGGAATGCTGGTGTATATCAACCGTATAGAGATCGGGGGGAACACCAAGACCAGGGACAAGGTGATCAGACGGGAGTTGAAGATAGCCGAAGGCGACCTCTTCAGCTCTACACGGTTGCGCAAGAGCCGCGAGCGAATCATGCGGTCAGGGTATTTCAAAGAAGTGGACCTTGCCCCCGCCCCCACCGAAAGGAGGGAACTCATCGACCTGGACATCAGGGTCGAGGAACAGCAGATGGGGAGGTTGGAATTCGGCGCAGGGTACCACAGCGAGTTCGGGGTGGTCGGGAGCATCGGCCTCTCTCATGGGAATCTGTTCGGTCGCGGATACCAGGCCTCCATCAGGGCGCAGGTGGGACAGGGTATAATGGACTTCACCGTCAGTTTTACCGACCCGCGCTTTTTGGATACGCCGTATTCCCTTGGACTTGTCGCCTATAACGAGACCTATGAGTATAACACCTACGACACCGATGTGGGAGGGGGCGGCATCACCATCGGCAGGGAAATCACCGATACCATCAGGGCAGACCTCGAGTATCGGTTTGAGCGGGTGAAGATATACCATGTCTATTCTACAGACGGTAAAGACGCGATTCAGGATGACCTATCAACCCCCCTCCCGGCAGACGAGTACGTACCGCCAGTCCCGCCAAGTGGATATCAACCAGGAGACTACATCTACGACCAGCAAGGGACGAGCACCACAGGCAAGGCCACCCTCACCCTCACCAGAAACACCATCGATAACCCCTACAACCCCACGAAGGGATCGGAGATATGGGTCTCCGGGTCCATCGCCGGCCTGGGGGGGGATAACTCTTTTTATAGCGCCATGGCCGGCGCCAGCTGGTTTCACCCCATCGTCGGCGACCTGGTCCTCAACCTCCGCGGAAAAACCGGGTTCATCCGGGGATATAGCGGTAAAGTGGTGCCGTTGACCGAGAAATTCTTTGTAGGGGGTATCAAGTCGATGAGGGGGTTCGAGTATGGGAGGGCCGGCCCTCTGGGCAGTAAACCTGTTTATACTGCGGTCGATACTGGTGGCACTGATTCCAGGCCTGATACCTATGAGCTCACTAGTAGAGCTAATAGCGAACCCATCGGGGCCCTCAACATGGTCACCTTCACCACGGAATTCACCTATCCCCTGAGCAAGGCCCTGGGGTTGCGGGGGGCGGTATTTTACGACGTCGGCAAGGGATGGGGAGGAGGCGAGACCGACTTTGACAATGATTTCCTTCCCCTGCGGCACGCCGTGGGGGTGGGAATCCGGTGGTTTTCCCCCTTCGGCCCCATCCGCATCGATTGGGGATTCAACCTCAATCCCAGGTCTGGCCGCGGAGAGAAATCGAACGTGTGGGATTTCTCCATGGGGGCGATGTTCTAAGAATTATATGAAAGAAAGGAGTTAGTCGATGAAGAAGGTTTTTGCATGTTTCCTGTGTGCAGGCCTGTTGCTTGCGGCATCTCTTGCCTCTGCGGGAGAGGTAAAGATCGCCTATCTCAATGTCAAGCGGGTCTTGAACGAATCCAACCGAGCCGCAAAGGAGACCCAGGCCTTCACGAAGAAGGCCAATGACTACAAAAAGATTATCGATAAAAAGCAAGAAGAACTCAAGGCATTGAAGGAATCGCTGGAGAAGAAGGCGGCCATACTCAGTGAAGAGGCGAGGAAAGAAAAAGAGCGGGATTACCAGCAGAAGGTAAAAGAATTGGAACGGATGGCGCAGGATTTCAATGCTGAACTCAAGCAAATGGAAAAAGAGATGCTTGACAAGCTCATGGGGAGCCTCCAAAAAGTAGTCGAAAAGTTTGGCGAAGAAGGACAGTATACCTTGATCTTGGAAAAGACCGGCAGCTCTATCCTCTATGCCCCCACGGCGATCGACGTCACCGAGCAAGTGATCAAGGCCTTTGATGCCGCCAAGGAGTAACGCGTATGAAACGGCGCCTCGAAAGCCTGGCCCGCCATGTCGGGGGCAGGGTGAGCGGGGATGGCTCGGTTATGATATCCGGGCTGGCCGGGACAGAAGGGGCGCAGGAAGGTGATATCACCTTTGTCAGCAATGAGCGGTTTTTCCCCCTGCTGAAGGAGACCAAGGCCTCTGCTGCAATCACCGCCAAGGAGACGGCGGACGTTCCTATCCCCCTGCTCATAGTCCCCAACCCCCGCCTGGCCGCAGCCAAGATCCTCACCCTCTTTACCCACCGTCCTTACGTTTCCGGAGGGATCTCAGAGCAGGCCTGGGTGAGCCCCTCGGCCCACGTGAGCAAGGATGCCACGATATACCCCTTTGTGGCCATCGGAGACGAGGCCGAGATCGGTCCACGGGTCACCATCTACCCAGGTGTCTCCATCGGCCCTCAGGCCGCAATCGGTGAGGATACCGTCATCCATCCCAATGTAACCATCTACCCCCGGAGCATCCTGGGGAAGCGCGTCATCGTCCATGCGGGCACGGTCATCGGAGCCGACGGTTTTGGGTTTGTGAAGGAAGGGGAGCAGAACGTGAAGATCCCGCAGGTGGGGATCGTGGAGATCGAAGACGATGTGGAGATCGGCGCCAATTGTTGCATTGATCGAGCCGCCTTCGGCAAGACCGTGATCAAGAAGGGGGCCAAGTTCGACAACCTTGTCCAAATCGCGCACAATGTACAGATAGGGGAGCACAGCATCATCGTGGCCCAGGTAGGGATCTCGGGGAGCACGAAGGTGGGGAAAAACGTCACCTTGGCGGGGCAGGTAGGACTGGTGGACCACATAGAAATAGGGGACAACGTTATCATAGGTGCCCAGTCCGGTATTATCAAGGATGTGCCCCCGAATCAGGTCATCGTGGGGAGTCCACCCCTGCCGTATCGTCAGTTCCTGAAAGTGGCCGCGGTATGGTCCAGGCTTCCGGAGATGAAGAAGGAGTTGGACCTGTTGCGCAAGCGGGTGGAGATGTTGGAGAAGCAGGAAGATTCAGAGAAAGGATAAGGAGATTGGGATGATCGATATACACGGGATCATGGATGTCTTGCCCCATCGGTATCCGTTTTTATTTGTCGACCGCATCATAGCGTTAGAAGAGGGCAAGCGGATAGTGGGGATCAAGAACGTCACCATCAACGAACCCTTCTTTCAGGGACACTTTCCCGGTGAACCGGTGATGCCCGGCGTCCTCATCGTCGAGGCCATGGGGCAGACCGCCGGCGTGTTGGCGTACCGGGCCATGGGGGAGGAGGCGGAAGGCAAAGGCGTCTTTCTCATGTCCATCAATCGGGTGAAGTTCAGGAGACCGGTCGTGCCCGGAGATCAGTTGCGGCTGGAGCTTGAGGTGGCGAAACATCGAGGCGACATCTGGGCCTTTCAGGGGAAGGCCTTTGTGGAGGATCAGCTCGCCGCGGAGGCGGAACTCATGGCCACCATCATGGACAAGGAGGTTGGCGCGAAATGATACACGAGACAGCGATGGTACACCCGACGGCTGAGGTGGCCGATGATGTGGAGATAGGACCGTACTCCATCATAGGAGAGAAGGTAAAGATCGGAAAGGGTACGAGCATCGGGCCCCATTGCGTTATCGATAAGTGGACGGTGATCGGCACGGGGTGTCAGATCTACCAGTTCGCCTCCTTGGGGGCCCCTCCTCAGCACATGAGATATAAAGGCGAGGAGACCTCTGTCATAATAGGGAACAACAACATAATCAGGGAGTTCGTGACCATACACCGTGGCACCCCGTTCGGTAATGGGAAGACCGTCCTCGGCGATGAGAATTTCGTCATGGCCTATGCCCATGTCGCCCATGATTGTACCTTAGGAAATCGGATCATCATGGCCAGCTACGCCGCGTTGGGAGGGCATGTAGAGATAGGAGATTACGCCATCATCGGGGGTATCGTGGCTATCCACCAGTATGTCAGGATCGGGACCTATGCCTTTGTGGGGGGGGCAACTGCCCTCACCAGGGACATTCCCCCCTACATCACCGCCTCGGGGATGAAGGTCAAGTTCTATGGGATCAACGTCGTCAATCTGCAGCGCCATAAGATCCCGGAGGAGATCATCGCGGGATTGCGGAAGGCCTATAAGGTGCTCTTCCGATCACACCTCACTATGGAGGAGGCCATCAAGAAGGTGCAAGAGGATCCCGTCTATGCCCTGTCAGAGGTGAGACACATGTTGGATTTTATCAAAGGGTCAAAGAGAGGGGTAACGAGAAGATAACCGTGGGGACTGAGAGGATCAAGGTCGGCGTGGTAGGTGTCGGGTATCTGGGGAAGATCCACGCAGAGAAGTACGCCCATATCCCCGACGCAGAGCTCGTCGGGGTGGTGGACATCGACAAGGCGCGTTGCCGGGAGGTGGCCGCAGAGGTCAACTGCCGGCCCTTCTACCACCACCGTGATCTCTTGGGGCAGGTAGAGGCGGTGAGCATCGCCGTCCCGACCATCTCACATTATTCGATAACCAAAGACTACTTTGCGGCAGGTGTTGATGTCCTGCTGGAGAAACCCATAACCGCGACGGTCCAAGAGGCCCACGAGCTCAATACCCTGGCCAAAGAGAAGAATGTCATATTTCAAATAGGGCACCTGGAGCGATTCAACGGGGCCCTGGCGGCCATGAACGGCCTTTTGACGAACCCCCTCTTTATAGAATCGTATCGGCTTGCCCCTTTTTCAGGGAGGGGGGCCGATGTCGACGTCATCTTAGACCTGATGATCCACGACATCGATATCATCCTCAGCATCCTGGGTCCGGACATTGAGGATGTGGAGGCCGTGGGAACACCCTTGTGTTCCCCGTACATCGATGTGGCACATGCGCGCATACGCTTCAAGGATGGATGTGTGGCCCATATCTCGGCCAGCAGGATTGCCCAGGAAAAGGTGCGCAAGATGGTCATCCTCCAAAAAGATTCCCACCTTTCAGTGGATTACCTGAAGCAGAGCCTGAGGATTACCCGAAGGGGGGAGCAGAAAAACGAAGGGATGCAGGTAGATGAGGTGGTGCGGGAGACCGACCCCTTGGGGACACAGGTGAAGGCCTTTATACAGAGTGTGCGTAAGCGGACCCCCCCTGTGGTATCTGGGGAGGATGGCCAGCGGGCCTTGGAAGTCGCCCTTCAGATCGTTACAGTCATCGGAAAAACCATGAAAGGAAGGAGGTGATGGTCTCCGGGAAAAGGGTGCGGAAGGTGCTGATCGTGGCTGGAGAGTCCTCGGGGGACCTCTATGGGGCGAAAGTGGCGGAATCAATGACATCCTTATCACCGCAGGTAAAATGTTATGGCATCGGGGGAAAGGAGATGGAGAGGAGAGGGGTGAAGCTCCTCTTTTCCTCTTCTGATCTCGCGGTGGTGGGGGCTACTGAGGTCGTGGAAAAAATAGGGCACATCTGGAGGGCCTGGAGGGGGGTGAAGCGCTTCATCAGGGATCATAAACCCCACCTGGCCATTCTTATCGACTATCCCGACTTCAATCTGCGGTTGGCCAAGCTCCTCAAAAAGAACGCTGTGCCGGTCCTGTACTACGTCAGCCCTCAGGTCTGGGCGTGGCGCCCCGGTCGCATCAAGACGATCGCCAAACGGGTGGCAAAGATGGCGGTCATCTTGCCCTTTGAGAAACCCCTCTATCGGGAAAAGGGGGTGGATGTGGAGTTCGTCGGCCATCCGCTCCTCGATATCCTTGAGGTAGGGCTCAGCCGCGCGGAGGCGCGCAGGCGGCTGCGCGTCTCTACCCATACCCTCCTCATCGGGCTGTTGCCCGGGAGCCGGGAGCGGGAGGTGCAGACCCTCCTGCCACCCCTCGTGGGGGCTGCGGGAATCCTCAACGGGGAATTTCCCTCCTGCCGCTTCATTATCCCCTGTGCCTCCACCATCAAGAAAAATACAGTCCAGGAGTTTATAACAAAAAGTCAACTTACCCTCGAGATTGTGGAGGGAAAAACCTTTGAGGTGATGAAGGCCGCAGATCTCTTGTTGATGGCCTCGGGTACCGCCACCCTCGAGGGGGCAATTGCCGGGTGCCCTATGGTCATCATCTATCGGTTAAGCACCCTCTCCTATCTGATCGGCAGGATGTTGGTAAAGGTCAAGTGCATCGGCCTGGCAAATATCGTGGTGGGGAAAAAGGTAGTGCCTGAGTTGATTCAAGGTGAGGTAACCCCTGAACGAATCGCTCACGAGGCAAAAAAGATCTTGCGAAATCAGGCTAAGAAGCAGAAGATCGAAAGTGAGTTCACGCGCGTCACAGCGAAGCTGGGTGGTGCGGGGGCCTCTCAGCGAGTCGCCCGGATCGCCCTTCAGATGATGGGAATCTCATGAACGGTACGAACATCTATTTCCGCATCCTACGGTTTGTCAAACCCTATTGGCCCAGACTTCTCGTGGCTATGATCTGTATGCTCGTGGTATCGGCGATTACCGCCGCCTTCGCACTGCTCACCAAAAATGTCTTGGATGATATCTTCATCAAGAAAGATAATTTTATGTTGACGGTCATTCCCCTGGCCGTTATGGGTCTCGGTGTAATCAAAGGGTTTTTCACCTTCGGAGAGGGATATCTGATGAATTACGTGGGGCAGCGGGTGGTGGCGAACTTACGGGAGCGGCTTTACAACCACCTCCAGACCCTTTCCCTCTCCTTTTTTGACAGGACTCCAACAGGTGTGTTAATGGCCCGCATCACCAATGATGTGAACTCCATCCAGGGCGCCGTCTCGAATGCGGTGACAGGGATGATCAAAGACGTCTTTACTGCCGTCGGTTTGGTCGGTGTCGTCTTTTATCGGGATTGGTTCCTTGCCCTGGTGGCCATTTTGGTTTTTCCCCTCGCGGTCTATCCTTTTGTTCGATTCAGCAGAACATTGCGCAAGATCAGCAGGCGGACCTTAGAGACTATGGCCTACATCAGCACCTTTCTCCAGGAGACCATTGTCGGTCATAGGATCGTCAAGGCCTTCAACATGGAGGCATATGAGAGTAGACGCTTCAGAGACGCCAACGAGCGATACTTCAAGTATCTCATGAAGCGGGTGAAGATACGAGCCCTCTCCAATCCCATCATGGAGTGGTTGGCATACGTCGGAATCGGTGCCTTTATTTGGGTCGGCGGCTATAGGGTTATTAGCGGAGCGATGACCGTAGGGGATTTTTTTTCCTTCATGACCGCCATGGCCCTCCTGTATGACCCCATGCGGGGAATAAGCAAGGTCAACCTTGTCATCCAGGAGGGGATAGTGGCTGCCCGCCGGGTCTTTGAAATCTTAGATCTCAAGCCGCAGATAACCGATGCCCCTGACGCCCAAGTACTCCCCCCTTTTTCTCGGGAGATCGAGTATCAGGATATCTTTTTCCGCTATGCAGATGAGATGGTCCTGAGGGATATCAACTTCACGATAAAACGCGGGGAGAAGGTGGCCCTCGTAGGCTCCAGCGGGGCGGGGAAGACCACCCTGGTAAACCTCCTCCCCAGGTTCTATGACGTGACCGAGGGCACAATCCTGATCGATGGGATGGATATCCGTCATGCCACCCTGCAGTCCCTGCGCGATCAGATCGGCGTGGTAAGCCAGCAGACCCTCTTGTTTAACGATACGGTACGTAACAACATCGCCTACGGCAGACCGGACATCTCCGAAGCGGAGGTGATCAAGGCGGGCCAAATGGCGGATGCCCACGATTTCATCCGCAAACTCCCGCAGGGATATGATACCGTCATCGGCGAACAGGGCATCATACTCTCCGGCGGGCAGCGGCAGAGGGTCTCCATCGCCAGGGCCTTGTTGAAGAACGCACCCATCCTGATCCTCGATGAGGCCACGTCGTCGCTGGATACGGAGTCGGAGCGCGAGGTGCAAGCGGCCCTGGACCGGTTGATGGAAAAGAGGACCGTCTTGGTCATCGCCCACCGTCTCTCAACGGTGAGAAATGTGGATAGGATCCTCGTCCTGTCCGAGGGACGGATCATTGAGGAAGGGGTTCATAGAGAACTCATGGCCATGGGCGGTGAATACAAAAAGCTCTATAAACTTCAGTTCCAAGACGAAGACCAGCCCGCGCAGGAGGTGGCATAACGAGAAATGGGGAGGTCTTGGCACAGGGTGAGAGTGCGACCGGGGCCGAGGGTGGCCTTTTTTCTTATCACCTACCTTCAGGTGACCACGAAGATCAAGGTCCGGGGCTCCAGCTCCAGCACGAGGGGGTATCGCAAGGATCAAGGCGTTGGCCCGCGCCTTACAAGAGGAGTATAACGTGGCCATCGCCCCTGATGGTCCTCATGGACCCCGCTGGAAGGTACAGGCAGGGGTGATCCAATTGGCGTACATCAGCGGTCGCCCTGTGGAAAAAGGTTGAGCGAGATCACCGCGCAAGCCGATCATTATGTTGAGAAGGGATGATGATCTCCCCAGGGGACGACACCAGTGACCGCATTGAGCTATCTCATCTATAATGTAGTCTTCACCATCCTCTCCTGTTTTGTATTGCCCTTTTCCATACTGAAAATCATGCTCTCAAAGGGGTCTCTCCATAGGGAGCGTTGGGGTTTTTATGCGCCCGGTACCCTTCAGAAGCTGGGGGCGAGACCTACCGTCTGGCTGCATGCGGCGTCAGTGGGAGAAGTAGGTGTCGCCCTCTCCCTCTTGAAGGAGATGAAAAAGATATATCCCCGTCACGGCTTTGTGGTCTCCACAACCACCCCCCAGGGGAGGGCGATCGCTTCCCAAGCACAGGGCGTCGACGCGGCCTTCCTGGCCCCCTTAGATCTGGTGTGGGTAGTGCGCAGGGCGATGAAATGCGTCAAGCCCCGCCTCCTGCTGGTGGCGGAGACGGAGCTGTGGCCCACTCTCCTAAAAGAGGTAAAGAGAGCCGGGACGCCCGTCATCCTTTTTAATGGGAGGATCTCACGGAGATCCTATCGCTTGTATCGCCCCCTCCGGTTCTTTTTTAGGGGTGTCTTGAAGAACTTCGACGCCCTGTGTGTTAAGTCCGATGCGGAGGGGGAACGAATGGTGAATTTGGGAGCTTCCCCTAATGCCGTTCACGTTACCGGCGATATCAAGTTCCACCAGATTGAGCCACCGACCGAGATTGCGAGGAAGCGGTTAAGGGAGGCGTTGCGGCTGCCAAGAAATGCCCCTGTCTTAATCGCCGGCAGCACGCATGAGGGGGAGGAGGCAATAATCATCCACATCTTCAAGGAGTTAAAGGTCGATTTTCCTGAGCTCATCCTGATTCTCGCCCCCCGGCATCTACAGAGGGTCTCCCGGGTGGAAGGGCTTTTGAAATCCCAGGGGGTTCGATGGACGAGGAGGACGACCCTCGCTGAAGGACACCGAGCGCAAGAAGTCATTCTGCTGGACACCATTGGTGAGCTCGCCACCCTCTATGGTCTGGGGACGGCCGTATTTGTAGGGGGAAGTTTTTGTCGGGTCGGAGGACATAATATCTTGGAGGTCCTAGCCCACGGCAAGGGGGTGATCTTTGGCCCTCATATGGACAATTTTAGGGCAATTGCCCAGCGCGTGGTGGAGAGGGGTGCCGGAATGCAGGTGAGGACACCGGATGAGCTCAAGGATGCTCTCGGGAAGGTCATCGCCGATCCCTCGCTCAGCAAAAAGATGGGGGAAAAAGGCCTTGCCCTGATCCAAGAACAGCAGGGGGCCTTAGAGAGGACATTGAAGATAGTGAAGGAATTTTATAAAGCCGGAGCCGAAGGCGGCCCCTTGGCCAGTGGCTCTTGAGCCAGGTGAAGCGGGATCTGCAAAAAAGGCGTTGGTTGGATACGCTCCTCCAAGAGGAGGGAGGCCGGAGCCGAAGGTGGCCCTTTAGCCAATGGTGGAGGGATGTGCTCCTTTTTCCCCTTACTATCATCTCCTGGATATACGGGCTGGTTGTTTGGATCAGGGCCCTCTGCTATCGGCACGGCCTTTTCAAAACGAGGCAGCTCCCCTGCCGTGTCCTCAGCGTGGGGAACATAACCCTGGGGGGAACGGGAAAGACCCCGTTGGTGGCCGCCCTGGCCAAGGAGTTGTCGCGCAGGGGGATGAAAGTCGGGATATTGAGCAGGGGATATAAAGGATCAAAGGAGAAGACAGGGGGGGTGCTCTCTGATGGGACACGGATTTACCTGAGCCCTGCTGAGGGAGGGGATGAACCCTTTATGCTGGCCACCATGGTATCGGGTGTCCCCGTCTTGGTCGGCAAAAAGAGATACGAGATGGGGCTCCATTCCCACGAACGATTTGGCGTGGATGTCCTGATACTCGATGACGGGTTCCAACATCGCAGGATCAAGCGGGATGTGGATATCGTCCTTGTTGACGCCCGACGCGGATTCGGCAACGGCCACCTGTTCCCCCGGGGACCCCTCAGGGAGCCCTTGCCGTGTCTTCGCCGCGCCTCTCTCCTCATCCTCACCAAGGCAGAACCCTCTCAACCGCTGGATAAGTTGCAGGGTGTCCTCCGCTCTCATGCCCCGACGATCCCCCTCTATCACAGTAGATACAAACCACGTGCCCTTGTGGAGGGGGTATCGGGCAAGGAGGTACCGCTTCAGTTTCTCCAGGGGAAAAAGGTTCTTGCCTTTGCGGGGATCGTTGACCCAGAATACTTTGTGTATCTCTTAAAGGGACTCGGGGCGGAGGTCGTACAAGAAATCCATTTCCCCGACCATTACAGCTATACACCCAAGGATGTAATGATGATGCGCGAGTACAGAGATACCGTAGATCTATTTATTACAACAGAAAAGGACTATGTAAAGCTGCAAGCGTTCCCCTTGGATGGCCTCCCCCTCTTTATTCTCACCATTGAGCAGGAGGTCATGGAAAAGGCATTCTATCAATCCGTGCTCTCTTCCCTGTCCTCATAAATCTTCATTGGTTATATCTGAGACAATTAGAGTTGAATAATGTGGCCCAATATCGTAGACTACCCTACAAGGTGGGTTGAAGGATGAGCGGACCGTATATCATGGTTGTTGATGAGGCGGGGGAGTTGCTCTATGCCGACGACGTCTTAAAGGATGCCTTTGAAGCTAAATCACCCGGCCACTACCGATTTGAGAAGATACCGTTAGGGAGCACGGCAGGGGGGGGATCATATCTCGTCAAGGTTTATCCACCGGAAGAAGACCTCATCAAATTTTTTTCCCTTTTTATCCACGAGTTTAAAAATCCCTTAGGGGCCATCAGGGCCCTGGCTCAGTCACTGCAAGCAAAATTTAAATCCGACGAAACACGTACGGATAAAATCAATGCCTACACAGGAAGGATCATCAACGAGATCGATCGCCTCAACTCGCTCCTGGCTTCGGTTAAATATATCTCCAGACCAGCCATACGCTATATGGTCGACTTTAACCTATCGGAAGTGGCCCAGGAAGCGGTTGATCTCTATCAAGCAGAACTACAGCAAAAAGGGATTGATATACAGTTGGAGTTACAGAAAAGAGACATAATCTTTAGAGGCAATCCCGATAGTTTTCATCAAATACTTTCCAATCTCATCAAAAACGCCGAGGAGGCATTGACCGATAAAAAAGAGGGGGCGATAACGGTTCGTTTATCTTTGCACAATTACATTGTGGAGATTGAAGTTACAGATAATGGTAAAGGTATCCCTAAAGACGTCTTGACCTCCCTCGGCAAGAAACCCTTTGTTACCACAAAGCCCTTTGGGATGGGGTTGGGATTGTTCGTCGTAGAGACGCTCACCAAAGGGTGTAATGGCTCTTTAAAATTCTCTCCAGGGCCCGGCGGTGCCGGCACAAAGGTCAAGATAACCCTTCCATTGTTGAGAATAGATGAGGTGTAGGGGCATGGAGGTACTGTTGATAGAAGATGATGAAGCCTTTGCCTTTTCCCTCACAGAATATCTGGCGGATAGAGGGTATCAGCTGACCGCAGTCAGTGAAGGATTCAAAGGACTGGACGAAGCGCGCAAGGGATATAGGTGTATCCTGTTGGATTTGGGACTTCCCGATGTCGATGGGATTCAATTGTTACCAAAATTGAAAGAGATAGCGATCCGCGCGCCCATCATCGTCTTGACGGGCAGGGATGACGCCACCACGGCCGTAGAGGCCATGAAGTCAGGAGCCTATGACTATATCACGAAACCCATGGACCTCGAGGAGCTCTATCTCACCCTGCAACGGGTGGATGAGATGGTTTCCCTCCAGGATAAAATCACTTATCTGGAGGCTAAAGAGAAATTCGTCCTCATCGGTAAGTCGAGGCCCCTCGGGGAGATACGCAGTTTGATCGACAAGGTCTCGCCCCACCCCACCCCCGTGCTCATCGTGGGTGAGACGGGGGTCGGGAAAGAGGTGGTAGCCAGATTGATCCACAAGGTCTCGAATCGCAAAGGTAACTTCGTGGATATAA
>Ga0315555_1000742_pt1 | contig 23365 bp, 17 predicted proteins | sample SalMarSW160380MG_FD_202113 | JGI IMG/M metagenome (GOLD analysis project Ga0315555, IMG submission 202113) | Salt marsh sediment microbial communities from the Plum Island Ecosystem LTER, Massachusetts, United States - Salt Marsh Sediment SW1603-80 ... | reverse complement strand
TTTGACTGAATTCTGTTATAAGTTTAATCGCCGATATATTGAAAAAAGTATGTTCTCTAATCTTTTAAATACCTGTGCTCATACTCATACGATAACTTTTGCGGAGTTAAGGGCATAATCATTAAAATTATATTCTGTTCCGAAACGAACCTGCCCAAAGTTGGGGATAACAAAAACCGGTCGCTCCACATTGTTTATCATCTGATACTGATAATTCACGGCAGGTAAAAATTCTGACATGGATTTCCATTCATTCAGCTCCTGTTGCCTGAGATCCTGTTCCTGAATTTTCAGTTCAAGGTTCCGGTCACGACTGATACCCACCACATCATTCCAGGTGAGTGTAATTATTTGCTGTGCCAGGGTTTGCGAAATCAGCATAAAAAATAGTGCTATACTCATTAACTTATAAATACGGGAAATCATAGATACCGCCTCCGTCAGATCGATTAATTAAACAAATGAGTTTTCCAGAACTGGAAAAGTTTTACTAATATCTGTTCACTCATGGCTTCCCGGTCATTTAAAAACAAATGCCGCATGAGTAGTTGGTTGAGTGTTCCGATAATGGTACTTGCCAAAATAGTGATATCAGTTTTTTCTGCGATATATCCCCGTTTCTGACCGTCTTCCAGAAAATCAATCAGTTTCTGAAAGATTTCATTGCTGTAGTTAATTAGGTCTATTCTGATTTTCTCCGGGACGGACATAATATTCAGCATGATGAAAAAGCGGATGAAGTAGGGATACTTTTCGATAAAAATTTTACGGGCTTCGATTATTCCCTGCACCTGCTCAAAGAAGTCAGACCGGTGGTTTATGTACCTGTCAATCAGCTCCTCTGAAATTGACCAGGAGTAGGCAATTAATTCATTCAAGAGGGTTTCCTTATCCCGAAAATAATAATATAATGTCGGTTTACCCACACCCACCTGCTCACAGATCTGGCGAATGGAAACTCGATCGTAGCCTTCGGTGGCGAACAGTTGGGCGGCAGTTAGGAAGATGCGGGTTTTGGTGTCCTGTTCAGATAAGCTGGTTCTTGATTGCATTTAATGCTCCGTGTTGATTTTTTATTGTCTATACCGAATGGTCGGTAAAGATACTTAAAAAAATTTTGACTTGTTCCCTTTATTTTTTTTCTGCGTTCATCCTATCCTTTAAATCCATATAAAATACCTGGCTGAAGTTCACTTCGGTTTCACATTTGGGAAATTGGTGGGCTATTTTATTTCAATTATTTTCTGCTTTCCCAATTCTTCTGGTTAACGGATTGATATAAAATTCTGTACCTCTGTTGTTTAAGTAAATCATGCAAATTGGAATTGGCTTGTGAAAACGCTGAAAAGTCTCTAAATTTTTTACGGAAAAAATGAGGAAAGTAAGGTGAAAAGAATTCTGGTTACAGGCGGTGCCGGCTTTATTGGAAGTAATTTCGTACGCTATATGGTTAATAAATACTCCGATTATAAAATCACGGTTCTGGATGCCCTGACCTATGCGGGTAACCGGGAAAATCTGCAGGATCTGGAAACACGGTCTAATTATGAATTTCAGCATGGGAATATCTGTGATAAGACGCTGGTGGAAAAACTGGTACCTGAATGCGAAGTTATCATCAATTTTGCTGCAGAAACTCACGTAGACCGCTCCATCCTGGAAGCCGGAAGTTTTATTCAGACAGATGTGGTAGGGACCTTTAATCTTCTGGAAGCCGCCAGGAAATTTAAGACAGACCGCTATATTCAGATTTCCACCGACGAAGTATTTGGCTCAATAGACCGAGGATCTTTCACGGAACAAAGTCCCCTGCAGCCCAATAGTCCATATTCAGCCAGTAAGGCCAGCGGTGATCTCCTGGTCAGGGCTTATTACAAAACCTACGGTCTTCCCGCCATAATAACGCGGAGCTCCAATAATTACGGACCTTACCAGTATCCGGAAAAACTGATACCGCTTTTTATCACCAATGCCATGGAAGATAAGGCACTCCCTCTTTACGGAGATGGTAAAAATGTTCGGGACTGGTTGTATGTTCTGGATAACTGCGAGGCCATCGATGTGGTTCTGCGTGAAGGAAAGGCAGGCGAAGTGTATAATATTGGCGGCGGAAATGAGATGCAGAATATTGAGATTACCCGACTCATCCTCCGGTTGCTTTCCAAACCCGAATCACTGATTAAGCCGGTCCAGGACCGCCTGGGTCATGACCGCCGATATTCGGTAAGTATTGATAAAATCAAACAGCTGGGATGGAAACCCCGCCATGCTTTCAATGAAGCTTTGCAGGAAACAGTTCAATGGTATGTAAATAATGAAGACTGGTGGCGAAAGATCAAGGAAAAGCAGGAATCTTTCAAAAAATTTTACCAGGAATATTATAAGGGTCGTTAGTATTTAAAATTGACTTTGCGGTCATCTTGAAAATTTGCAATTGAAATGGGCTGTCTGTATATTTCCCGCTGAGGTTCGGGCAGCTGTAAGTCCGGGAATTTCCTGTAAAGCGAGGTAGCAAAACACCAGTCAACTTCCTGATTATTCCCGGGGCTCATTCCCAGTACTTTTTGCCATAGGTCCTCACTTTCCATACAGAAATACATGAACACATCTCCGATATACCGGCGGATCGCTTCCACAATAACTTTGTACATCTGCTGCCGCAACGGTTTAATATACCGTATTTTTCCATCCAACCCGCTGATCTGTTCTCCCGACAAAATCGGTGTGCGGGGGAAACGTTGGCGGATAATATCTTTAAGGTGCGGTGGAAAACGAAAGCTTCCCAGGCTTATCCAGGCAATTTGAGGAGCCCTAACATGTTCAGCCAGTTGCTGAACCAGTTGTGTGTAACCGGTTTCCCACCCGCCGTAATGGAGAATGGGATCGAAATGCCATCCGATCTTATATCCCATATCAGCGGCTTTCCGGGCAGCGGTCAGACGTTTCGCCAGGCTGACGGCTCCATGCTCTTCGGCCTTTACCAGCTCGGCTGGATTCACCGACCAGGATAGAATAACGCGCCGGGGTGGGAGAGCTGACAAATGTCCGATATGATTGGTTTTGCTCTTAAGCTCCAGCAGTACATTGGGAAGCGCCTGGATTTTGGGGATAATCTCTGATGCCACTCCCGTAACGGGATCCAGTGCCAGGCTGTCGGTTAGTTCTCCCGTGCCAATCCGCAGTATCCGGCCGGGATTGAGCCGTGATACCGATTCGATTTCCTGCAGGATATTATCAGTATTGGTGAAGACTGAAATCACAGGATTGTTAATGTAACCCTGCAGAACACAATAAGAACAATCAATGGGACAATTTGTGGTTTCATTAATGACCAGATAGTTGCAGCAGCGGTAACTTTCCGCTGTTCCGGGACACGGCTTCAGAAAACGACCTTTAAAGTGAGCGAGCCAAAGGTTTTTTTTCCCCTCTTTCAATAACCAGTGTGAACTATCTTTCAGGAAGATGTCATCATCCGGGATAATGGTAAAGGGAACCCGGGGAAAATGAGAAAGAATGCGCCGGGTAATCTTGTTCTCCGCAACCTTTGCACTGATATAAATATGGGAAAATCTGAAATTCATTTCTCGGATTATCAGATTGAATTACGGTTAGTCAAGCATCATCAAGGAATATAATGCATGGATTTTACGCTGAATTCCTGACTTTATTCTGAATAAAAGGGGCAATTAAAATTTTAACTCACCTTCTTTATGGAGGAAGATGATACATCTTTCCCGACCTGCTCTTGCTGGCCATCCACTGCAATTTGATTCATCACGTCCAGAAATAGAGTTACCAGTGCCGGATCGAACTGGGTACCTGCATTCTTCTTAATTTCTTCCAGAGCCTGCTGCCTTCCCCTGCCTTTGCGGTATACACGGTCCGATGCCAGCGCTTCATAGGCATCCAGAATGAAAAGAATGCGTGAAAAAAGCGGGATGGCATCCCCTCGAAGTCCATCGGGATATCCCTTGCCGTCAAAGCGTTCATGATGATGACGAACAATAGAGGCCACTTCGGAGAGCTCCTCGATTTCTCCAAGGATTTCACTGCCGATCCGCGGATGGTCTTTGGCCTTGTTCATTTCCATATCTTCCAGGCTGTCCGCTTTCTTTAAAATGTTATCCGGCATCCCTATTTTTCCGATGTCATGCATGGAAGCTGCCAGCTGCAGTGTGTAACGCTGTCCGTTTTCCAGATTCAGTTTATCTGCCATCGACATGGCAAGCTTTACCACCCGCTGGGAATGACCATAGGTGTAAGGGTCCTTGGCATCGAGTGCGCGCATAAGCGCTTTTAAAGCTTTAAAGAGAGTATCCGCTTTATTTTCCTGCAACTTTTTCTTTGCCAGATATTTACGCTGCAGGTTTCGTTCAATGACTACCGGAAGTTCTTCTATGCTGACCGGTTTTACGATATAGTCGCTTACCCCGATTTCCAGTGCCTTTTTTACCAGAGAAATATCGTTCATTCCGGTAATAAGTACAATGGGAATATCAAGATACATTTTTATGATTTGCTGGGCCAGATCCAGTCCGCTCATGCCGGGCATTTTCAGATCCGACAGGATGATATCCAGTTTTTTCTGGCGAACGATATCCAGCCCTCCGGTAGCGGAATAAGATAAATATACATTGTATTTCAGATGATTCAGGGCGTAGGCGATCATCTCGCCATAATCGATATCGTCTTCTATAATTAAAACGGTCTTTTGTTTTTCTTCAGTCATTATGTGAATGCCTCAATTCCTGTTAAGTGATTACCAATTATTAAGGTGTGAATATCATGGGTACCTTCATAGGTTTTGACAGACTCCAGGTTGCACATATGCCGCATGGACTGATATTCCGCAACGATTCCGTTTGCCGCCAGGATATCCCGGGCCAGCCGGGCTATTTCCAGTGCCTGGAAAACGTTATTTCGTTTGGCCATGGAAACCTGCACATGATTCATTGTCCCCTGATCTTTTAAGCGTCCCAGCTGCAGGACCAGCAGTTGCCCTTTGGTCATTTCCGTTGCCATATACACCAGTTTTTCCTGCACCAGCTGAAATGAAGCGATCGGTTTATCGAATTGGATCCGTGTGAGCGAATAATCCAAAGCTTCATGGTAACACGCCATTGCTGCTCCCAGAGCACCCCAGGCGATTCCATATCTCGCCTGTGTTAAACATGCTAATGCATTTTTCAAGCCGGTTGTTCCCGGCAGGATATTTTCCGCGGGAATGCGGCAATCCTGAAATACCAGCTCGGAGGTGACCGAAGCACGCAGGGAATGTTTGTTTTTTATTTCAGGGGCAGAGAATCCGGGAGTATTCTTTTCCACCAGAAAACCTCTCACAATACCATCCAGCTTTGCCCAGACTACTGCCACGTCGGCAATGGTTCCATTGGTGATCCACATTTTCGCGCCATTTAGTATAAAGGAGTCACCCTCCCTGTTCGCAGTGGTCTTCATTCCTCCCGGGTCGGAACCAAAATCCGGTTCGGTCAGACCAAAACAGCCAATTTTTTTCCCCGAGGCCAGCTGGGGGAGCCATTGTTGTTTTTGACGGTCATCGCCCCAGGTAAAGATAGGATACATGACCAGAGCCCCCTGCACGGAAGCGAAGCTGCGCAGGCCGCTGTCGCCGCGTTCCAGTTCCTGCATAATCAAGCCATAGGCTACATTGTTAACCTGCGCACACCCATATTCCTGCGGAAGGTTGGATCCCAGAAAACCCAGACCGCCCATTTCGGGAACCAGCTGCAGCGGGAACTGCGCATTTTGGTAGGCGGTTTCTATAACAGGAAGCACTTTACGGCTTACCCATTCACGCACGGTTTCCCGAATCATTTTTTCATCGTCATTTAATAAATCATCCAGGGCATACAGATCCAGGCCGTGGTAGGTCTTCATGCGTACAATCCTTTGATTAACATTCTGCGGGAAAGTGAAAAGAATGAAAAACGTAGGGAAGATATATATAAAAAAATAGTCTGGAACATTAGGCAGATTTCTTTGATTTCCCATACTTTAAAACCGGTTCTGCTCCTCCTCCGATGACGTCCTCGGTAATCAGGCATTCGGTAACATTGTCCATGGAAGGCAGTTTAAACATAACATCCAGCATCACTTTTTCAATGATGGAGCGAAGTCCACGGGCACCAGTTTTATGTTTCAACGCCATCCGTACAATATCGCGCAGGGCTTTTTCGGTGAATTTCAGTTCGATATCTTCCATTTCGAACAGTTTTTTATATTGTTTGATAATGGAATTCTTGGGTTCTACCAGGATAGAAAGCATTTCCTCCTCAGAGAGATCCCTCAGGCCAATCAGCACCGGCAGCCGTCCGATTATCTCCGGGATCAGTCCGTATTTCAGAAGATCTTCAGGTTCCACCATCTGGAACAATTCGGATTCACTCAGGTGTTTATGGGAACTGATCTCGGCACCAAATCCCATCAGTTTCTTGCCGATTCTCCGCCGGATTATATCTCCCAGGCCATCAAAGGCACCGCCCACAATGAACAGAATATTCTGAGTATTAATATTCACCATGGGAGCTTCCGGATGTTTTCGCCCGCCTTTGGGCGGAATGGCAGCGATAGTTCCTTCCAGTATCTTCAGCAGCGCCTGCTGGACCCCCTCTCCGGAAACGTCTCGGGTGATTGACGGGCTGCCTGATTTCCGGGCGATCTTATCGATTTCATCAATATAGATAATGCCCCGTTCGGTGGCTTCAATATCAAAATTTGCCGCATGGTACAGACGCACCAGAATATTTTCCACATCCTCACCCACGTAACCGGCTTCGGTGAGGGTGGTGGCATCCGAAATAGAAAACGGAACATGAAGTAAACGTGCCAGTGTCTGTGCTAGAAGTGTTTTTCCCACACCGGTTGGACCTATAAGAAGAATATTACTTTTTTCTATTTCAATATCTTCATTCCAGTTCCCCATCATTATCCGCTTATAATGGTTGTAAACTGCTACGGAGATTGCCCGTTTGGGAAGATCCTGACCGATCACGTATTCATCCAGGAAATTCTTGATTTCCTGCGGTTTGGGAAGGTCAAAACGGTTTACCTGGAACTGCTGGTATTGGGATTGCTTCAGAATCTGATTAGCGCTTCTGATACACTCGGTACATATGCTGGCATTGACTCCGGTGATCAGTTGTCCAACCTGGTCCGCATGTTTTCCACAGAAGGAACAACGTGCTTCGTGGTCAAAACGCTGGTTTTTCTGTGTCATTTCGTCGATCCGTTTTTATTCAGGTGAAGATTTATATGATTATTCTTTTATCTCGGAATCCTGATCAGTGCCCCGTTTAACCAGAATTTCGTCAATAATTCCGTATTCTTTAGCCTCACTGGAACTCATGAAAAAGTTTCGATCTGTATCTTTGGCAATTTTATCCAGGAGTTGACCGGTTTTTTCTGCCAGAATTTCATTTAAACGTTCACGAATTTTTAAAATTTCTTTAGCATGAATATCAATATCAGTAGCCTGACCCTGAACCCCTCCCATGGGTTGATGAATCATCACCCGTGCATTGGGAAGTGCAAAACGTTTTCCCTTTGTACCGGCTGCCAATAACAGTGCACCCATACTGGCGGCCTGACCAATACAGGTTGTTACCACATCCGGTTTAATGTATTGCATTGTGTCATAAATTGCAAAACCTGATGTGACTACTCCCCCCGGACTGTTGAGATAAAGATAAATGTCCTTGTCGGGATCCTCGGCTTCCAGGAAAAGTAACTGTGCAATTACCAGACTGGCAATATTGTCATCAATAGGTGTACCCAGAAAAATAATTCGTTCTTTTAACAAACGAGAATAAATATCATAAGCCCGTTCGCCTCGTCCTGTCTGTTCGATTACCATCGGAATTAGTGCCATATAATCACCTTATGTTATTATCTTTAACCGGCTTTTTCTTTTAGTAACTTTTGCGGCTTGGAACCCTTTACCTTCTTTACCGGTCTGTCATTCATGGGATAAACTTCTGTAATCTCAGCATGTTCCTTCAGGAATTCCAGGGCTTTCTGTTCGGTCAGATCTTCCTTCAGGTGCCCCAGGTAATGGCTGTCTTTCTTAGCCTGTTTTTTGATCTTATCATCAAGATTGGAGCTGTCAATAAGCTGCATAACTTGTTCTTCAGGCACACTGATGTTTTCTTTTTCAGCCAATTTTTTCTCCAGCAAATGCCAGCGGATATTATGAATGGCCGAGGTCCGGTATTCTTTGCGGACAGATTCCTCATCAATTTGCTTGTCTTTAGACTGTTTCTTTATATCCTGCACCAGATGATCAAGGTAATTTTCCACCATACTGGGTGGTACTTCAAATGGATTTTCCTTCAACAACTCATCAATCAGGCGATTCTGAAAAATATTTTCGCTCCGTCGATTAAAATCCCGTTGCATATTTTCCCGGATTCTGTCTCTTAACTGTTGCAGGTTCTGTATTTTTTCATCATCTAAATTATTAACAAATTCATCATTCAGTTGCGGGAATTCCTTTTCTTCGATCTTTTTCACCTGTATTTCCAGTGATTGTCTTTCCGGACTCCGGTCTTTTTTATTGGGAGGCGGCGGGATTTCCTTCCTTACTATTCTTTTTTCACCCGTCTTTATTCCCACTAATTGCTCTTCTATTTCGGGATCAAATTTGCCGCTGCCCAGTTGAACCTGTAAATTTTCGTATTTATGGCCAATCACAGGTATATCACCTTCTCCCAGCTCCTGGGCATCGAAATAAACAAAGTGATTTTCCAGTGCCTGATTGATTTCCTTTACGGTGGCATACTCTTCTCTCAGCTGTTCCAGCGCCTCATCCACCATCTGTTCGGTTACCTCCACCACATCCTTCTCAACTTTAAGGCCCTTGTATTTTTTCAACTCGAATTCCGGTTCCACTTCCACCTCAATCTCAAATTGCATTCCCGATTTTATATCGTCAAATTTGAAATCGGTAATTTTTCCCTCGGAAACCGGATTTATATTAGCTTCAGTCAGAGCTTTGCCATAGAATTTACGTAATGCCTCTTCTATAATATCCTGATTTATCAGGTCGTGATGCCTTTTTCTTACAATATTGAGAGGAGCTTTACCGGCTCTGAAACCGGGAATTTCCGAGCGTTTTTGGTAACTTTTTGCAACCTTTTCTTCCAGTGGAATCAAATCTTCCGGAGAGATCTCTACCTTTAATTTTTTAGAATATGAATTGAGCGTTTCAACGACAGTCTGCATACCTTATCCCTTTTTGATTCAATCAACGCAAATAGAACTTAACAATTTAATATGAACGACGGGGGTTTGCAAGTACCCTCAAAATTACCGGCTACATATCCGGCTCTTTTTTCCTTACATGAATCAGTTGAAACTATCAGAGTGGTTTTTCCGGGTAACCATATTTTTTATTTACTTTCTGTCTGATATCATTTAAATTGAGCCACGATGAATCGTTCAGGATATACCATGCTAATGCGGCTATTGGTTACCTCCCTTTCCTTAAGCATTATTCTGATCTCCTGTGAAGATAAAGATAAGACAGGTATGGTCAAAATTCCTCCGGGTTCACCCGCTTTTTTTACAACAGAGTTGCCCCGGCCCTTTTTTGCAAAACAGACCTTTTTTTCTGACCTCTACTGGAAGGCCTGGGACCTGCTGCAGGACCATGTCCGATCTGGCAATTCCAGGAATGGTTTTGTGTCTACTTACCTGGATGAAGGATTTAATGAAAATATTTATCAGTGGGATACTTGTTTTATGGCGTTCTTTGCCATGTATGGTTATGACGCCTTTCCGGCAATGGCGTCTCTGGACAATTTTTATAATAAGCAGCGGGATGATGGCTGGATATGCCGGGTTTACCGCGAGAGTGACGGAGAAGCGGTTGAACAGCCAACCGGAGACGATCCCATGATTAACCCCCCTCTCTTTGCCTGGGTGGAATGGAAATATTATTTGCTTACCGGAGACAAGTCCCGCTTCCGCCGTGTACTTCCATCCCTGGATGCTTACTATCGCTGGATTGATGAGAACTGCCGGGGAGAAGAGCGGGCCCGGGGATTGTTTTATACTACTCATCTGGGAAGCGGTATGGATAACTCTCCCCGGGATGGAATTGACAGGGGAGGCTGGCTGGATCTGTCCGCACAAATGGCTCTGTTTGCCAAGTATATGATGTTAATGTCGGGTGAAGCGGGGGAAAAGGATCTTTCCTCTTTTTACGAGCAGCGCTACCGTTTAATTTCACGCATGATTAACAGTCAATTGTGGGATGAAGAGTCAAACTTTTATTATGATATGGATCGATCGGGTCATCGCATATCTGCCAAAACCGTTGCGGCCTTCTGGCCGCTGGTGGCGGAAGTAGCCACCTTCCCGCAAGCCCGGCTGTTGGCAGGTCACTTACAAAATTCGCAGGAATTCCATCGCGCTCATCTATTTCCGGCATTATCTGCTGACCATCCGTTTTATGATCCTCATGGTAATTACTGGCGGGGCGGGGTATGGGCTCCTGTTAATTATATGATTATTAAAGGCCTTGATATGTATCCCTTGCATGAACTTGCTACTGTAGCTTCCCTGAATCATGTAGAAAACATGTGGGAAGTTTTCAATGGCTTTGAACCGGACAGCAGCATGCTGGCTGTGGATGAGCGCGATGGCCACTATCAGACTATCTGGGAGTGTTATTCTCCTGATTATGCGGAACCGGCTACACGCTGGGACGGCCGCTTTCTCTCGCGGCAGGATTTTGTGGGGTGGTCCGGACTTGGCCCCATCGCCCTGTTGCTGGAAAATATCATCGGTTTACAACCTTCCGCACCCGATGATAAACTGCATTGGAATCTGCATCTGAGAGAAATGCACGGTGTGGAAAATTACCGGTTCGGTGATAACCGCATTGATATTATATGTGAATCCAATAACCTGCCAGCCGGTGAAGCTTCTTTCCGGATAACCAGTAACAGCCCCTTCACCCTGGTTGTATCAAGCCAGATCGGGACAAATGAATTTCAGATTCAGAAAGGTAATAATCAATTCCGGGTAAAACTTTAAACATCTTTCAGTATAAATTTAGCCAGGGAGAACAATGTTTAATGAAAGCGGCAGAGGATTATTTTAAAAAGGAGGAATTTCCCCGGTTTTTTGATCATACGCTGTTAAAACCGGAAGCCCGAGAGGAACAGGTGAAAAAAGTATGTGAGGAGGCGCTGGAATTTAATTTTGCCTCGGTCTGTATTAACCCCACTCACATTGCTCTGGTCAGCCGCATGCTGCAGAATTCGAATGTAAAGGTATGTACGGTTATCGGATTTCCCTTAGGTGCCGGTCTGACTCAGGTGAAAGCCTATGAAACCCGCAAAGCTGTCCAGATCGGAGCTCAGGAAATTGATATGGTCCTGAATATCGGTGCACTGAAAGATGGCAGGGACGAGCTTGTCCAGCAGGATATTTTTCAGGTGGTGAAGGAGTGCCGGCTCAATAATGCGATCTGCAAGGTAATTCTTGAAACGGCTCTTCTCACTGATGAAGAGAAGAAAAGGGCCTGTCGGATTTCCCGGGATGCCGGAGCACACTTTGTGAAAACCTCTACCGGTTTCGGCCCGGGAGGAGCCACCAGCCATGATGTACAATTGATGAAACGGGCCGTCAAGGGAAGCCGGATGGGAGTCAAGGCCTCCGGGGGAATTCGCAGCTATGCCGATGCTCTGCAGATGATTGAAGCCGGAGCTACCCGCCTGGGAACCAGCGCCACCGTTAAGATTATGCAGGAATACCTGGAATCTTTCCGTTAGTTGTATCAAAATTAGTTGCATCCCTGCCGGGAGAATATTAAATTTTATTGCCAATTGAATTAACTTATTGATTTTTCATAAATTAATTTTGGATATCTAAATGATTGGCAGCACAGATAAACATACATCTGTGAGTCACTCCCTGGAAAGATATCTCTCCGAGATCAGCCAGATCCCTCTCCTTAATCCGGAAGAAGAAGTTCACTTGACCCGCAGCGTTCATGAAGGCAATCGTGACGCACTCAACAAACTGGTTCAGGCAAATTTGCGTTTTGTGGTAAAGGTGGCCAAGGAATATCAGAACCAGGGACTGCCCCTGGTGGATCTGATTCACGAAGGAAACCTGGGGCTGATTAAAGCAGCCAACCGATTCGATGAGACCCGGGGTTTCAGATTTATCTCTTATGCTGTGTGGTGGATCCGGCAGTCCATCATGCAGGCTCTGGCAGAACACGCACGAATCGTGCGGCTTCCCCTGAATCGCGTTGGTGTTATCAATAAAGTAAATGTGGTTACACGCGAATTAAGCCAGCAGTTTGATCGCGAACCTACGGCGGAGGAGATTTCCCAGGCGCTGGAATTGCCTGATCAGGATGTGAAGGAGGCACTGAATACTGAGAGCTACTACCTCTCCCTGGATCAGCCATTTTTTAACACTGATGACGGAAATCTGAAGGATTATATTACCAATCCGAATTCTCTGATGCCCGACGCTACCCTTATAACCAATTCCCTGAAAGATGAAATCAGGCGGGTCTTAAAAACCCTTTCCCCACGTGAAGAAAAGATCATCAAAATGTATTTTGGTCTGGATCATGACCGGCCACTGACCCTGGAGGAAATCGGGGACCGCTTGAACCTCACCCGTGAGCGTGTCCGTCAAATTAAAGAACGGGCACTTATTCGCCTCCGCCATCAGTCCCGATCGCAAAATCTCCGGTTGTTTCTCTAGCCCCCTTTTGTTATCTTTATAAATATTATTTTCTTAGATATGGAGGTTCCATTGCCCAGGAATTTGATGACCAGTGTTTCAGGTGTAAGGGGCATCATTGGAGAGAGCTTTACCCCTGACATTATCATAAAATACGTGTCAGTATTCGGGCAGCGAAACAGCGGTAAACCGGTAATTGTTGGCGGCGACCCCCGGGTCAGTTCCCGCTTTATACGCCCCCTGGTGAAAAGCACCCTTATTTCTACCGGCTGCAAAGTTATTGATATTGGCATCAGTGCGACTCCTACAGTGGAAATAGCCGTTAAGCAACTGAAGGCTGCCGGCGGGATTGCCATAACCGCCAGTCATAATCCCATGGAATGGAATGGTCTGAAATTTATTGGCCCGGACGGTCTTTTTCTGCCCGAACGGGATATCTTCACACTGTTTCAGGAAGCTGAACACCGGAAACGAAATTATGCCGCCTGGGATAAAATCGGTACGGAAGAAAACTATGATAAAGCAGTAGAAGATCATTTGCAGCTTATTGCCCGACTCCCTTATCTGGACCGGACCAGAATTCGAAGAAAAAAGTATAAGGTTGTGCTGGATTGTGTCAACGGGGCGGGAGGTGTTATTGTACCTCAGCTGCTTGAATCTCTGGGTTGTGAGGTGATTGCATTGAATATGGAACCCAGCGGGGTTTTCGCTCATCCACCGGAACCGATTCCCCAGAACCTGGTGGATCTGGCAGTTGCTGTAAAAAAAAATAAGGCAGATCTAGGAATTGCGGTCGATCCGGATGTGGACAGGCTGGCGATGATTTCCAATGAGGGTAATCCCCTCGGTGAAGAATATACCCTGGCGCTGGCGGTAAAATTTCTGCTCGGCAAAAAGTTGGGGCACGTGGTGGTCAATCTGTCCACTTCGCGTGTAATCGATGAGATTGCCCAGTATTATAATGTTTTACTTTTCAAGACCAAAGTAGGCGAAATAAATGTTTCCCAGCGCATGAAGGAAGTGGATGCCGTTATTGGCGGAGAGGGTAACGGGGGTGTTATCCTGCCGGATGTACATCTGGGTCGTGATGCCTCCACCGGTATTGCCCTCATACTGCAGTCATTAACAGAATTCGGGGGCACGCTTTCTGAACTGAAACAGAGTCTTCCTCAATATTATATCTTAAAGGACAGAGAGAGTATGAAAAATTTAGATTCAGATAAGGTGATTGAACATTTTTCGGAAAAGTTCAACAACGAGCAACTGGATCTTACCGATGGTTTACGTATCGATCGTGCCGATTCCTGGATTCATTTGAGAAAATCAAATACCGAGCCCATTATCCGGATAATCGTGGAAAGCCGCACACCGGAAATATCGTGGCGGATTTTACAGGAAGTGAAAGAAGAAATCCAAAAATTACAAAGCGCTTGACTTTAATTCATTAGTATAATTTTTTACGCCTCTGTCAAGATAATGGCAGGGGCGTGTTTTTTTCCTGTTACAGGATGGGATTATCTAATATGACAAGTATTAACAACATACAAATGGAATTGAAATGACAGCATACGAAATTATTACTCGTAAGAGAGACGGACATAACCTGACCCGAGAAGAAATACACTATTATATCAGTGAATTCCTGAAGGGAGAGATCAAAGATTATCAGATGACGGCATTGTTAATGGCCATCTATTTTCAGGGCCTCGATGAGGAAGAGACACTTTATCTCACCGAAGCCTATCTCCAGTCAGGGGAAATTCTGGATTTATCGGGAATTGACGGGAAAAAAATTGACAAACACAGCACTGGTGGTGTAGGTGATAAAGTATCGATCATTCTTGCTCCGCTGGTGGCCAGTCTGGGAGTGGTGGTACCGATGATGTCAGGCAGGGGTCTGGGGCATACCGGGGGGACTCTGGACAAATTAGAATCCATCCCCGGTTTTACGGTGACCGGAGAAATGAATGGTTATAAAAAGCAGTTACAGAAAATTGGTGTTGCCATGTTTGGCCAGACAAATTCCATCGTTCCGGCGGACCGGAAAATATATGCACTGCGGGATGTAACTGCCACCGTGAATTCCATCTCTCTGATTACGGCAAGCATCATGAGTAAAAAAATTGCCGAAGGTATTGACGGACTGGTACTGGACGTAAAAACAGGCAGCGGGGCCTTTCTTCCTGATCATACTAAAGCGGAGCAGCTTGCCCGGAGTCTGATTCAAGTAGGTAAAGCATTTAAAAAAACCGTGGTGGCCCATTTGACCTCGATGGATCAGCCACTGGGTTATAAAATCGGCAACTGGCTGGAAATTGAAGAATGTATAGACTGTTTGCAGGGCAATGGCCCGGAAGATGTAATGGAAATTGTACTGTTGCTGGCCGATGAAATGCTGGTGATGGCCAAGCTGGCAAGGAATATGGACGACGCCAGAGAAATGTGCCTGCAGTCCCTCGGGGAGAAAAAAGCATACGCCAAAATGCTGCATCTGGTGAAATCCCAGGGTGGTGATCCGGATATGATTGAACATCCGGGAAAATACCGGCATGCAAAAATCATAAAGGAGGTAAAAGCAATTGACAGTGGGATAATAAGAGAATTTGATACACGGGAAATAGGTATGACCAGTGTATTGCTGGGAGCCGGTCGTATGCGGACAGACGATCCGGTGGATCATCAGGCAGGAATCATTCTCTATAAAAAGCTGGGAGACAGGGTAACTGCGGGAGAACCAGTTCTTGAATTACACACTAATAAAACTTCGGTGCTGAATGATGCTGAAAAGAAGATTCTGGGTGCAATCCAAATCGGAGAATCTCCACTCAGTCCTCCTCCCCTGATCAGCAAACGACTGACATCATAAGATACAAAAATTTGGCGGCTAAAATTGTATATGATTTTCCATAGGCTGTTAAAAATGTGGTTTGGGTGCCTAATGTCGTTTAAAACCGATCCACAAATTCAGGAGGTTAATTAAAATTATCCGGTTCAGACTTGTTTTTCGAGGAAAAAGGAAGACTGAAGAATGGTGGTTCTGGGGTTGCCAGCCTGAATTACTAAAGTGGTTTTAAATACGGATATTATTTTGATTTGAACAAGGGGAAATGTTACCTTTATTGGTTTCGGAGCCAGGTCAGGTTAATCGAAATGATTTTGATTTTTTTTTGGGAAACTTTCTGCCGATCAAAGATTATAATCTCAACAGGCAGCATGTAATAAATTCTCAAGATTATTTCTGTTCGTTCGATAAATGAAAATGATTAATGTGATGAAGTTCATTTTTTAGGCAAGGAGTATAATTTATATTATTGTGAATTTGATTAATTTTAGTTTGCTTTTTTGTATAGAGACATATAAATTTCTAAGCCAGATAAATATATGAGGATGCTTATCGCTTATTTGTTAAGGATTTAAATTTTAAGGCAGAACGAATTATTAAAATTTTTATTTTTTTATCCTTAGCAATGAGAAGGGATGCATCCAATATGTACGACCGAATGTCACGTAGCTTGAAGGTGCATTCGGTTTTTTGTTTTAAAACGGAGGGTCATGTATGAAAACAGTGCTGGTATTTTTGCTATTGTTAATGCTTACACCAGTTTTTTTATCACAGGTATACGCCCAGGGGGAGGCAACGGTACTTTTCCTGATCATTAATCCCGGCGCTCGCCAGGGAGGGATGGGAGAAGCTGGTGTTGCTCTGGGGGATGATGCAAATGCCATCTACTGGAATCCGGCAGGGCTTGCATTTCAATATAATGATCCGGAAGTGGACAGGAAGGGTGAGGCGAGTCTGATGCATGTCAACTGGCTGCCTCAATTCAATCTTTCGGATATGTATTATGATTATGCTGCCGGGCGTTATTATTTGCAGGACATTGGGATGGTGGGTCTGGCCATTCAGTATATCAGTTATGGAGAAAGTATCTGGACCGGTGAAGACAGTCCGGAGGAATTGGGACGCTTCAACAGCAGCGAAGTATCAGTTACCGGAAGTTACGCTCTGAAAGTCAAGGAAAATGTGGGACTGGGTGTCAATCTCAAGTATATTCACTCGCGCCTTTCACCGATTGAAGTCACCGTTGGAACGGAAAAAGGAAAAGGTATTTCTTCCGGTTTTGCAGTTGACCTGGGAGTTTTGTATCATCCCGCATGGGCTCAAAAATTGAGTCTGGGTGCCAATATCAGTAATATCGGGCCGAAAATGTCTTATGTTGACTATGCCCAGGCGGATCCGCTTCCCACCAATCTGCGGCTGGGTTTTGCTTACCATCTGGTCAAATCACAATTTAATACTCTTACATTTGTTTATGATACCAACAAACTTCTGGTAAACCGTGACAGTACCAAGGTAGATGGTGTATTCGAAGCAATGCTCTACTCCAGCTGGACCAATGGAGATGTTTTTAAGAAATTTACCCATTCTTTCGGGCTGGAATACTGGTATACCAATCTTATTGCACTTCGTGCCGGATATTTTTATGAAGATCCCGGGGCCGGAGGACGTAAATTTTATACATTCGGTGGCGGATTGCGCTATTCGGTTTTTGGTTTCGATTTCAGCTATATTCTCGGATCGGTGGATGACAGCCCCCTGTCTGATACCATGCGTTTCTCGCTTGGAATAAAATTCTGATACGATTTAAGATCCTCCCTGCCGGTGCGGGGAGGATACATTCTAAAAATTAATTCGAAAGATGGATTCTCTGAATGAGGTTGACATATTTTTCCCTGTTTTTGTTAGCAGCCCTCCTGTTATGCAAAAATTCCCTGTTTTCAGCATCTTTTATTCCGGATTCCATGCAGGTTCTGGCAATACGTGTGGAATTTCAGGAAGACAATGCATCCACTACCACCGGCAATGGTCTGTTCAATCTCTCCCAGCCTTCCGGGCAATTCCAGATTGATCCGCCACCGCACAATCGCTCCTATTTTCAGGATCACCTTCTTTTTCTGAAAAATTACTTCCTAAAAGTCTCGGATGGAAAGCTGATTATTAATGGTGATGTATTCCCGCAGGAAGAAAATGCGTCCTATCAACTTGGTCAACCGATGACTTTCTATAATCCGAACCTTTCACCGCAGGAAAATAACGCAGGACTGGCAAGCCTGTTCTATGATGCCATCCGCAAAGCCGATGAGGATTCTGACATTGATTTCAGCCGGTATGATGCATTTATCGTTTTTCATGCCGGAGTGGGTAAAGATGTGAATCTCGGATTTGATGAAACTCCTCAGGATATTCCCTCTCTTTTTATTACCTCCGAATTTTTTCAGACCTATCTGGGAATTACAGGAGTGCTTGTTAATAACGGCACCATGGAAATCTCCAGCGGAATTATTGCTCCGGAAACGGAGAGTCAGGAAGGGGTGGATTTGGGCCTTAATGGTATTCTGACCTCAAATTTCGGGTCACAGTTAGGGTTACAGGATTTGTTCAGTCTGGAAACCCGGCGTTCGGGTATCGGAAGATTCGGTCTGATGGATGTGGGTTTATTTAACGGCGATGGCCTGTTACCTGCTGTTCCCTGTGCCTGGAGCCGCATGGATGCCGGCTGGGCCGAAGCCATCGATATTTATTATTCCCGGGAAGACCTGTTACCGGTGGCGTATCCGGTCGGTTCCCAAGCGGTTAAAATTTACCGTGTACCGATTAATGAAAATGAATATTTCCTGGTAGAAAACCGCTATGCCGGTACACTGAGCCTTGACAGCCTGCAATATACCCTGGCTCAGGGCCGGCTTGAATTTCCCACTATGCGGGAAGTATTAATGACCTATCTGGCTGATGAGGTGACCTTCAGTTCGCGTGGCGTGCTGACTGATGTAAGAAATCCGGATCTGGGTCTTCCCGGTAATGGTTGCCTGATCTGGCATATCGACGAAAATGTTATTCAACAGAGAAGAGGTTCAAACAGTATTAATGCGGATCCGGAACATCGCGGGGTAGACCTGGAGGAAGCCGACGGTTCCCAGGACATCGGACAGGCTTATGATTTTCTCAGCCCGGGCTACGGTTCTGAAATCGGCTATGTCCTTGATATGTGGTATAAGGGGAATACGTCTCCCATATTTAAAAATGACTTCTCTTCCAATTCTATTCCCAACAGCCGGAGTTACTTTAACCGTGCCAATAGTCATATTAAAATTTTCGATTTCTCAAGGGCTGATTCATTGATGACCTTCCGGGTCAGTTTTGACTTTTTTCAACAGTATTTTCCTTTTGGAATTGATCCGGCGGTATACGGACAGGTGAGGTTCATGAAAACATCCGATGTCGATTATGATGGTAGGGGAGAATTGCTGCTCGCTACTAACCGCGGATACGTTCTGGGCGTGAGTACTGCACATATAGCCCAAACTGGTGATTCGCTGATGCCGGTGGTCATGATCAATGAAGATGTTCCTTTCACACCGGTTCTTTTTGATGACCATTTTTATGCCGGATCTGTTAAAGTAAAAGCAATGATTATCTCCGGTGTCTCGGGACGAATCTACGGTTTTGTATTCCTTTCTGATGGAACGGTGGATACACTCTTCAGCCCCATAACGATGAGCTCGCCCCCTTCCACCCATCCGGTGGCGTTTTATGAATCTCCCGATTCGATGGCAAAAGTGGTGTGGGGCCTGGAAGATGGTACCGTATATCAGCTCGAATTTTCGCAAAGCGGAATTAGTTCCTCAACCGAGAAAATTACGGACGAAACAATACGTTATCTGCATGTGAATGCTGAAAAACAGATCATTGTGGTTACTGCATCGGGTAAAATCTACCGGGATGGAAGCTTTTTTCGGGAATACGATCTGCCTTATTTTACCCCGGTGGGAGATGTGGCAGCCGGTCTCACCAGAAATGGTAAGTTTCTTCTTTTTGAAAGTGAACCACAGACATTTGCCGAGGAGGGTCTGTACCGGTTTGATTCTCCGATGATAACAAATCCATTTCTGAAACAGGATAACACCCGACCTCAGTATTTTGTGGCCGGAAATAACCGCCTGTTCTCCTTTAATTATAATTTCACCCAGTTCTCTGATTTCCCGACCAGATTGTTTGATCCTGACCAGGATCGTCCCTTGCCGTTTTCTCCTCTTTTTAACCACTTTTTTACTGATAATGGAAAGCAGGAATCCGGCATCGTTGTTACAGATCCGGCAGGATTAGTTGATGGATTTAATCTGAATGGAGAACGTTTGACCGATTTCCCGGTGTCCGCAGGAGATTCCATTCCGGTGCCTCCCGTGATCACTGATCTGGATGGTGACGGAGATCTGGAATTGGCGGCAGTTACGCAAAAAAATATCCTTTATGCCTGGGATCTTTCGTCCTCCTATGAAAAATATGGCTGGAATCAGCCCTTTTATGATGAATTAAACAGTAACAGAAATAATAATCCCGTAACAGGTAATTCGACCCTGCCGGACAATACACTTTCCACGGATCAGCTTCTACCTGAAAAGGGAGTCTATAACTGGCCTAATCCCAATCAGGATAATTTTACCTTTATCCGTTATTTCCTGACGGAAGCGGCGCGCGTAAATATTAAAGTTTATGATCTGGCCGGAGATCTGGTTACCGAATTTCAGGGTAGCGGTAATTCTGGTACTGCCAATGAGATCCGCTGGGATCTTGGCGACGTACAGAGTGGAGTCTATCTGGCCCGTATTGAGGCCCGGAGCGAAAGCCGGAAGGAAGTCCGTATAATTAAAATTGCAGTTGTTAAATAACTAAAAGGGAATATTCTCTTCAATCAGAGAAACTTCCGGATAATAATACCTTCTAAGAATAAATGCTATTTTGAGTTGTATTTAAAATGAAAAAGAGTATCACCAGAGGAAATAAAAAAGCATGGGGGATTTTTTCGTTTTTCCCCGTTTTAGTGCTTATGTATGTACTGGCAGCCTTTCCTTTATACGGGCAGCCGGAAGAGTTTAATCACCCGGAGTTGCGCTGGGAGACCATCGAAACAGATCATTTTGTGGTACATTACCATCAGGGCACCGAACGGACCGCCAACCTGGTAGCCAAAATTGCGGAAGAAATCTACCCGCATATTACCGGGCTGTATCAGCAATGGCCCAAAGAAAAGACACATTTCATCATTCGCGATACCGATGACTATTCCAACGGCGGGGCCTTTTTCTACGAAAACAAAGTGGAAATATGGGCGGAAAACATGGATTATATCCTCAGGGGAACCCATAACTGGCTGAGGGATGTAGTTACTCATGAGTTCAGTCATATTGTATCCATGCAAAAATCCTTTAAGTTCGGCCCCACGTTTCCCATTGGTTTATTCGAAATTTTTGGATATGAGTCCGAACGACGACCGGATGTGGTCAGAGGCTATCCGAATGTTCTGATATTATACCCCTTTTCAGGAATTACCATTCCCACCTGGTTTGCAGAGGGTGTGGCCCAATACCAATCTCCCTCCAAACGATTTGACTATCGGGATTCACATCGGGAAATGATTCTGCGGGACCGGGTAATGACAGGACATCTGCTGGACCTCAATGAAATGAGCGTTTTCGGAAAGAACAGCATTGGAAATGAATCCGCGTATAATCAGGGTTATGCGTTTGTTAATTTCCTGACCAGGACATATGGTGACAGCATTGTTCGGGATATGGCCCTGCAGGCAGCTTCTCCCCTCACCCTCAGCTTTAATACTGTATTGGAGAAAACAACCGGTGTTCCGGGGGACAGTACCTACAGGCTGTGGAAAGAATACCTGCAGGACGCCTATTCCGGGCGCCTGGTGCAGGTGATGAAAAATCAGAAAGAAGGTACCGCCCTGGATGATGAGGGCATCGGAAATATCCTGCCCGTATTTTCTCCTGACGGGGATAATCTGGCCTATGTTCAGACCAGGGCAGATTATCTCTCCAGTAATGCTCTGGTGGTGATGAATATAAAGACCGGCCGGAAAAAAGTGCTGGAAGGTCCCCTTGCTTCATCCCTCAGTTGGTCTCCCGATGGCCGTTATCTGGCATTTTCCAAACAGACTAACCTGCAAGCAAACGGCAGCAGTTATTATGATCTTTATGTTTATGACATGCGCAGGTACAAATCGTATCAAATTACCAGGGGACTTCGGGCCTCCAATCCTGACTGGTCCCATGACGGTCGCAAGCTGGTTTTTGTTGTACATTCTGATGGTCTCACAAACCTGTTTTCTCTCACTCTGGATGAGTTCGTCTGGATTAATAAGAAAAAATTGTGGCATACGTGGTATTATGATCTGAACAACCACATTCTGGTGCAAAAGATTCCTGAGCAGCGGAAAAAGGATTGGAGAGGTTATTATCGCAAAACAGAAGTCTGGGGTCAGGGGATAGAGCAGCTGACATTTTTAAAGGATGGAAGGCAGATTTTTCATCCCCGCTGGTCACCGGGTGACAGTACCATCATCTTCGATACTTCTATCAATTTCTGCCGGGATATTGCCCGAATACCGGCTTCAGGCGGGTTTATTGAATTCATACTCAATGAATTATATGATGAACGAAACCCGGTTTTTGATCCGTCCGGTAACGAAATATATTATGCCAGTGACCAGACCGGAATTTTCAATATTTATTCCTACAATCTGAAAACCGGTGAGATTTCCCCCCACACCAACGTCATCGGAGGGGCATTTATGCCTACCGTGAACAATCGCGGGGATCTGGCTTATTCCCTGTACAAAAATCAGGGATATAAGATTTACTGGATTCAGAAAGTCAATCATCTGACTCCCGAAGCCTTGACTTACGATGAAAACTATGAAGCCAGGATACCGCAACTAAAAGAGGATGACCGGAAGTACACAGCAAAGCCGGTCAACAGTTACAGGCGGACCTTTGGTCCCGTTCAGATTATGCCACGACTTCTGATCGATTACGGCACGGTCAAACCCGGTTTCTATATTGCGTCCAGAGAGATACTGGATAAAATGACGTTTTTCGGCGGCTTCGCTATGAATTTAAGGAAGGACTATGATATTTTTGCCATAACCGAATTAAAACTGTTCAAGCCCACTGTCTTCATGGAATTTTATAACCAGACTAATAAAATAGAGGATAATTACCAGGATTTCACCGATTTTACCTATTCAAAAGATAAGGTGCCGGTCAATTTCAACCTGATGGAGGCTGATTTAGGTTTAAGGGGTCACTTCAGGCATCATTTCTCCTGGGAATTATCATATACCTACAGCATGTATCGGGCTAATATTGGTACCTATTCTTTTTATGAACGGGCCAGCGGAAATTTATATATCGTTCCGGAATTTCGCTATACCTATCTTCGCGGGCATGCCCTCTCCCTGCAAATCAAAAAGAGTAAAGTCCTGCCGGAGCTGGACCGCGGTGTTAATCCCAGAAAAGGGTATTATTTTGCTTTACGCTATACCCGGGAGTGGAACCGGTTTCTGGACGATTTCAATACCGAGGGCGGTGATATTAATGAAGTATATACCAAATATTACTACAACAGTTATCAGCTGGATCTTGAAAAGTATTTTTCTGTTCCTTTAACCAGGCACCACTCTCTATCAGTACGCTTTCAGGGTGGATATATTGACCGTGAAGTGGATGATTTTTTTCATTTTTATGCGGGCGGGCTAAACGGACTTAAGGGATTTAATTATTA
>Ga0315555_1000741_pt1 | contig 23375 bp, 15 predicted proteins | sample SalMarSW160380MG_FD_202113 | JGI IMG/M metagenome (GOLD analysis project Ga0315555, IMG submission 202113) | Salt marsh sediment microbial communities from the Plum Island Ecosystem LTER, Massachusetts, United States - Salt Marsh Sediment SW1603-80 ... | reverse complement strand
ATTAAATTAATTGTCTGAGCGGGTTCTGAAAGCTTTGTTGACCATTTTGCGGAACCTGGCTGGATTTATTGGTTTCGGTAAGACGCACTGAATTTTATTCTTCTTCAGTAATTTTATGAGTTTCTCGTTCAGTTGTCCCGAAACCACAATAATGGGCAAATCAGAGTTGAATTTCCGGATTTTTGCGATGAGCTCGATTCCGTCCAGTTTAGGCATGATCAGATCGGTAATAAGCAGATCAAATTTTTGCTGCAGGAGTTTCTGGAGGGCTTCTTCCCCGTTATACACAGACATGGTTTCATATCCGTCCAGGGTCAGAAGAATATCAACACTGCGGTTGACATTTTTATCGTCATCTGCTAATAATATCCTTTTCATTTAACCTCCATGAACATTTGCGTCTGTACGCAGACAAAGCAAATTTCCTGCCAGATGCCGACCAGCTTAAATCATTAGCACAATTAATATTCTGGAAGTAAAGCAGGGGAGATTAAACCGGAAAATGTGCAGATCTTTTACAGATTTTTATTGTCAATATGGTAGTCTTCCAGCTTGTTATAAAGAGAACGCCGGGTAATTCCCAGGACCTGCGCTGCTCTAAGTTTATTTCCTTTCACCGCCTGCAGTGTCTCAAGTATCATGATTTTCTCAACTTCTGACAGGGGTGTTCCCGCACGGAAAGTGATAATTTCTGATCCTACCCGGCTTTCGGTCAGTTCCGATGGCAGATGTTTTACCTCAATAATATTTTCTGCCGATAAGACAGCTCTCAGCAGGACATTACGCAATTCCCTGATATTTCCCGGCCAGCTGTAATCCTTCAGGATTTGCATAGCTTCAGGTGTTATTTCGGTGATATTCTTATTCAGCTCCAGATTGAATAGAGCTCTGAAATATTTAACCAGATGTGGCAGATCCTGTTTCCTTTTTCTAAGTGGGGGTAATTCAATATTCACCACGTTTAAACGATAATAAAGGTCTTCACGGAATTTCTGCTGTTTAATCAACTCCTGCAGGTTTTCATTACTGGCGCATATGATGCGCACATTCACCTTAATGGGTCTGGTACTGCCTACCCGTTCAATAACACTGGTTTCCAAAACCCGCAGCAGCGATATTTGAACCGGAATACTCATGGTACTGATTTCATCCAGGAAAAGCGATCCATCATGAGCTTCCTCGAATTTTCCCTTCTTATCTGATATGGCACCGGTGTAAGCCCCCTTCAGATGGCCGAACAGTTCACTGGCAATCAAATCCTTGGGAATGCCGCCGGTATTGACAGCAACGAATGTTCCTTCATGCCGGGGTGATATGTCATGGATAGCCCGTGCCACCAGTTCCTTGCCGGTTCCGCTTTCACCCAGGATTAAAACCGGAATGACAGTGGGAGCTACTTCCTGTATTTTACGATACACCGTCTGCATCGGTTTGCTGAGTCCAACCATGTCCTGAAAATGTCTCATCTTGGTAAGTATTTTGTTGCTGTCTTTTGAGATGATATCACTATTGGGAGTTGCCAGTGAATCTTCCACAATCTGAATAAGTTTTTGGGGATTGACTGGTTTGGAGATATAATTTAATGCACCTGCTTGCATAGCCTCCACTGCATGTTCAATGGATCCGTAGCCGGTAATCATGATTACCTTAAGAGTAGGTGACTGGCGGCTAATGGTCTTTAAAAACCTCATCCCGTCCATTTCCTGCATCTTATAATCAGTAATGATGAGATCAAAAACCTGGTCTTCCAGCATCTCAATCGCCACCTTCCCGTCAGGCGCACCCTTGACTTCAAACCCTTGCAATCCCAGCAAATTTATGAGACCGTCCCGGAGGTTTTCATCGTCATCTATTATTAAAATTCGATTCTTTTCCATGCTTGTTCCACTTTAAAATTTCATGGCTTTTTGTAATTCAATCACAAAAGCAGAGCCGGTGCCATTTTCCGAGGTAAATGAGATTTTACCTCCCATTTCTTCTATAATCTTTCGCGCCAGCAATAAGCTGGCTCCTCCGCCATTCTCCTTGTTCGAAATAAATCTGGTGAATATATTTTTTTTGATACTTTCAGGAATGCCGCACCCCTTATCCTCAATATAAATATAACTTTTGGTGCCAAGTTTCTGAGATCTGATGGTTAGTTTGCCGCCCTCTTTCATGGATTCAAGTGCATTTATAATGATATTCAGTAATACCTCTATCAGTCGGTCGCGGTTAATATGAACAAAGGGTATATCATCCTCAAGACTCATTTCAAGTTTCAGCCCCTGCTCATAACAATGCTGCCGGATTAATTCATAAATTTCCCTTAAAATACTGTTTATATCCTCATAAGTGGGTTCATTGTTTCCCATTCTGGCCAATTTAAAAAAATGTTCAATCAATCTGGTTACTCTCTCCAGTTCAGACTGAACAATATTAATGGATTTTTTTATCCGTGCCGATTTATCCGGAAGCAGAGAGATATTGGATAATGTGTTATCCAATATCTCTGCATGAATGGCCAGTGAACTCAGGGGATTTCTGATTTCATGCGCCAGACTGGCGGCCAGTTTGTTAATTGCATTATATTTAAGACTCCGATTCAAATGAATATTATTTAAGCCCCCCTCTTCAGGCTCGGAAATCATTACTAGGGTAAAGGGTTCTTTTTTATAATAAGGGGTATTTAATATCTGAATATGATAATTCCGTTGTTTCTGTTGAGACAAAACTATTTGAAAATCGCCTTCGGTCTCCAGAGTATCATTATTACCCACTGCTTTAATAATATTATACAACGGATGATTATCTTTAAAGATCCGCATGATTCTGGATTCGACAGTCTTGCCGGGTTCAATTTCAAGCAGATTCAAAAAATGATGATTGTAGGAGTGAATATTCAGATCCTTGTCCAGAATACAAAAGCCATTCATGCCCATTTTTTCTTTATCTCCTTCGGATAATAAAAAATAACCATTGTTAATTTGATTGGTGGCTATCTGGATGGTCTGCATTAATAATTCATCCCTGACGCACTTCCATCACCTCCGTTTGGAGTTAGCTGCATCTACTCTATTTATATCGGATAAATAAGGAAGTTTCTTTAATACTATTTCAGAAAATGGTTGAGTTCTCAATCCCACAGTTTAAATTAAAATATTAAAGATTCTCACGCTATGCTACCCAAATATTCTGTCCCTGACTCCCGCTCCGGACCACCTTATGTTTCCTGACCGACTCCGGGAACGATAAACAGTCAGAAGAAAAATTCGGGTACTATTATATTAAAATGTAATGCTTTTTAAAAGCCTTAATTAATTTTAAGAACTATATAAAATTTATAACTTGAAATAAAAATTTATTGGTAGCTTAATGTTCCGAATATTAGATGGTCTTTGCTATTTCCTTCATTACTGCTGTGAGTGCCATCATGGATTCTGAAGAGCATTTAGTACTAGTCGAATACTTCGGCACGTTTACAGCATAGGATCAAATCTTAGATTGTCTTCAAAATGTTAAGTTTGTTTAATCTGTGATGCGGGTCTTTTGGTTTCCAATTTTTCCCGGGGAATCTCCCCGTAATATTTTGAGTGATAGTCTGGAGAATTTCGATTTTCACAAATTTTCATAGTTATGACGTAAGGAAAATGTTTTTATAGATTAGCATAGATTATAGCGATTTACAAATGACTGAAACTGTCTCCGGGAAATACCACCGGAGAAAATGTAAAAAAGATGGAAACTCGTAGAACCCGTCGGAATTGAAAATGTATAAATTTTGTTCCAGGAAGGTTCGTAACAAATACTTGATTTTTTTGATTTATCCAACTATTTTTCAATGATTGAAACGAGGTGGAAATGTCGGTACTTAACACCTATAAGAAAATTCAGGAAAAAGTGAACATAATCGGGGAGTCCGAAAAGATCCGGGAAGTAGTGGAGCTGATCATGTCGGTTGCTCCTACCAATATTTCGGTGTTGATTACCGGAGAAAGCGGGGTTGGAAAAGAGGTTGTTGCCAAGGCCATCCATGAATTAAGCCCGCGGAAGAAACATCAGATGCTTTCCGTTAATTGCGGAGCCATTCCGGAAGGTTTACTGGAAAGTGAACTGTTTGGTCATGAAAGAGGGGCTTTTACCGGAGCGATAGCCTTGAAAAAAGGATATTTTGAACTGGCAGACGGGGGTACCATTTTCCTTGATGAGATTGGAGAAACACCGATACAGACCCAGGTAAAATTATTGAGGGTGCTGGAATCCGGCGAGTTCATGAGAGTGGGAAGTGGCGATTTGCGTAAGGTGGATGTACGGATCCTGGCTGCTACTAACCGGGATCTTTCCAAAATGGTAGAGATGAAACATTTCAGAAAAGATCTCTATTATCGCCTGAAAGCCATTACCCTCTATGTTCCGCCTCTTAGGGAACGAAAACAGGACATTCCTTTGTTGCTGGATTATTTTGTAAAGGAGACACTTACCGGAAACAATTTACAGTTTCAGGGATTTACTCACGAAGCGATTGAACTGATTAAGAATTACAACTGGTATGGAAACATACGCGAACTGAAAAATTTTGTTGAATCCATTATAATATTAGCTGCCGGGAAGAGTGTTGATGCGGAAATGGTGCGGGAGCACTTGTATCACTATCAGGAAATCCCGGAATTTTCATCTGCCCTTCCTATGCCGGTACATACCAGTGTGGAACAGGCTGAGAGGGAATTGATATATAAAGCACTCCTCTCTCTGGGCGTCGAGATCAGAGATATGAAGGAAATTCTTCTCAATCTGAACCGCAATTTTAATCATCAAGTTATCCCTCAGGATGTCGAGGATGTCTCATATCAGGATGATGTTCAGCCGATGGAGGAAGTGGAAAAACAGATGATCAGGAAGGCCATGTCCAAATTTAATGGTAACAAGAGAAAAGCCGCTCAGGCACTTCAAATCAGTGAGCGGACATTATACCGAAAACTTAAAGATTATGACCTGGAATAAATTCCTTACGTTTATTTTTTTGGTTCTGGTACTATCATGTTCCTGTTTTAAATACTCATTCAGAGGAGCATTACCCTCTTATCTGAAAACTATTTATATTGAGGATTTTACCGATAGAACGGATTATCCGGGATTATGGGAAGAGTTTATGCAGAGATTGACCAGTTCTTTTATCCAGGATAACTCTCTGAAAATTATTGAAATTAAGAAAGATGCTGATTTAATTTTAAGTGGCGGTCTGGTATCACTTCAGCAAAGACCGGTAAGTTTTACACCACAGGAACAGGTGCAGCAGTTTCAAATGGTACTGACGGTAAAAGTGGATTGTCAGAATACGCATACTGATAAGCCTTTGTGGGCGGAAACCATATCACGATATGGTGTAATACCGGGTGGTGCGGGACGAACGGAGATTGATGAGGCTAATTCGGTTGCAATTGACCAAATTGTTGATGATATTATTACAAAAACCATCGGAGCATGGTAAAATTGAATAAGTCTATTCATTTATAAAATGGTCAAAGAGGTTTAAATGACACATTTTTTTTCAGTCGAAAATTTGGAACAATTTTTAGAGAAAAATCCGGATTCCCTGGCTTTTGCCCATCTGGCTGCGCGTCTCATTGACGATGGTGAATTTCAGAAGGCGATTGACATTTGTAACAAAGGCCTGGCTAAAAACCCACATTATTCATTTGGTCACTTTATTCTTGGAACGGCACATTATCATATTAAGAATTATACCGATGCCAAAAAAGAACTGGAAAAAGCACTGGCTTACGATCCTAATAATCCCCGCGCCTGGGAAATTCTCTCAGCTATTAATGATATTTTGAATCTGAATGATGACTCACGGGAAAGTAATTTACAATCTTATCTCATAGATTCATTGAATAAGGATGCTTCCGTAAATTATCTACCCTCGCAGGAAAGCCCTTCATTTGATCAGTCTGCTTCGGAAACAGCTGTCAGTGAAGAAACCTTGCAACAGGAAGGATCGCCTTCGGTTGAGAAGGACACAGGACGTGAAGTAAATCTGGAAGAAATTCTGGACACTGTGGTAGAAAGCGGCGAAGAGGAATATGATTTTGAAAAAGCTCTTAATGAAGTATTCCGCAATACGGATAGTGAATCCACTGCAGACACCGGCGAAGAGAAGCCGACGGGAACTATGGAAAGTCCTGCTGAGGAAGAAAAACCGGAATTAGATGAAGATGAAATAGTGAGTGCAGATGAATTTACTTCTGCCATAGAATCATTTTTTAAGGAAAGCAGGGAGGACAGCCCTGAATCGGAGATCCCGGAGGAGCAGGTCAGTGGGAAACAGGAGCATGAAGATGTACAGCATGTAAAACCGGACGAAGAAACAATATTTGAGGAACTGTCCCCCGATCAGGATGAAATACCGGAAGAAAAAGATCAGGTGGACCAGGAAACAGACGAATTGACAACAGGAGAGGAAAAGCCTGAAAAAACACCGGATGATGAGTTCCTGGATTTCACCACGTTTGTTTCGGATGTTATTAAAGATGACGAGGAGAAAATTGAGGAGGACAAGGATAGCGGTTTTGAGGAGCTATCTCTACCTGAAGATGAACAGGAACCCGGGATGGTAACGGAGGATTTTGAAGAACCGGAGAAAAAGGAGCCATCGATTCCGGAAAATGAAATAGACTTCCCCAAAGAGGAGGATTTTGATTCAGCCGTGTTGCCGGGAGCGGAGGAAAGGTCAGCGGTCGTACCGGATGAAAGCCCTCAGGATACCGATGTTCCTGAGGAACCGGTACAGGAGAAATCCAGATCCAAATTTGTAAAGCCTCCGATTTTATCCCCAACCCTGGGTGAAATTTATATAGCTCAGGGCCGGTTTGAGGAGGCTATTGAAGTTTTTAACCAGCTACTGGATAAAGATCCGGAAAACAGCCGGTTCAAAAGGAAAATTGAAGATCTCCAGAAAATTATGCTGAAAAAGAAAATGGGTTCCGGATAATCTTCATTGTATTCTGTCATTAAAACATATTTGAAATAAATTGTAGTTGTTTCGATTTGTGAAAATATACCTGATACCATCTGGAAGGGGCAATTGCCCCTTATTTCATAAATTTCTCCTGCTCAGCACCTTTTTTTTCTGGATGTTGATGCTTTTTATCCAGCCGGGTCGTACGGATGAATTTATTATCAAAATCCAGCCGGGCGGGCCGGATTTTGTTATCCATCCTTCTGACATGTTACCGTGGAAAAACTCGGTTGAAAAAGAATTTTTTGTACGGTCAATTTCATTCAAAGGATCTCTGGCATCAAAAAACCTGCACGGTACTCATCCCTTCTCCGATATCTATAAATTTGAAATTGAAACAGATCGTTCAGACAACGAACTGCTGGACAATCTGAATAATTCTTCTGATATCCTGTGGGCGGAAAAGAACCATCCGTTCCGCATTCATTTAATTCCCAATGATTCGCTATACGACCAGCAATGGGCACTTTCCAGAATAAGAATGCCCGAAGCATGGGATATCCAGCAGGGAGATTCAGCTATAATAGTAGGTATTATTGATACGGGAATAGATTACTTACATGAAGATCTTCAGCACCAGTTATGGGTGAATACAACGGAGGATTTGAATCACAATGGCCGGCTGGATGCCGGTGACCTTAACGGGCTGGATGATGACGGGAATGGTTACACAGATGATGTAATCGGCTGGGATTTTACGGATGCACCCAGTTTTCCGGATGAAGGTGATTTCCTGAATCCGGATAATGATCCCATGGATGAATATCCGGGCGGGCATGGTACCCCGGTGGCCGGTATTGTGGCAGCCCTGACCAATAACAGGGCAGGTATTGCGGGAATTGCGCCGGGGGCAAAAGTGATGGCTCTGCGTGCCGGCACGGCAGGCGGATATCTGGAAGAGGATGACGTGGCAGAAGCTGTTCTTTATGCTGTGGATAATGGGTGCAGAATTATCAACATGAGCTTTGGTGATATCGTTTTTTCTCATCTGATAAAGGAAGCAGTTGACTATGGCACGAACCGGGGAGTCATATTTGTTGCCTCTGCCGGAAATTCGGGAAATACAGTTCTCCATTTCCCGGCTGCCTATGATAATACTTTGGCGGTAGGTGCTACCAATATAAACGATGATCTGGCTTCATTTTCCAATTATGGATCAAAAATCGATGTGGTTGCACCCGGACAAGGAATATTTTCCTGCAGCCTGGGTAATTCTTATGGAGAATACAATGGGACATCTTTTGCCGCTCCGGCAGTGTGCGGGATTTTAGCCTTACTCTGGTCGGCAGATCCTGAGGAATCTTCTGCCATCATTAAGTCCGCCCTGCAGAATGGCTGCCGGGATCTGGGAAATCCCGGATGGGATGTTTATTATGGGCACGGACGGGTAGATGCTTATAAGAGCCTGCTGAGCAGCCAGTCCACGGTGGCCCGGATTGAGTTTCCCCACACCGGGTCCGGAACAGGGGACTCTTCGGTGGCTATTATCGGAACCGCGACCGGTTCTGATTTCAGGGAGTACAGTCTCTCTTTTGGAATGGCAGAAAATCCTCTTAAAATGGAATTAATCGGTAAAAACTGCAACCGGATTGTTTCTGACACCCTGGGTATCTGGAATACCCGTAATCTGAAGGATTCGGTATATACCCTGGAAGTCAAGATACAAAATTGGGATAACAGCACAACAGTAAATAGGGTGGTGATTTTCCTGGACAGGACACCACCACATTATGAGGATATCCAATTCATACCCATGGTTGTGAAAAATTATTATGGCTATTTGGTATCACTCACGACGGATGATCAGACTCGCGCAACTTTGTACTTTCGCAATGCGGGTTCTTCCGGTCCTTTCCGGGTCAGAGAATCCGGTTATCGCAGTAATGAACATTCTTTTCTGCTCACCCAGGAAGATGGCCGGCAGCAAATGGAACTTTACCTGGAAGTTGTTAATAGTTCCGGACTGGTTACGGTAAATAATAATGACGGTCGTTGGTTTCATCTAGATCTTTCCATGCCGGATACCTTTGATGAATCAATAAGCCTGATCCATGAAACTGCAGGCTCAGGCTATCTACTTGGGGAATCTGTCGATATCGACGGAGATGGTTTGCGGGACGTATTGGGAAATTTCAGCATTCCTGGTCACCCGGGTAACCGTCTCGGCAGCCTCAATTATAATCAAAATTCGCTATTGGTACGGTTAAGTCAAACTGCTGCTTTTCCACGGGATATTTTTGATGCAGATGGTGATGGCAGACCGGAACTGCTGGCCGGATACGGTCCGGCGTCTTTCCTTTTCCCCGGATTAAACCTGCCTGGTTTTACAGGTTCTCCGGTCATTTCTCCCCAAGAGGATTTCTGGGCTACCAGAATGTTTGATATGGGCGGGGGCGAACCCCTGGAAATAATTGCCCTTCACAATAACCAATGGCAGCTTTTTCAGTTGGAAAACCTGCAGAACTTTTCAGTTTCTTTTAATCAGGATCTTCAGAATCCTACAGGGGGAGAGAATAATTATGGAATTCCATTTGCCGGTGTTGAAGATATGGACGGTAACGGAAAACCGGAAATTATTCTGGGTGATTCTGATGGGGATCTGATTCTGTATCAAGCGGCATCCGGAAATAATTTTCAGGTGCTTACAACAATGAGAATGCGCGGGGAGGATGCCACATATAGCTTTGGAACTGGTGATTTTGATGGCGACGGTCTTCCGGAAATTGCAATTGCCACCCGGAAGCTGGCTGAATATGTCGGAGAATCTTCCGTACAAAATCAATATTGGATTCTGCAGGTATTAAAGCTTTCCGGAACCGGACAGTTGGAAACAGTATGGGAGCAGAATTTTTATGAAGTGAATACCGGCAGGAACAGATACAGTGGGGTAACGGTTGATGATTATGATTCTGACGGGATGGATGAGATATTCTTCACACCGTATCCCAGGGCTTATTATATCCAGTTCAGGAATGACGCTTATCAGGTGAACTGGTACACCTCAGGCGTTAATGCCAATGCCTGTCCCCGCCTGTCGGATAATCAGGTACTAATGAGTGGCGATTCCTCCCTGATGGTCTGGCAGCTGGACCATCCCGCTTTGCGTCCATCACCTCCCACCCGCCTAATTGCAACCGGCGCAGACACTCTTCATATTGGCCTGCAATGGAGTTCAGTTACAGGTGCGAATGAATACATTATCACCAGAAAAAATAAAACTGCTTTTTCCACCTTTCAATTTGTAACCGGAGATACATTCTTTATTGATTCTACGGTCGTTAAAGACGGGCTGTATGAATACTCCGTCCAGAGTGTGGACAGTCTGTTCCCCCAGCCACTCAGTCTCCCGGCGCGTTCCGTTTATGCCCGCGCGGAAAATCCCCCCTTCTATTTAAACCTGAGGGTGGAGGCTGATCATCAGGTAATGGTGGAATTTAACAAGCCGCTGGGGGAAAATTCTTTTACTGTGGAGCATTACCTTCTGTTGCCGGATTCAGCGAGACCGGTTTCCACCATACGTGCCCGGGGAGGTCGCGGAATTTTATTGGGATTTGATCAACAGTTTTCCGGCAGATTATATAAGTTGCTGCTCAACAATCTCTGCAATATTTATAATATTCCTTTTTATACTGATAGTTTGATCGTACCCTTTGAAGTTTATTCATCCCCACAAAATCCTTACCTGGAAAGAATTGAAGCCGCCAGTCGCTACGAACTCCTGCTCTTTTTCAATCATCCCATGGAACAGTCAAGCACGGAGGATACTTCGAATTATATGATTGAGCCGGAAGATGATGTAATTAAAGCTGTTAGGGATCAACAGGATAACCGTATCATCCATGTTTTCCTGACCGGTCGCAATCGTTTGGGAAGTCTGGGTACGGATTATTATTTAAGAATGAAGGGATTGAAGGATATCTGGGGGAAAACCATCATGGCCGACACGGGTGAGCGTTTTCTGGTACGGGAATCTGTAGAAAACCTGGACAATTTTATTGTTTTTCCTAATCCATTGCGCCCCGGTACGGAAGAAGATAAAATCACATTTGGAAATGTTCCCAAAGGGTGCGAAATTTTTATCTTTACCGCCAATGGTGAAGCCGTTATTAAATTGAAGAGCGATAATTATACCGGAGGGGTAAAATGGAATTTGCAGAATTCGGGGGGCACTCCTGTGAATAGCGGGGTATATATTTATGTAGCAGTTTTAAAGGATCGGAAAAAAAACGGCAAATTTATCATAATGAAATGAGGAGTAAACAGATTATGGAATATTTAGATTCCATTGTGGTTGCAGTGACCGGTGGGATGGGATGTGGCCAGACCACAGTCTGTCAGTTTCTGGAAAAATTTGGAGCAAAATCAATTAATGCTGACGTGGTAGCCAAAAAAGAAATTGAAAATAATGATGATATCAAAAAAGAATTGAAGAATGTGTTTGGAAGTAGAATATTTTACAGGAATGGGAAATTAAACCGTAAACTACTGGCTGCACTGGCCTTTTCTGATGAAGCAAAGACAGAGCGCCTGAACCGTATCGTTCATCCCCAGATGGTTTCACGCATCGTGACAATGATTGAACAGGCGCGTGAATCCGGCAAATACCGGATAATCTGTGTGGATGCCGCCCTGATCTATGAACTCAGTCTGGAACACATGTTTGATGTGGTCATTGTCGTGTCCTCAACGATGAACAACCGGATAGCACGAATTAAGGCGAGAGATAATCTCTCTGATAATGAGATTACTGGCCGCATTAATAAACAGATTCCGGTGGAAGAAAAGGTAAATTGGGCTGACTATGTAGTTAAAAATGATGGTGATCTGGTCATGCTGGAAAGAAATACCACTAAAGTCTCTAGAAATCTAGAAAAGCTGGCAAATAAAAAAATGCGTTCCAATAAAGTCATGCCCCATACCGCACAAAACCGACGGTAAGACTGAAGCTCTGAGTCTATCATTTTTCCATGGTTTCGGCGGTAGGGGGTCCGTCCAGATATAAAATTTTATTTTTCTTTTCTTTCTCCTTACGGAAATCTAAATTACGTTAATCACAATCATGGTAAACTAAGGCATGATTGTGGGATTTATATTAATAAGATATTGAAATAATAAGTTTTACTAAAATATTTGCTCTATGTTAGTTATAAAAATGCCGTGGAAATAAAGATTGCAATTGTTATATAATTCACAAAAATATAAATGAGTGCAGGTCAGCAGAGAAGAAAGGATCTAAATCATGGCTAACAAAGCTTTTAATCCCTTTGAAATGGCACAGGCCCAATTTGATAAAGTGGCAGATATTCTGGATCTGGACCCGGCCACCAGAGACATTCTGCGTTTTCCCATGCGTGAATATCATTTTAATATCCCTGTCAGAATGGATGATGGCAGTTTTAAAGTATTTAGAGGATTTCGGGTTCAGCATAACGATTCCCGCGGCCCGGGTAAGGGGGGTATCCGTTTTCATCCGCAGGAGACAATAGATACGGTACGGGCACTGGCAATGTGGATGACCTGGAAATGCGCAGTGGTTGATATTCCCCTGGGAGGCAGTAAAGGGGGCGTTGTTTGTGATCCGCATAACCTGAGTATGCGTGAACAGGAACAGATCTGTCGCGGTTGGATCCGGCAGATATCCCGGGACGTTGGCCCGATAAATGATGTGCCGGCACCTGATGTAATGACCAATGCACAGCATATGCTCTGGATGCTGGATGAGTTTGAAACCCTGAATCATGGTAAATATCCTGGTTTCATAACCGGTAAACCGGTGGGTATGGGCGGCTCACTGGGGCGTACTGAAGCGACCGGTTACGGTGTTATTTTTACCGTACGCGAAGCATTAAAAGAATTGGATATTAAACCGGAAAATACCACTGCCAGCGTTCAGGGGTTCGGAAATGTTTCCCAGTATGCTATTGAATTATATACCCAGCTGGGTGGCAAAGTAATCTGTGTATCCAGCTGGGATCAGGAAGATCAGATATCCTATTCTTTTCGCAGGAAAGATGGTATTAATCTGCAGGAGCTGATGAAAATTGCCGACCGTTTTGGTGGAATCAATAAAAATAAAGCCAGGGATATGGGATATGAAATGCTGGAAGGTGATGCCTGGATTGAGCAGGAAGTGGATATTCTCATTCCGGCAGCCATGGAAAACCAGATAACCGCAGATACAGTAACAAAAATAAACAAGAGGGTAAAAATAATTACCGAAGGAGCCAATGGGCCAACCACTCCTGATGCGGATAAAAATATTCATCAGCGTGGTATTTTCATGTTACCGGATTTTCTGGCAAATGCCGGCGGTGTAACCTGCAGTTATTTTGAACAGGTTCAAAGTAACATGAATTACTTCTGGGAAAAAGATGAGGTTCTGGGCAAACTGGATGTTAAAATGACCTCTGCTTTTCTTGCAGTAAGCGAACTGGCCCGCCAGCGAAAATTATACATGCGGGATGCTGCCTACGTTATATCCATCAGTAGAGTGGCACAGGCCTGTAAAGATCGGGGTTGGGTCTAGAAAAATATCAAAAAGTCAGGAAACCGTTTTATATTGAATTTTTGACTAATTTTTGTTATACTCCCTTTAGTAAATGGTAGCGTAAACAATGGTTTCTGAGATCGGTTTGAATTACATTATTTCAAGACATGGACTCCCGTGTTCCGATAACACGGGAGTTTGTATTTCTGGTGCTCTTCATTAATTGAATCACTTGACTCCTGAAAATTATGGGAACTTTCGAACGAAAATTTTTTGATGCAGCGGCAGATTTTACATATATCGGCAGCGGTTCACTGGGTGGAAAAGCTCAGGGTCTCGTGCGCATAAATTCAATTCTAAAAGAAAGATTTGATCCCTCTCACTTTCCCCGTTTTTCAGTTTCAATTCCCAAAATGACGATTGTGACCACTGAATTATTCGACGATTTCATGAAGTTGAATCAGCTGCAGGAAACAGCCTGCTCGGATTTATCTGACGATCGCATTGCCCACGCATTTCAAAATGCTGATTTACCGCCCAAAGTAGTGGGGGATCTGTATGCCCTGGTTTCCCAGGTCAAATCTCCCCTGGCCATACGATCTTCCAGTCTTCTGGAAGATGCCCTGTATGAACCGTTTGCCGGAATCTATGGCACTAAAATGACACCCAATAATCAATTGGATACCGAAACCCGTTTTGCAAAACTGGTGGAAGCTGTTAAATATGTCTATGCCTCAACTTTTTTTAAAACAGCCAAAGATTATCTACGGGCAACCAGTCACGAACCACAAGACGAAAAAATGGCCGTTATCATTCAGGAAGTGGTGGGACAGAGGCATTCGGACCGTTTTTATCCTGAGATCTCGGGCGTGGCTCGCTCCTTTAATTTTTATCCCACCGGACATGCCCGACCGGAAGAAGGAATTGTAAACCTGGCGTTGGGATTGGGAAGGATCATTGTTGATGATGGGATTTCCTGGAGTTATTCACCCGCTTATCCTCAAAGTAATCCGCCCTATAATTCTCTTAATGATCTTCTTAAACAGACTCAGAGGCAGTTCTGGATGATTAATATGGCCAAAATTCCCCGGTACGATCCTGTAAAAGAGACCGAATATATGCTCAAGCTGGACATAGATCAGGCCGAAAAGGACGAAACGCTCAAATTTATTGCATCCACCTATGATCCCCGCTCGGACCGCATATATCCCGGTGTCTCTCCCGTCGGACCCAAGGTTTTAAATTTTGCCCCTGTTCTGCAAATGCGGACAATTCCGCTGAATGAACTGGTTCAGGTCGTACTAAAACTGTCACACCAGGCCTTGAACGCTCCGGTGGAGATTGAATTTGCGGTGACCCTGGATAACCGCCTTGGATTACCGGCACGGTTCGGATTTCTGCAGGTGCGCCCCATGGTGGTTTCCCAGGAAAAAGTGGAAATTGATTCCGGGGAATTAAATGATACAGCCAATCTCCTGGCTTCAGAGCATGTTCTTGGAAATGGTACGATTAGTACTATTAGTGATATTGTGTATGTAAAACCTGAGAAATTTGATATTAAATTTTCCCGGGAAATTGCACAGGAAATCGAGAAAATTAATAATATTCTTAAAAGTGAAAGCCGGCCTTTTCTGCTTATTGGATTCGGCAGATGGGGCAGTTCGGATTCATGGTTGGGAATTCCCGCCACCTGGGGCCAGATTTCCGGTGCCCGGGTTATTGTTGAAGCCACCTTACCGGAAATGAATGTGGATTTGAGTCAGGGCTCGCATTTTTTCCATAATCTCAGCAGTTTTCAGATCAGTTATTTTTCGGTTAAACATTCTGCTAAATATTCCATTGACTGGGATTGGCTGGATCAGCAAAACGTTGAAAATGAAACAGATTTTGTTAAACATGTTAAACTTTCCTCTCCATTGAAAGTAAAAGTGGATGGGAGAAGCGGAAGAGGAATAATAAAACCATGACTGCAGAAAAAAAATCCTGGGAATTAGTGCTTGATGCTCTTAAAGAGAGGGCCAAAGAATTAAACTGTCTCTACCGCATAGAGGAAATTCTCAATAAGCGTGACCTTCCGGTGAGTGAAGCATTTGAAGAAGTTGCGGAAAACATTCCTGCAGGATGGCAATATCCGGATGTGTGTGTGGCGGTTATCGATTACCAGGGTGAAATATTCAAATCCTCAGATTTTTTAAAAACTCCGTGGGTGATGCGGGCGGAGATCAAAGTCCAGGGTGAGAGTGTGGGCCTGGTGGAAGTATATTACACTGAAGAACGCACCTTTGCCGACGAAGGTCCTTTTCTGAAAGAGGAAAGACGGTTAATTAACTCCATCGCAGACCGTTTGGGTCATTATCTGCTGCACCGCAATATCCGGGAAATTTTTCAGAACTGGCAGAGTGCCAGGGAAGACTTGTCTGATAAGCGAAAAGGGGAGTGGCGGATTATTGTGGATTTGCTCCGCAGAACCGACCAGAACCTTTATTTCCGGGTATCACGAAAAATGATGAACTATCTCTCCTGGCACGGTGTGGATGAAGCCCAGGAGTTGCTTCATTTCCTGGGAGACGGTCAGGGGAAGAGGGACCTGGAGGAGAGTGAAGATATTAACCGGCCGCAGCAGAAAGCAAAATTCCAGAATCTCCTGCAGCAGAGTGATAGTATTTTTGAAATCGCCGACAGGCATCTCAGTAGTAGGGAAATTTTTTTCTGTGTACAGAAATGGATTCAGGAGGACAAGTCGAGTTTTCTGATCAGAACACTGGAAAATCAGCATTCATCGCTTACAGAGATTTCCGAGGCACTCTCCCGTTATCATCATCTGACTCCGGAGGGAGTTGAGCTGTCAGAATCCACTCAGAAAGCGCTCAATGTGCTGTTGATCCAGCGTTTTTTCACAGATCAGCTGGAATTCATCAATATAGCTAAACAATATGTAAATGTTTCGGATTTTCATGATCTGCTGCAGCACATGATTTATCCCACCGGAAGCCTGGGTAAACTGGGCGGTAAGAGTGCCGGACTTTTTCTGGCCCATAAAATATTATATAAGATGGGCCAGGAATTTGAACTCTGCCGGGATATCAAGCTACCTAAAACCTGGTATGTCAGTTCCGATGGGCTGCTTAATTTCTTGCATCATAATAATCTTGAGGAGGTTATCGAACAAAAATATAAAGAAATAGACCAGGTAAGGCAGGAATATCCGCACATCATACAACTTTTTAAAAATTCCCAGTTTTCTTCCGAAATCATCAAGGGGCTTTCCATTGTACTGGATGACATGGGAGAAATTCCCATAATTGTTAGGAGCTCCAGTCTTTTGGAGGACAGGCTCGGATCGGCTTTTTCGGGAAAATACAAAAGTCTATTCCTGGCCAATCAGGGTAAAAAGGAAAAACGGATGGAAGCATTACTGGATGCTATTGCGGAGGTATACGCTTCCACATTCGGTCCGGATCCGATAGAATACCGTGCATCCCGCGGTCTGCTCGATTTTCACGAGGAGATGGCAATTATGATCCAGGAAGTGGTGGGACAGAAAGTTGGCCGCTATTTTTTCCCGGCGTTTGCCGGCGTAGCTTTCAGTAATAACGAGTTCCGCTGGTCACCGCGAATCAAACGGGATGACGGTTTGCTGAGGATTGTACCGGGTCTAGGAACGCGTGCGGTGGACCGGTTGAGTGACGACTACCCGGTTCTGGTAGCACCGGGCCAGCCTGGCCTAAGGGTTAATGTGTCGCCGGAAGAGATCATACGGTATGCCCCCAAAAAAGCGGATGTAATTGACCTGGAAACCAACCTGTTTGTCACAGTGGAAGTATCCGACCTTCTCAAAGAAGTAGGAGCATCTTATCCCCAAATAAACCGCATCATTTCAATTGTACAAGATCATCATATCCAGAAACCCTTCGGAATTTTGCAGGACTACAGTGACCGGGATATGGTCGTTACTTTCGACGGATTTATCTCCGACAGCAAATTTGTTAAACAGGTAAAAGCCATTCTGGATATTCTGCAGGAAAAACTGAATAGTCCGGTAGATATAGAATTTGCCCACGATGGGGAATATTTTTTTCTGTTACAGTGTCGGCCTCAAAGTTTCTCCCAGGAGGCTGTGGCTGTACCTATTCCCAGAGATATTCCGGAAGATAGAATTATTTTTACCGCCAACCGGTATATTTCAAATGGCCGGGTTCCTGATATTACCCATATCGTTTATGTGGATCCCGGAAAATATGCCGAGATCGAGGATTTATCCCGTTTGAAAGAAGTGGGGAAAGCGGTGGGACGTCTTAATAAATTACTTCCCAAACGTCGTTTTATTCTGATGGGTCCCGGACGGTGGGGCAGCAGGGGAGATATCAAACTGGGAGTAGCCGTCACTTATTCCGATATAAGTAATACGGCGATGCTGGTGGAAATTGCCAGGAAGAAAGGAAACTATGTACCGGATTTATCTTTCGGAACTCATTTCTTTCAGGATCTGGTAGAGTCCTCAATCCGATATTTGCCGCTCTATCCGGATGATCAGGGGATTATTTTTAATGAACAATTTCTGAGCCGGGCCCGAAATATACTGAATGAAATTGCACCTGAATTCGAGTATTTATCGGATGTTATCCGGGTAATTGATATTAAAGAGATAACCGATGGTGCTATATTGCGGGTACTTATGAATGCGGATCTGGATGAAGCGGTGGGATTGCTGGCGTCTCCCGGAGATCAACAGGAAATCTACGATGAAAAAGTGGTGGGAATGAGCCCTTCTTCAGATGAGAACTGGCGCTGGAGATTACGGATGGCCAAACAGATAGCCTCCGAACTGGATGCGGAGCGCTTCGGTGTGAAGGGTTTCTATCTGTTCGGCAGTACCAAAAATGCTATTGCCGGACCGGGGAGTGATATCGATGTGATCATACATTTTAAGGGAACTAAACAACAGAAGAAAGATCTGTCTCTCTGGCTGGAAGGGTGGAGCCTGTGCCTCAGTGAAATAAACTATCTGCGAACCGGTTACCAAAGCCAGGGACTGCTGGATATACATTTTGTGAGTGATGAGGAAATTAGAAAAAAATCCGGCTATGCTGCTAAAATCGGTGCAATAACCGATGCGGCAAGGGAATTACAGGTTAAAAAACCGGGACTGAAATCAGACATCCAACCAGCTTGAACCGGTTAAAAAATATATGGTCTCCGAAAGAATTTCCTGTTTTTCTTCGCTGCTTTACCGCATTATGTAGATCTTCATTCTGCCTCATTTCATTTTCCGGAACACGCCATAAAAAAATTTGCCTACAGCGCTGATTCTCCTTTCATTTTCTATTGTGTTCATAATTTCTTAAACTTAATTTTATTAGGATTAAATGTTAAACAGCGAGGAGACCTGATTATGAAAATTCTGAAAAGTATAATCATTGTTTTTATTGTTATTGCGGCATTATTTTTTCTGATTGCTCTCTTTTTGCCATCTACTTATACGGTTCAAAGGTCTGTTGTGATGGAATGTACCCCCACTGATGCTTACAATCTGGTTTCGGATTTTACCACCTGGATGAGATGGAATCCTTTTACCCCTCTTGATACTACTGCCTGGGCGGAGGTAAGTGGTCCTCTCGGAAAGGTCGGATCCACCTGGACCTGGCATGGAGATCTCATCGGAATCGGTAGTCTAACTATTACTGAACTTGATTCCCCCAAGAGCATCCGTTCCAAGCTGGTTTTCAGCGAGCCGCGAAGTTCAGAAGCGGTGGATAGCTGGAATTTTGAGCCGGTATCCGAAGGAACAAAAGTAACCTGGGCCAACACAGGGAACCTGAGTTATCCAATGGGTCGCTGGGCTGGACTTTTCATTGAAAGAACTATGGTAGCTCCAACTTTCGAAAGAGGATTGGAAAACCTGAAAGAGGTTTGTGAAGAGGAGGAATTGGTTCCCGACGAAAATCCAATGCAATAGCCATGAACAGCTCTGGATTTTTCATTTCTTCAATTTTTCAATAATATAGGGCTGCCTGAATCACCCGGAGAGGCAAGACCTTTCCAGACCGTTATGTATTTACTAATGCCTGAACAGCAAGTGAGTATAGGTATGGAGATGGATTGTTCCGGATGTAACCTGGGTTGATTCACCTCAATGGAATCTTGATAATTTGAAAAAAGAAAGGGAATTGCGATGACTTTGGGTGACAGACAATATGATTCTGCCTTGCGCGAACATGTCCATGAATGGATCACCAAAATAAAAAATGTTGATATTCTGGTAGGTGTTCCAACCTTTAATAACGAAGATTCCATTGGTCATGTAATTTCACGGATCGGTGAGGGATTGGAAACCTACTACCCTGATTTGAAAAAAGCCATATTCATTTCAGATGGTGGTTCTCTGGACAATACCCGGGAGAATGCCTATGCTGCGAATATCCCGGATAGTGTGGAGCGGCGGGTGACCATATACCGGGGATTGCCGGGAAAAGGGACCAGCTTTCGGGCGGTGTTTGAATGCGCCAATGATCTTTCTGCCCGGGCAGTGCTGGTTTTCGATTCTGATCTGCACAGCATTACACCGCAATGGGTCAAACGAATGGCTGATCCGATACTGCAGAATGAGTACGATTTTTGTACACCCTATTACCGTAGACATCCCTTCGACGGAACAATTACCAATATGATTGTATATCCGCTTATCAGTGCTGTGTTCGGAAGAAATGTCCGGCAGCCCATTGGCGGCGATTTCTCCTTCAACCTGAAATTGTCCCGATTCTGGTCTGAGCAACCGGTATGGTTAACGGATGTGGCACGTTTTGGCATAGATGTCTGGATGACACTTACCGCCATTAATGAGGAGTTTCGTGTGGCACAGGTGGACCTGGGGACCAAAATACACAATCCCAAAGATCCGGCCGCCGATCTGGGTCCCATGTTTTTTCAGGTTATCAGCACCCTTTTTTATCTGATCGGGATTTATGAAAAAAACTGGCGCCATGAACAGCATGACTTTGATGTCCCGGTTTTGTCCGATCATACAGGAACAGAGAATATGAAATTACCGGAAATGGATGTTTCCATACAGAAAATGATTCGGGAATTTGAAGAGGGTTTTTCTCATTTTAAGCCGATGTACAGGCAGGTAATGGACATGTCAACTTTTAATGAACTGGAAAAGACAGTCCAGAAAATGGAAGGACAGGACCTATGTGAGTTTGATGCCGGTTTATGGGCTAAAATTCTTTATGATTTTGTATTTACCTATCAGAACTGGTCGCGAAACCGCCGCCGTCTGGTGGATATCATGACACCATTGTATTTTGGCAGGACGGTTACTTACGTCAAAGAGCTAAACCATCTTTCCTGGGAAGAAGCTGAAAAAGTGATCCAGGAACAGGTATCCCAGCTTAAAAAGAACCGGCCCTATTTGGTTAACAAATTTGACATCTGGGAGTAAAGACGGGAGGCGAGATCCCCACAATCTCATTCCAACCGGACTTTAAATAATTATTTCAACTGAAAATGTCATTTTACATTAACCACGGATATAAATGGTAAAAGCCTTACCATGGGAATTTTATGGCCGTGATCCCATGAGTGCTGCCCCTGAACTGCTGGGGAAAAAACTTGTCCGGAATTATAAAGGGCAGGTATTATGTGGAATTATTACTGAAACTGAAGCTTACCTGGGTGAATCAGACAGTGCATCCCATTCTTTCAGGGGAAGAACACCGCGCAATGAAGTCATGTATGACCGGGCAGGAGTAGTATATGGGTATTATATCTACGGCCGCTATCATATGCTGAATATTGTTACTGCCCGCGAATATGTGGCTACTGCCGTATTAATCAGAGCGCTTTTTCCACTGACAGGAACCAACCTTATGGCGGAATTGCGGAAGAGCTCTTCCGGCAGGCTAACGGATGGGCCTGGAAAATTATGCAAGGCCTTGGCTATTGACCGGTCTTTGAACGGATGGGACTTAACCCTGGGAGAGAAGTTGTGGATTGAACCATATTATAACCCGGAAGATAATCAGATTAAACGAACGCCCCGTATTGGAATTCAATACGCCCGCCAAAAAGACCGTGACGCTCTGCGGCGATTTCTTTTGAATCACACCCAAATGGTAAAAATAATCAGGAAATAATCTCACGGCTGGCCTTTTGCGGGATTGCCGGATCAAATCTGATAACCGCCAGCTCCCGGCCGGCATGTGCAGCACTGAACATGAAAGTACGTCCGAGCTGTTCCCGCCACGAGCCGGTAATTCGAACGGACTCGTGCACATGTCCGTGCAGGGTTATTAGCGGTTGACGCTGCTCGATGAATCTTCGTATGGCGATACTGCCGATATTGATATCCAGCGGGACATTGTCAATCATCTGCCCGTCAAGAGCCGCCCGGTCCAGTTGCGTTTGATAAGGTGGCGAATGGAAGAGAAAAATACTGTGGTCCAGGTTATCATCTGCTGCCAGTTTTTCCAGATCTTCCCGAATGGTGGAATATTTTTTTTCATCATTAGACACATACATGGTACGAAATCCTTCTTCAGGGGATATACAGCCGGGATCCACAAATCTCGATATATCATACTTCTCCCAATCTTTCAGCTGAAACGGACTGGGTGGAATGAAAGAATAGCCGTACAATGAATATGGTTCAAGCCGTATCTTGCGAAAGTGCAGATAATACCACAATCCTTCCCCAGCCAGCTCCAGTATGGAGGCTTCCCGGATTCTGGCATCATCATTGCCCAATATGACAAAAATACGGGGATAATTATGCTGCAACTGATCCCTCAGCTGCACCATTCTTTTCAACAAATAACTGTGAATGAAATCTTTATGCTGAATATCGATCGCCTGACGGGAAAGGTGTTCATGGGGCAGGAGATCTCCGCCCAGGAATACAATTGAAGGCTTCTCTGAGCTGATTAATCGGAAAAGGGATTCATATCGCTCAATTTTTCCGTGCAAATCCGATACAAAAATACAATTCATTCAATGATAGGTGTCTAAAGTGATTTTTTGGCTGAAGAAGATTTGAGAATAATTCCACGGGATGTTTTTCCATCTATCTTTACCTGCAGAGGCCTGGCAAAACGTACATGTCGCAAATGCGGTGTTTTTCTGAATACTTTCTGAGATTTAAGCCATTGCCAGTCAATAGAATCAGGGAATGGTTTTCCTTTAATGGAGAAGTATCCCAATTTAAGGGAAACCAGATTATGGAAAAAATGACTACCCAGTGAAGGTTCGATTTTAATGTCGTTGAATTGGGATTCAATGATAACTTTGGCCCGGGAAACCTGGTGCCAGTCTACCGGAACCCCCAGCCAGGGATCCGATGTACCCCAGCGCCCGAATCCGATTAGAATATAATGACTGTTTTCTGACAGGAATAAATGATTCAGTTCCTCTACCTCCAGTGCAATCTGGTCGGATCTGACCAAATCGAAATTATCAGGATCAACATAGACAATATCATGCAGATTACTCATTACGCCATTTCCAATTGCATGAGTGGTGTAACAGATAGCCTTTTTAATATCCTGCGGTTCAATATCTATTTCGAGACTTTCCGAACCGGTAACCATGGGCCGGATCTGAAGAATGTAAAATTCGGGCTTTTTCCGGGGATCTCTGTACAGATTCACCGAAAATTCTATTTCAACCTGAGCCCCAAATGCCCGTGATCCCAATTCCAGTAATTCATTGATAATCTCCGGGAGGGGGAAAATTTTATATTTAAGGATGTTGGCAAAGGTGATTACACGTGGGCCTTCCGGCGACAGGGTGTCCCGGATTACCTGATCCTGAGGGAAATAGGTACTTCCCACGAAAAACAGGGAACCGTCTTTTTCCGCCTGGGTAATGTCCAGTTTTTTCAGGTTAAAATTCTCA
>Ga0315555_1000736_pt1 | contig 23415 bp, 16 predicted proteins | sample SalMarSW160380MG_FD_202113 | JGI IMG/M metagenome (GOLD analysis project Ga0315555, IMG submission 202113) | Salt marsh sediment microbial communities from the Plum Island Ecosystem LTER, Massachusetts, United States - Salt Marsh Sediment SW1603-80 ... | reverse complement strand
ATTATATTTATGAAACAATACCTCCGATGCCAGGTTGGAGGTCATAAATATTAGCGTATTGGAAAAATCAATGTTCCGTCGATCCGCATCCTGCAGCATTCCACGGTCGAATACCTGCATAAATAAATCAATCACCGCGGTATTAGCTTTCTCAATTTCATCCAACAGAACCACCGAATAGGGTCGGCGGCGAACCGGTTCACTCAACGCTCCACCTTCACCATAACCGACCAGCCCCGGATCTGCCCCGATCAGTCTCGATGTATTATATTCATTCTGGTATTCAGTCATATTCAGGGTCACCATGAAACGTTCATCTCCGAACAGAGCTTCAGCTACCGTGCGGGCTAATTCGGTTTTTCCCACGCCACTGGGACCAACCAACAGGAATACCCCGATGGGACCCTCCTCTTTTTTCATCCCCACCTTGGCACCCCGAATGACATCAGCAATCTGCTTAATGGCATGATCCTGTCCCACCACCCGTTTTCTAAGTTCATTTTCCAACTGCAGGAGAACCGACATTTCATCCTTAGTCATATTTCCCACCTGAATACCGGTCCAGGACTCAATTACCTCTGCCACGGTTAGAGCGGTAACCTCCGAGAAAACCTGTGGTTCTTCACCCTGTAATTTTTTAATCTCATTCTCCTGCTGACGAAGTTCGGCATCAATTTTTTTCAGGTCTTCCGCTTTGACCCCTTCTGCAAATTTCTGCTTTCGCAGTTCCGTCAGTTTTCTGACCATCTCGGTTTCTTTATTCCAACGGTCTTCCCGGGTCTTTATCTCATTTTCCAGAGCGGTTTTCCTGGTATTCAATTCCTTTAGCACGGCCTTATAATCGCCGATATTGAGATCGGTGTCCTTCTGTATGGAAGCAATTTCCATCTCCACCGACTTCAACTCGCTGATTAATAACTCCAGCTTTGGGGGTCTGCTGGTTAAAGACATCTTCACCCGCGTACCGGCCGTGTCAAGTAAATCCACCGCTTTATCGGGTAACTGGCGACCGGCGATATAGCGTCGGGAGAGTTTTACCGCCGCGGCAATAGCCTCATCGGTTATATGGATACCATGATAGACTTCATATTTTTCTTTAATTCCCCGCAGCATCAACCTGGCTTTATCATCTTCCGGTTCTCCGATATGAATGGGCTGAAAACGCCTCTCCAGGGCTGCATCTTTAGCAAAGTATTTATTGTATTCCAGATAAGTGGTTGCCGCAATGGCACGGAGCTCGCCCCTTGCCAGTGCCGGTTTCAGAAGATTGGCGGCATCGCTTCCACCCGCGGAGGCTCCTGCACCAATCAGGGTATGAGCCTCATCGATAAACAGAATAGTGGAATTAGAGGCTTTTGTTACCTCATTAATCACTGCTTTCAACCGCTTTTCAAATTCTCCCCGCATCTTGGTTCCCGCCTGTAAGGCTCCCAGATCCAGCGCCAGAATCTGAACTCCTTTCAAGGTATCAGGAACTTCTTCCGCGGCCACTTTAAGTGCTAATCCTTCCGCCACAGCGGTTTTACCGACTCCCGGTTCGCCTAATAAAATCGGATTAGATTTCTTACGGCGACTTAAAATTTCAATCATTTGAATGATCTCATCGTCACGACCCATGATGGGATCAATTTTTCCCTGCTTGGCCTGGGCGGTTAAATTAGTTGTGAAAACATCCAGTACCGTGGCATCCGCAGGCATTTCCTGAGCGGTCTCACTGGATATAGTCTCCAGCGAAGAGGACGCATCCTCTGCAGATCCCCCTACAATATTATAAAAACCGGCTTTCAGATCCTCCTGATTAATGGGGCTCAACAAGTCCATCAGGTCGCTGCTGATAACCTGTTCAGATGCAATAAAAACCTCGAACAGGGCACCGGAACGAATTTTGGTTTCCTTGTGATGGACCGAACTGACAATCCAGGCCTCCTCCAGCAGATCCGTCAGCAAAGGGGATAATCTGGGTTTTCCCGGGTTCCCCGATTCCATCTCTTCCAGATTTTTCAGACATTTTTCCTGAACCCGCCCCCCGTCAATTCCATATTTCCTTAAAATAAGGGGTATATCCCCCTGACCATCTTCCAGAACCGCTACCAGCAGGTGTTCCATCACAATCTCATAATGATTGCGTTTAATCCCGACACCGGTTGCTGTGTCAAGATTCCGGACAAGATAATTATTCAACTTTAAAAGCAGCGATTTTAAATCTTTGCTCTTCATATGATTCCTTTGATTTAAAATTCAATTTATATTTATGATTATTGACCTGAATCGGCTGTATGTATTCATATCCCGATAAACAGAGTTCTGAAATTCTGACCATTCGCGGTAAGGCTGGCGCTGCATCATATACTATTTATCAGGTGTTTTAAACAGAAAGGAATAAAACGTGTCCCAATGTAAAAGCGGTACTGGAAAAGCGTGATAGTTTGTTAAAAATACTATCCGGGTAAAAATACCCTGTAATGAAATTTCCATGGTCTAAACCGCACCAAACCCAGGATCACATTAATTTTTATGATTATTCCTTTAGCTCCGAATCTAAGGGACTGTCATTGTCCCGGGAGGGACCACTACGAAGCGGCCGGACCTGTCAGGCGGTACCGCCAGGCTGGCGGGCCAGACCGGGAAGCAATCTTATTTTCTTTAAGTAAACAAGGAGATTTGCTTCATCGCTTTCCTGCCTGCTGCAGGCAGGCGCTTCTCGCCACATAGTGATCCCTCCCGGGACAATGACACTCAATTAAATAACAGATAAATTTCATAAATATCGATGAATTAGGACCTGATTTTTCGGATTAAAAGGAATAATCACGATAGTTTTTTTAGCCTTGATATCATTTTGTTCACAATCATTCGGTCTGAAACGTAATGGCAATACTGATTACACCTAGGCGACTTTTAAAAGTTTTTCATAACTATAATAAACTTTCACCACCTTTTCAGCAGGTTTTCCCAACCAGACACTTTGCCCCAGTTTCAACCGCTTATCCTTCAGCGGATTAAATTTCATCTGATCTGTTTCTACTAAAAATTCAACATCATACTCAATATTATCATTCAGGTATAATTCGATTATTTCTTTGAGTAATGACGTTTTTTTCTCATCCGGTAAAAAATTTAGATAGTCATCAAATTTTATAGGTCCCATCTGGATGCAGATTTTGCTTAAATAATCCATCACCGATCGACCCAGAACACTATTCTGTCCCAGAATCATTTCTCCCCCTCCCAGTTTTGGTAAACCGGACAGGGGAACCTTATTGGGCACAAATTCTTTAATTCTCACTTCACAACCGGGAAAAAATTCTTTCAGCAAAATCCGCAATCCCATTTTGTTCCGGAGCCGATTGCTTAAAATGCCTGACAATTGGATCAATTTAAAGGGAGAGAAATAGGTATGAATTTTTTCGAAGCGTGGTCCAAGACCTATGAAAGAAAAAACACGCTGGGTGGATTTGCTTTGTATGTCTTCACTCAGTTGCAGGAAATAACGGTATTTCTTCCAGGCCTGGTAATAAAGCCAGTAAAACCTGTTATTAAAAATATCCAGAAAATTTTGAATGGCAACTTCTCCGGCCCCATGAATAGACTGTTGAATGGCTACCTGCTCGTGATAACATCTCGGCATGGGGGAATTGATCCCATACATGCCCATAAAATTCAGTACAAATTCCATTTTCTTATCTTTAAAAGAAATTTCGCGGATATCCGTGGGCGGGAAAACATACATCTCATAAGGCCTGAATTTTAAACCTTTTTGATCGAATTTTTCATCCTGTCTGTCAGGGAAAAATCCCTTGCTGATTTTCTCCGCAATAAAAACAGCCTGAAAAATATTATATTTTGGTCCGTTTTTTTCCAGATCTTCTGTCAGACGGGCAAAATTTTGCCCACGTTCGGTTCCCAATTATACTCCTTATTTGTTTCAATATTTACAATAGTGAGAAATACGAAGGAATTGATGGTTACATATTCAGATAAAAAACGGTTCAGGGTGCAGCCAAAAAGGAAAATATCACCCTCACCATGCTCAAACTGTTTACCGTCGACTTCTATTTTAAATTCTATTCCACGGATGAGTCCCCGGTCGCGAAAAATATTTTTAACTTTTGGGGAATGTACTTTGGTAATTCCTTCAATCCGTTTTTTATTCGGATTATTAAACGAGGGTGACCAGTTATACAGACTCAAAATGGTTTTCAGATTTTCAGTGTGGGCAAGTGTCTGATAACTTAAACTGAGATGAGATATCAGGGCCCAAAGGTAATTCTGGCGTTCAGGATACGGCAGGACTTCCGAGGGAACAGTCAGATTTTTAACCTTCAAACCTGCCGGAAAATTTACGGGTTCGGTGATACTTCCCACTTCCAGGTATTTTGACGGTAAAAATCCATTGGATAATATGGCCTCAATACTCAATGTTTCCTTAGGGAAAATATCTTTCTCCATGCTGGGTCCGAATAAACGGATAGACGTTTCAGCCATATCCGATAACATATCTCTGCGCACGGTTGAATAGAATCGCTTATATTCATATTCGGGATCACTGGTGTCCAGAATATCATATGAGGTAACCGGAACATAATGATATTGCTCCAGATGATTTTCACCCACACCTATTACATTCCTGACGGCATAAATCTCCCGGCTCTTTCGACGATCGATATCCGGGATAATATAGTATTCCGGCATTCGCTGGTCCACTCGAACCTCTTCCGTGGGTCGGTCAAACAGGTTGATGATGGGAGTACAATGCAGCAGAATATTTTTTATTGACGGGTAATATTCAGAAGAAAGCTTTCTGTCAAAAATAATAGCAACTTCAAATGGAATGCCGGCATCCGGTCCCTCAAAAGTTTCAAGACCGGCAATATCAACAAAAAACAAACGCTCGGGATAGGCGAAATATTCCTGTAGTAGACGGAAACCTTTAAACGATTGCCGGGCATAAGGCAACATTTCCTGTTTTGCTGACTCCGCGTCATCCATATCGGTCAGTCCCGGAATACTTATATTATAGGGTTCAATTCTAGTGAATGGAGAGGTTTTATCTTTTACGGCCCGCATCTCAACTGCACTCACATATTTAAGCAGGTATAGAAGCAAGGTGTATTTTACCGATTCCGCGCCATGCAGAAATATCTGCAGGTTGTTCAATTCCAGCGAAGAATAATCCACATTGCGTTCGGGCTGTATCTGAAGAATGAGTGCGGAATTTTTATTGGCCATGGTTTCCACTCTTACATCCTTCAATCGCATGGGCCGGACAGCCAGGGTTTGTGCGGTACGGAAGATAAATTCTGCCGGTTCGATTTTTTCCACCACCCGTGCTTTTTCTTCCGGCGCCGGAGCCACCCGGTATTTTACTTTATACTTACCGGTCGGTGTCTGTACTTCACTACCGGCCGGAACTATAACCGGCTTGGTATGGGCTCCGGTTAAACATTCCATTTCCAGGATGGCACAGGACGGAAACGGACGCAGAAATTGAGGAAACAGCTGTTCCAGCAACCCACCGGTGAATTCCGGCATCTCATCATCCAGCCGTTCATGAATTCTACCCGCCAGGAAGGCAAAGGCTTCCATCAAACGTTCCACGAAAGGATCCTTGCGCTGCCGTTCGCTTAACCGAAGCTTTCCTGCAATCGCCTGATGCTTTTCAGCGAATTCTTCTCCGGCAATCTGAAGGAAGTTGTATTCGCGCTCAAAATATTTTTCAATACTCATTTGGCATCTCTTTCAAAGAATACTTTGGTCCAGCCCGTGCTGGAAAACTCTGTAAACAAGACCTCTTTACCCGGTATCTGCTTGATTTGAGCCGAAATTTCCAGGGTCATTCGCATGTTTTTTTCATCAAATTCCTTTTTGCGTACCCGCACCTCCGCCAGGCGGGGCTCATATTTTAAAATGGTTTCGCGAATTTGATCGGGGACGGATTCTATGGTTCCCTCATCAAAATAAATCTGCCGGATATCAGGAATTCCAAAATCCGGCAGGTGTTTGACTGACCCACGTCTGGTTTGCAGAACCATTTTCAGGTTTTCAACAATGCTCTGCCGCAGCTTTTCATCTTCCTGCATGCGATCAAAATAGGAATCATCGGCATCGCCGGGATCATCGCCTTTAAGGAAAAAACATCCGACTAACAAATCGTACAGACTTAAATTTTCCACTGCATTAATTTCCCTGGGTTTATTTGCAAGGCAAGAAATTAATTTCTCCGGTCCGGTTGGGAGCAGAGGACTACAGAGTCTCTGCTTCCCCGGACACGGGATACTCCATTATCAGAATGATTCTTCCGTGTAGATAATTCCACCTTCCAGATATTCCCAGGTAAATTTTTTGGCCAGGAATCTTACCTTTTCCAGGTGACCGACATTCTCATTTTCCACATACTTTGTCGAGGGCATGTAATCGTCCACACTGACAATTTTGGCATCCTCCAACTTGTAAGTGAAATACGGCTTTTCGTCACCTTCTGAATTAATGCGGTAAAGTGTTATCGATACTTCTTTGCAGGTCCGCCCCAGGCACACCATTTCATAAAGCTGGGGTGATAACTGATCCACATCTTTAATAAGTGTGAATGCCGCAATTCTGCGTGATCCCTGAATCTTGTTTTCTTCCGCATCGAATGGGAGGTAAACCTGGTGGTTATATTCAAAAACCAGACTACTTCCATTCTCCCGGGGACCTTCAAGCTGCGTTCCCTCGTGGTTTTTTACCGTTAACTCACCTTTCATTGCCATGATAAGTCTCCTTTATATTAGTGGGTGTTTAAAAAAAATGATTAAAAGGTCTTGGTGTACTTGAACAAAAAACCCTTTTAAAAAAATCAGTATCTTTTGACCGGAAAGATTTGAATCCTGTATAATCATAAAGAATAAGAGAGCTTAATACGTTTGCACCGAATTGAACAGCGACACTTTTTTTAATAACCAGAAGTTCAATTCATACTATTTTTCTTCACCGGAATGATAGGCCACCAGCTTCAGATTAATATCCATACCCACGATTGAAACATGAGGTCGAAATTCGGCCGTAATCTGAAAGACTCCCGGCCGGTCTTCCAGTTCATGAACATCCAGTTGATAAGAGCGTAAGGGTCGTTCGGCTACTACGGACTCGGCCGGATTGGGAAAGTCCGACACCAGAGTATCCAGCCACTTTGATAAATCGTTCTTGATATCCCCGGCACCGGCATTCCTGCCCACAAACCTTAACTGACGATATTTCAAATAATGGGCAATCCGCGTCACCAACATGGTATACTGAAGGCGGGCGCCCACCGAAAAATTCGCAGTTGCCTCAGGATCATTTTTAATCACTTTTGCGCGCTGGGTTGAGGGGACCTCAAAAAAGCAGGCATAATCGGTACGATCCCAATGGGCCAGAGGAATAAACCCCAGATCACAAAGTTCCTGGTCTTTCGCCTGGCCGACCGATGCCTCAACAGGGACTTTCAATTTTGTCTGTCCACGTTCCTGGTAGGTGGGTGTGGGTAGATTCTCCACGCGTCCACCCGAGTCAACCCCCACAATTTTAACGCTCCATCCCCACTGTTCGAAACTGCGGATCATATTGGAGGCCAGGGCAAAAGAAGCATTGGCCCATAAGCTGTGATCTTTTCCACCCGTATAGACCCCTTCATTATAATTAAAATTCTTTGTGGGATCCGTTTCGCTGCCATAGGGCAACCTGCCTAAAAAGCGGGGCAGAGTCAGACCAATATATTTTGAGCGGTCATCATCCCGGAAGGAACGCCAGGCGGTATACTTGGCATCTTCGTTTATGATGTCACTCAAAAACCGGTTATTCATGACTTCACCGTAATCCTTGCTCCCAAAGAACTTTGCACTGGCATTCCCTACAAACGGTATCTGTGCCATTTCACTTAACACCGACGCATGACGCAGCATTTTGATGTCCTGCGCGGTATTATCAAACTGGTAATCAGATATTATGGCAGTGTAGGGATGGCCCCCAACCTTATCGTAGGCATTCCAGTAAATATGATGCCATAGGGCCGAATCTTTTTCATAACCCTCACCACTGGCTGATTCTTCCAGGTCCTCAAAAAGTTCTTCCTTGGCAACATCCAGAATTTCAATTTTAACTGGTTTGGAAAATTCGGTGCCTTGTACTAAAAAATGTAACCCGCGCCAGCTGGACTCCAATGCCTGAAAGTCTTCATTATGAATGATTTCGTCCATCTGTTCACTTAATACTTTATCAATTTCCGCGATATAAGAATCCACTAATGCACCGGTAATCCGCTGAACCTCATGTTCCTTTCCAATGCGGGTAATAAATTCCTGCAAAGCTCCTTTTTGTTCATCGGTTTCGAGCAGACCTAACAGTTGATCCACCGTTCCTTCTTCAACCTGTGTTTCCTGCTCTTTTTTTACTTTTTCAGCCATAATTTATTTCTCCTTCTTTTCCTTGGTTTTTTGCTCGGGTGCAAGTTTTGCCATTAAATCCTCAATACTGCCACTACCATCTTTTAGCACCCCTTCAATCGCTTTGCGTAACTTTGCATCCCGTAATACCTGCATCTTTAATTGTTTCAGTTTTTCTCGGGCTTCCAGTAGTTTTTGAAGCGGCTCAACATTTTTTGCAATTTCATCCGGATGAAAATCTTTCATATCCTTGACATCGAGATTCACCTCAATCTCACCGCCGGAATCTTCCGCGAGTTTATTCGGAACAGTAATTTTTAACTTAGGATTCAGATCCTCCAAGACTGTCTTAAAATCCCTTTTGTTTTTAATTTCCCGCACATGCCGGTCCTTCAGGGTGCCATCCCCGTCTTTGTGCGAACCGGGTTCACTATGGGAATAATTACCTGTAACAAATAATCGATAATCCAGCTCCACACTCTCCTTCGCATCGCTGCTGGGGAGAATCTGTACCTTAACCCTTTCCTTTATTTTGGGGGTTGGTTGCTTTGCCATAATTACTCTCCTTTGTTTTGTCCGTGATTGTTTAGATTTAATGCAAGTACTGAATCATATTTGCCAATTCTATCGAACAATGTGTTTTGCTGCGTTTCAATTAGTTCTTTCTGTTGAGTGCTCAGTTTATTATCCAGCAATTTTTGATTATTTATATAGGTAGACTGCCAGACAGAAACACACAGTGACCGTTCCCATTCAATAATATTGTACTCATCAATCTGATCCATTAACTGGTTGAACAACACCTTTGCTATGGAATACTTCTTTGCCAAATAGCAATAGTTGGCCAGATTTAACAGCCTTAGAAACCGCCCTTTGGGACGGGTATCTCCGGCAATGGCGGTCTGCATGGATTTTGCATTTTTTTCAAAATTTGCCGGCAATTCTTCACAGGCCGTTTCATATTCCTGATTGATGGGATTATAATCTTCACCTACAATCGGTGGAAGAATTTTTTCTTTGGTTTTACCGCCGCCCAAGACATCCTTTACCTCCTCCTCCAGCCAGGTAAGTGTTTCCGGACTTGCAAATGGTGTTTTTTTATCCCGAAACATTAACCTGGACATTGCCGGCCAACGATTAATTAATCTGGCCAGATGAAATTTGATTTCCTGGGCCGCTTCCAGAAATTTTCCTCCCTTTTTTTCCAGCGCTTGAGTGAGAAATCGCTGGGCATCAAACCAGTATGGGAATTCTTCCCGGTTTAAAAAATTAACCTCCAGCTCAGATATCAGCGCATCATGGTCCTCACTGCTTATGAGTTTCTGAATATAAATCTGCTTCTGTTCATTGGGTTGTTCAATCTGAGTCACTTTATCCTGATTAACCGGAAGCTTTAATTTGCCCCATCGCAAAATACGGGAAAGTCCGTAAATGGAAGAATCATCCGGTATTTTACGATTTTTGCCATCCTTACTCTCTTCTTCAAAGAAAAACAGAAGGGATTTCTTAATGGCAAGCATAGCATCCTTTTCTGAAGAAATGTCCTGACCCTGTCCTGTAGGAACAGCTGCTCCGGTGGAATAACTTTTTTGAGAGGGCCCGGGTGTAGCGCCACTGGCAGGGGCAGCACCGGCTGTTCCGCCTCTCTCCTCTCCGGCCGCAGTTCCTGCACCGGAGGCAGCTCCCTCACTTTTCCCGCTTTCCCTGCTCAGGATGGCCTGAGCAGCCTGCCCGCTTTCTTCTATTATCCCGGAAATAACGTTTAATTTGGGAGGATTATCAGGAAACAAATTTTGACATTGAGAGGAAAACCGGGAAAAAATCTTTCCAATTTCAACCAGTTCTGCCGCATTGGCATTATCAGGTTTGATCTTTTCAAAAATTTTAAAGCGAGTGTCAGTATTCAGTAATTGGAGGATATTAATCTTATGCGCATCCGTCTCCGGATAAAGCTGCTTACCGTATTTTTTCAGAAGTTCTGACAACAGAAGAATTCCCTTTTTAAAACCGGTGATTTTTTCTGTACGGAACCAGGCAATAAACAACCATATGGTCACCCGGAGGTGCTTGCTTTTTGTCTGAAGAATTTCCCGCCCCCATTTCAGACATTGCGCATAATCATTACCGCTGTACTTTCTCATTTCGGTTTCCATGCTCATATAGGCAACCATGGTGTCCTGGTTATCACTGTTTTCCGCATCTTCCCCGGTGGGCGCGGAAGCATCGATATCATCCAGCAGATCCAAAACGTCAGCCGGGATGTCAAATTTTTCTTCAGTAGGTTGCTGGTTTGCTGCCGGCTCTGCATCACTTTTTTCTTCTCCCCCTTCGACCTCTGCGGCATTTTCTTTGCCGGATACATCCTCTTTAGCTTCCGGTAATTCTTGTTCCTGAGCATCCCCCTCCTCTTTCTCACCAGCGGAATCCTGCCGGCTGACGGTTTGCTCAGATGAAACCGGTTTTTCCTTTTCGGGTGGCGCGGCTGATTTTTCGGGTTCTCCTTTCGTCCGTTCTTGCAGAAGGTTTATAATAGTATTCAGGTCGGGTGCAGACCCGGAAAACATTTCCCCGCCCTGTTTGGTAATCTCCCTTAAAAGTTGAATTATGTCTTCCAGCAGCTCAGAATGTTCAGCCGTATACTGAATATGGTTAAGGGTGGTCTGAAAACGTTTTTCGTTATTCAGATACTGAATCGCCTTGCTTCGTTGAGCCGGCTTTTCCGGTAACATTTTATCCGGATATCGTTTCAACAACTCATGTATCAGAAGCAATCCGTTTTTAAAGCCGGTAAGCCCTTCGGTACGCAGCCACGCGAGGGTAAGCCAGCCGGCAACCCGCAGGTGCTTATTTTCATTCTTAAGAATCTCCTGTGCCCAGTTTACACATTGCGGATAATTGATATCTCCCATTTTAGTCATTTCTGCTTCGAGACCGATAAAACTGGGGGTCATTTCAGGATCCACACCGCCCGAATCTCCCGGAGAGATGGGTTCCAACAGTATTAAGACTTCGGGAGCAACAGATACTTCACTCATTCAAATACTCCACTATGTAGTTATCTTTTTTGATGATAGCCGGTATGATTTTAAACGGTAAATAGTTGAGGATCTGAATTACAGCTGAAGAAATTGCTGCAAAAAACCGCCTAAATTCAGATCTGTATTGGTTAAAAGATCTTTCAATTCCGGAGAGACTTTATTTTCAAAGTTACCGGGATCGGAAGCAACATCGTCCAGCTTGTAAATCAAATCATTATCCAGGTTAACCTGCATCAGGTTCACAAAATTGTTGGGAGAGGGTGACCGGAAAAATAAAAACAGGTAGTAATGGTTTATGGCATTGTAAGAGCTGTAAAAAATGTGAGGTATACCGGAATAGGCAGGCAAAAATTTATATACAATCTCCAGCCAGAATGCGACCTCATAAATTCTGAATTGAGAATCAGTCCCCAGAGGAAATCGCAATCCGTAATTCAATTGTCGCACATCATACCCTTTTAACGGTTTCAGTAAATCTACTAAATTATGAAAAACCTGATATTTTTTCTCACGATCGAAAGGTCCAAATAAGCGGTTAAAATACTCTGAAAGTGAGGTATTGTTTTTATACCCATCATATAAATTGAATGTATTCCCCGGCAATTGATCCAGGGTGCTGCCCAGGCCTTCCACCGTGGCCGGGATATTTTGTGTAATCTGTCCCTGTATGGCCTCTGTTATAAATAAACCGGCCTTCTCCATAAACGGACTGAAGATGAGCGGGGCAAGCCCAGGCTGGTTTGAATGTATAAAAGCATTATCAATGGAGAGTGCCACTAAAAAAGGATATTTGCGGCCGATCTTATCCCAACTGGGCGAGAAGAGACCGATCAGAGATCTGGCATTCTCATTTGAGGGGAATATAAAATGATATGCCGAAGCCTTTTTATATGCAAGATCCCAGTTGGGATGCAATCTGTTTTTAGCAAAAAATAGTCCTTCCTGCAACCATTGATCCAAAGCCTCGACGTCCTTACTGGCAGCATTATAGCGTACAAAATCACCAAAGGCCGGTATTTTTCCGAAACAGACAGGAGAAAATTGCATGTCACTCATTCCATTTCCGCTTGGTATAGTCGTTAAGAAAAAAAATTAAATCAGGCGTTTGAATTTCAGGTATACAATTCCCCCCGGAAAAGCATCCCCGTTGGTGATATTTTCCAGTTGGTACAATGGGATAGAACCTACCTGTTGTTTTACATCAGTCGCCTGGGAATATCAATCTTAAAGAAATTCTTTTGGGCAAAAGGATTGTAGATACTGCTGGCGCGAAGTTTAAATTTTACTATCACTTTCGGAGCGGTTTCGGAAGAAAAATTCCAGTTCAGCATGAAATTTGAAGCGGAAATTTTCTGGATGTCGGCCTGATCCAGCAGACGGAACCATCCCCATTTACTGTTAAATTCCAGAGGCGCGTAGGCCCACTGTTTGGTATTAATTTCCAGCCGTGCTCCGGCAGCTCCCTCATATCCCGGCCAGGAAAAGTCATCCCACCTTGGACGTCCCATTCGATATTCAATTTCACTGCCGTCAATCACCAGATTCACTTGTTCTACTATTCCCGCGGGCGACGGTAAATCCGGTAGCAGGCTAAATTTCAGCTGGAAATTACCTCCCGATTTTAATCCCAGGCCAATAGCGATATCATTGGCTTTCTTGAGCATAGATTTGGCCTCGTTGGATAGCACCAGTCCCTGCCCCTCCCAGCCTTTGGAAGACCAGGTATCTTCCCGGAAGAATTTCGTTAAATCATTACGGACAAATTCCCACAAAATTCCATTATTCCCGTCAAAAAAACGAACCATATCAGCCACCGGTGCTTCCGTCATGCTGTTGGCATTAAACGGATAGTGGTCGGCCAGCGTCATCCGGTACGTATCATAAATCTGTTTTTCCCAGGATTCATTAATATATTTTTGAGTATGATTCAAAATCAGTTGCCAGCCAAGCAAAACCGGACGGATAAAAAGCTTCTGTTGAATTCGAATGTCCACTCCTCTTAATGAATTCCGTATCAATCGCAAGGCCTCCGGGAACTCTCCCGATCTTTGCTGGATGGTGGTCGCCGCATACTCAGCCGAGCGGCCGTCTGACTCATTTTCCAGGCTCTCCATGGTTCCGCTTAATAATTCAAACTGGCCGAGAATATTTGTTAAATTTCCACCTTCGTCACTATTGAGCACATGAATGACACGAAATTCCCGGTCAACCGGATGCTGGCTGCGATCGATTCCCAGTTTTTCACCAATATTACGGGCTTTTTTATCCATACCAGTCTCAAACTGGGTCTGCTCAGACACTGATTCCAATAATTTACGCAGCGGCGACTCACTGAAATCCCCTAAAATTTTCATCCGGTCGGCGGCCAGTGAATATGTGTCAAAAGAGCGAACAGACAGATTACTGAGAAAATTCCACCATGCCTTGGTATATTCCTGAAAATAAAGCCGCCATAGCTGTTCTTCCATGGCCTTTTCATCTCTCATCTCCTCAGGAAGCTGACCGGCCTTTACTCCCAGTACCCAATCATCCTGATCGGGATGTTTAACCACCTTTTTGAATTCGTCAGAGACAAAGGTCTCATACCCATCCCTGGTATAAAAAGCAGGGACTTCAACTTCTCCCTCAAATATTTCGGAATATCGTCCTCCCAGGGCCTGAGCAATCGAATATGGCTGACCTTTCAGCATCCCTTCCCGTTTCACGCGTGAATAAACGTCATAAATGTTGGGAGTTCCCAGTCTGCGGCGAACCCGGTCCACCATGGAAGAACTGGCATCGAAGGGGGTCAGAAGCGGATGCTGGGGATTATTATAATTCTTATTCCCCAAAATTTCGATGAAATAAAGGATCTGCTTTTTTATAAGCATCTGAAGTGAATTCAAATTTTCATTTTGTGTCGCCTGATAAGCGAAATTGAATCGCTCTTCCAGCAACGTATCAACCAGGGTAAGAACTTCGTTTTTCAGAAATTCCATTTCAGGGGGTGAACCGATCAACTTGCTATTATCACTGCTCAAAAGCAGATAGGCCCTGAGATAATTATAGGCCTGATCCCGGAATACATTCGGGTCATTTCTCAAATAATCCGTTAATCGCCTGGCTAATATTTCATCATATAAATATGTGCTCACAAAAGGTTTCAACTTGGAATAATAGAGTTGATTGCCCTCTTCAACAATCTGATTGCCCCGGTAGATGCTGCCACCCAGGAAGGGTAAATCATTTAATTGTTCGAGTGACTGGCGATATTGATCCAGCACATAAAAATTATCCGTGAACGATTCCTCTGTCCAACGGATGCCTTTCACCTTATTCACGACATTTACAAAGCCGCCGGTATCCGATTTAAAATTAAAATAAGTGGAAAGCATTCCGATAAAAGCAATGATTAGCAATATAACAGTTGCCGAAAATACCCCCAGTTTAAACAGGCCGCGCCGGGTGGCCATACGGGAGGTCTGATCCACCAGGTTCTGATCCGGAATAACGACCTCAGTAAACAGATCCTTAATAAAATAGCTCTTGGTCTCCATCTCCGGATCAAATTTTTCGATGGTTTCCTGTGGCAGGTTAAACTGCCTTGCAATGGATTGAATTACCCGGTCTATAGGTACACCCTCCTGGGTACCGCTGGTGAAATAAAAACCGCGGAAACGTGGATTTTCCTGGTAGGGATTCTGCTGAAACAGTTTTTCAACAAATTTGGCCAGGTGATCACTGCCGGTCAGAAATTCAATCGGAAATGTATAAACCTTACGCCTCTCTTCACGTTTCATGGGGCTGTTTAATCGTGAGAAACGTGCCACTATTAATGATTCGAATAATTTTTGAAACTCTTTTCTGAACACCCCACCCGGGTCGGGATCATTATGCAGATTTTTAGGAAACGTGCTTCCCCAGATCTGCTCACGTTCTACCCGGCTGAACTCCCCAAAAAATTCTACAAATCCCTGAATAAGATCGCATTTGGTAAAAACCAGGTAAACCGGAAAACGGACTCCCAATTTCTGAATCAGCTCATCAATCCTGGCGCGGATAATCTTGGCGTGATTTTCAACCTCTTCCGGGGTTGCATTGAACAAATCTGCAATACTAACACCAATAATCACCCCGTTCACCGGTCTCTTTTTTCTGTTTTTTCGCAGCATTTCCAGAAAAGAATACCATTCTTCCCGGTCTTCTTCTTCAGTGGTATAGCGACCTGCAGTATCAAGCAGAATAGCCGAATTGGAGAAAAACCAGTCGCAATTTCGGGTGCCGCCCACACCCCGTATGCGGTTCGAACCAAAAGGGAATTCTAAACCGGAATGTTCAATAGCGGTGGTTTTACCGGCACCGGGCGGACCAATGAACATATACCAGGGAAGTGCATACAGGGCGGCTTTACCGTTGATTCCCTTCCCCAGTTTTGATTTCTTCAGCGCTTCAATGGCGGCCGTTAACTGCTCTTTTATCTGTTCGATCTCGGCCCTTTTGTCCGGACGCATCCCCAGAACATTTTGTTCTGCCTGAACTTTTATGGACTGCTCAATCAGGGAAGCATTTTTGGCAGATTGAAGTCGGGTATACATCGTGAAAATAATCAAGAGAAATCCGACAACAACCAGACCAAAAACCTGGCGTTCCCAGGGCCACTGGAATCGAAAACCGGCCACCAGAATTAAAATGATCAGGATAAAAATGACCAGACCGATAATAAAATTACGTTTCTTGAGAATTTTTAATAGCCACTTCATAAAGGTAAGTTTCTTCTTTTTTTAAAGATTAAAATTGAACCACAAATTAGTTTAATTGCTGCGAATCAAATTCAGAGCATCGACTGGATGAGACTGACAACATCATCCGCTGTTCCTTTACTGAGTAATACAAAAATAATATAGAAGAGAAATACAAAAGCAGCTGCACCTACTCCGAATATCCAGACAGGGATTTCTTTCTTTATAACCTCTGTAATTTCCTCTTTCCGTTTGCCGTTAGGGGAAAGTAATTTGTAGGATTTATCATAAGAGTGATGTATATCCTGATAAAGATCATCAATAATAATGCGTAATTTCTCGGGCTCAAGAATACCATACTTACCTTTAAATCCCAGGACCAGGCACAGGTAAAAAACTTCCAGAATCTGGATATTTGATTGAAAGCGTCTGCGCAGCTCCTCAAGTTTCACAAAGAATTCTTCACCGGCATCAAACCGGTTGTAAAGTTGAAGCTGCAGAGGATTCGCCAGCCAGGTTTGTTTTTGTGACCATTCGGAGGCAATAATGGTTTCATCGATAAAGGAAACCAGCGCAAATTTGGCCTTCTGCACATCTTCCAAATTAAAATTATTCCGGCGGGCCTGATGCTCTATATTATCCAGCATATTGACTATTCGCTCCCGCATGATACCGGGGTCTCCGAAATCCTGCGTTCCCCGGAGCTGCAAAACCAGCATAAAAGAATCCGAACAAATATCTGCTAATCTAAGATTTTCCGGCATTTTTTGTATTCACTTCCTTTAAAGAGTTAACTTGAATTTCAAACCCGCATCATTTATAACCACCTGACACAAAGTTTTAAATAATACCCACTTAAAATGAATGCGGTTGCCCCGAGGAATTATTATAGATGAAGCTTTTTATCTCCCAACCTGTTATTCCAAAATACCCGGGCGCCGTTGCAGTAAAATTTTTGAATTAAACAGGTCAGATAATTACATTATATTTTTGACCGCTATTAAATCCAGGTTTAATCCTTTGAATTCGGCGGGAATGTAAATAACCAGTGACTGGCTTTTTTCTATTGCCGTCCAGAAAGGTCCCTGTTTTTCCAGTTTGAAATATTGCACACCCTCTTTACCGGGCAGACCTGCAGGCGGATGTGAAGAGAAGTTAATATTAAGCGCACGAGTGGCGGTACTTAACACTTCATTAATCATATCCGGCGAAGCGACCCGGAATTTCATAGGGACTTCATTAATGAGTTTTTTCTCCGCTATTTCGCCGCTGCAAACCAGGAATAAATCTGACTCTTTGAAAACGGCCGGCTCCTTTATATGGCAAATGGAAAGATTCTCACCCTGCTTCTCTAAATCCAATTTTATGTAATTTTTTTGGGGTACAACATCACCCAGAAGCCTGCGGATTTTTTTTTCGATATTAATGAAACCGCTGGTCAAATTACTGTGATCATATACCGGAAGATCACCGGGAAGTATACCGTCATCCGTTGAAAAAGATGTCAGAAGGCCTATCAGTGAAATGAGAGAACTAAATACCAGCTGGGGGTGAAATTTCCCGCTTGATAAAAATTGATTTAATAGCGGAATATGAGAGTTCAGTGCAGATAAATGCCAGTAAAGCGGCATGTCCGTCAACGCGACATCCAATTGACCACTGGTGGATTGTCTTCGCCGGTTTCTTAAGGCATTGCTTCTGGCCACAAAAAATTCCAGCAACCGCCTCAGAATCTTTAACAGATTCTCCGAAGCTTTTATTGATAGACAGGGAGGAATAAAATCATCATTCAGGGCGAAATCACCCTGGGGAGATCTGACTATTTCCGCAATTTTCATCTCCGTGAATCCTTCCATACTCTCGCTGCCAAAATGGACCTGGAAATTTGTTCGTGCCACTCCCACCTGTCGCTGATCTGTTCCGGTATTCTGGTCATTAACCATAATATTTTCAAGGTGGTACCTGATGGTCCTGCCATCTGAAGTCTCACTGAGGAGACAATTCTTGCCTCCCGGATTTTCCTGGGGAATCGTCAGATGAACCGCCAGACTTTCCTGGGTGGCCTGAAAATGCTCGGAAATATTGCGTGAGGGTGGTAATGAATCGTTATCGGGCATTTCAAAATTTAAACCATCGGGCATTAATCCGCTCATTTTAACCAGTTTGAACTGACCATTTAGAAGAGCATCGGTTTCGATTGAAATGTCCGAAAGCCCCCAGGAATAGGGAGCAAGAGAATGGATGGCAAAATGCAGATTCGCCTGATGAAAACGATCCCATTGTTGAAAGTGGTGGGGATCCAGCGTCATCCCCTCATACCAGATTACTTTTTTATTAATTGTCATGTCACCATACCTGTCTGAATTTATAATAAAATGATCTCAGTAATTTGGAGGATTCAAAATAATATCTGACCATCAGATGTAATCAATCTTCGGGACTGATGATAATTAATTTATCCCGGCCAACCGCTAAAATTACCCGGTCCCCTTTGTTTTTTGAAATATCATATAAATATTTCCATTGATTTTTATCGGGCTGATAGAAATCTGCAGCAGCACCTATAAAAACAGTTTCCTTGGTAATTTTAATTTTCTTCAATTTTCTGCTTTCATTGGGATGCAACATCAACTCAATGGGTTCACCGATCAAATCGCTGCCCAGAGCTTCCTTATCATTTTTCCAGAATGCTTCCAGGGTGGTTTTTTGAAAATTTACATCCGTTTTCAGTAAATAGAGGCGAACTACTACAGGATTACCACCATTATTAAGTTCTTCTCCCGATTTGACGGTAACATTCATATGGTGGGAACAGGCAGACAGTAAAAGCATGCCAATAAAGGAAACCAATACAGACAACTGTTTGTATTTTTTGGAAGGGATGTAAGAATTCAATTGTTTTCTCTCCTGTGTTTTTGATAAAGTTTATGGATAATCTCCATCGTTTAAAAATCCTCATTTTTGTGAGGAGATTTTTGAGCAGAACTCATATTTTCCAGATATCTTCTGATAAAAGCCGGTCGGAAATATTTCTTTTCAAAAATTCCCCGGTCCTCAACCGACAAATTATAAAGTTTATTTTCTATGGTCTGAAGTGTGTTTAATTCTACCAGCAGGGGAATAATTTTTTTGGGAATTTTTAGTGGGCCGATTTCAATATTTTTATTAGCAATCTCCTTTTTAATGATGGCAGGATTCAATTCTTTTAATAATTCCGGCACACCTTCCTGGATGCTGGCGCGATAACCGTCCAGTAAAGCCACCTGGTGAAGAATAACTTTTTCAATTTCACCTTTTAAGAGAGTCAAACGTTTTTCAGCCTCCTCCGGAGAAATCCCAGGATCCAGCAAATAGCTTTGTAATTCATCCCGCGAATTCACTTGCAGGCTATCCTTGGTTTGAACCAGGGTGGCTCCCACAAAATCGGTACGAAATTTGGAAATCACCTGAATGAGTTTCACCACAACATCCAGCAGAATTGTTACAATCCGATTATTTTGAGGTACATCAGGGATATTTACCGCAGCATGTTGTTTTGTTGCGCCCTGGTCAGATAATAAATTTAACAACTCACTTTTGCTTTCATCTCCAATTTCATCCTGCAATGCCTGTTTTAACAGATCATTGCGCAAACCGGGGTCTTCACTCTGGTATTTTTCTTCTATTGTACGAAGAATATTTTGCAGCGCCCTGACATCATCCACAAAGGGATTGGTGAGAAAAACAGTTTCTTCCCGGTATTCCTTGGCTTCAGTCAGTGAAACTTTCACGGTATATTCTCCAATAGTAAATTCCGATCCGTCATCCAGAACATAAGGGTAATTGGGTTTCAGTTTGTTCTTGTTAATATAAGTCCCGTTCCGGCTGCCATTATCGCTTAAATAATAAGTACCATTATCAAATTTTATTTCACTATGATGACGCGATACAATTTTTTTTGAATCTTCTAAAACCAGGTGATTGGAATCTTCCCTCCCGATTTTAATTTCCGGTAAATCCAATTCGCGTTCGAATTGAATAGACAAATCTTTTCCCTTGTAAACTGCAAATTTGATTGGCATTATTAAAAATCCTCACATATTGGATTGCTAAAGTGATTAGAAGTATTCTATCCGGCAACTGATTTGTCGCCGAAAAAATATTCTAATCAATGGGAATGGCTGATATCAAACAAATCGTCTTTATTTTTGAACACATTTATGAGTACTTTTAAATACAGCTCCGCCACCTGGATTACATCAATCGCTTTAAAACAGAAAGATATTTCCCAAAGTGACCAATAAAAATTCTTTATGACAAAACCATTACATCCGTAAGTGCGAGCTCTGGCAGACTATTATTACGCTCGCAATGATGATGATCCCGTTTCCTTACTTAGTGCGCTAAACCACTACCATACATTTTCAGAAGGGCTGAAATCCGTTCTACCAGCAGTTCTGTATTGTATGGTTTTTTGAAATAATCTTTTATGCCGGAGCGTAGTGTTCGAATCATCTTATCGCGGGAGAGACCATTGTCAATAACCAGAATCTCCAGCCGGGGTGCCGCAGCTTTTAAGAGCTTCAATTTTAGCAATTCTTCCTCAAACGAATCAGAAAATTCAAAGATCAATACATTGGAATCAATTTTACCCAGTTCAGGATCAAGGAGATTTAAATCATTCAAAAGAAGTACATTGGCATTTTTTTGTAACAATTCGAGGAAAAAATCATCATCGATCAAATCTTTGCCATGAATCATGATTTTGGGTTTCAAAAAGCCTCCACCTCATTGGCCAAAAATAAGGAATGAATAGAGCAATCATTATTTCTGTTACAACTGGCGTGCCAAAAGATCTTCAGGGAAAATTCACTTTCCCCTGAGAAAAATTTCTTATTTATTTATTTGAAATTATTGAATATAAATAAGACACATTAGAAAATAGACCGTTTCTACCTGTGAGTAGGATGTGGGTAAATTCACCACGATCCGGGTAATTATACCCTGATCAGCCCGGCAAAATGTTTACGAATGAAGATTATAGGTCCTCATTTTTTCTCTGAAATTCTTCTCATGCATGCCCGCCTTTTTTGCAGCCCGAGAAATGACTCCCCCGCATTCCTGCAGCTTCTTTTGAAGATATGTTTTTTCAAACCGCTCAATGATTTTTTGTTTCGCCTCTTTGAAGGATTCCGCATGTTCCGTCAGATGAACCGGATCGGTTCTCCTGAAATTCTGGACCTCCGGGGGCAGATCGGCTAACTGAATCACATTGTCCTTGCACAGAATGGCGGCCCGCATGATTATATTTTCAAGTTCCCGCACATTTCCCGGGTAATTATAGGCCTGGATTGCTTTTTGCGCCTCCGGACTTATCATTTTGATACCGTTGGATTGACCGGATTGGTTTTTATTTAGAAAGTAATAAGCCAGTTGAAGAATGTCCTCCCGTCTTTCCCGAAGCGAGGGTAATTCCAGACACATCAGATTAAGCCGGTAGTAAAGATCATCGCGGAATTTTCCTTCGGTCACCAGCAGCTTCAGGGCTTTCTTTGACGCCGCCACAATCCGGACGTCAACCCGTCGAATCTCGTCACTTCCCAGGGGAGAAAATTCTCCCCACTGCAGTAGGCGCAACAATTTTACCTGTAACATAGGGCTCATCTCATCCACTTCATCCAGAAAAATTGTGCTGCCGTCCGCTACTTCAAATTTTCCGCGATGGTCGCGGATTGCCCCGGTGAATGCACCCTTCTTGTATCCGAAAAATTCGGATTCCAGCAGACTCTCCGGAAATGCCCCGCAATTTAGCGAAATCATTTGTTTTTTTTGTCGCTGGCTGTTCATATGGATTGCCCGGGCGATGAGTTCCTTGCCGGTACCGGTTTCCCCTTCAATGAGTACCGGCACATCGGTAGCCGCTACCTGGGTTACCACTTGCAAAACATCCAGTAATTTGGGATGACTGCCAATAATGTAATCAAAATCAGCATTCTTTCTTAATTTTTTTTCCTGAGCATGTTGAAAACCGGCCGAATTAGCCTGGTACAAAACCAAGGGGATTTCCAGAGAAATAAAATCAGCAAAATTTTGCAGGGAGGAGATAATTTCTTTATTGAATATTTCATTTCTTGTGTGATGATCCAGATAAAGAAAACCACAAATTTTATCATTGCGAATCAATGGATATAACAAAAGTGAGGGAACCTGGAATATATCCCGCAAATTTTTATTAAATTGCAGGAACTTATTTTTATTGTCAAAATAGTTAAGATAATTTTTATCTTCGCCAAATGTTTTGAAAATTTCTCTGACGTCAGAAAATTTGCTCTGAATGTTTTCCTTCCCAGAATTTCGCCAGAGTTCAAAATAATGGTCATTCTTCTCATTACAGAGAACAATCGCACCACTCTCTGCGCCTGATACCTGAATCGCAAAATCGAGAACGATGATCAGTCTTTTATTAGAATCGGCCTCATCCGTAATTAACCTGCCTACTTCCAATATTTTATGGAAAAAAGATGAATGAAGCATTTTTTCCTTACCAAATTTAGCTGCCGATTATAAAAACAAGATTGTTATTTCGTATTGCAAAATAAAAATACTAAATACAGTGCTCAATGCAGGAAGGTGAACAGAATCAGAAATCAACTTTTAAAATCTAATCAGTGAGTAATGTTTGCGAATGTCTTGAATTGCCATCCGGTTTTGTATCAGAAAGATCTATCCACCCTGAGAAAGCAAACAAATAACCTATCTAAGCCGAACGGTCATTCCGGTTTTAATATAACTTTAAATCGATCTAAAATAAAAACAAATTGTTAACATAATTAAGTTGGTTTTATAACACAACTGAGTAAATTCCATTTATAAAAATACACTTCCAATGTAAACTATATAGAACGAATATAAAAAATCATGTTTAAATAAAATGTGATTTACAACAAAGTATTGAATTACTGAATATAAAAATAGCCAGGCCGTTTTCCCTTTTGAGCAACAAGCGTTTGCAGACGATTAACAATTATTATTTTTGATTAAAAGCGGAGGTTTTGCCGGCTGGGAAATTCCCGGCAGAATGTCTCCCCGGATCCCGGGTTTTTCATTAAACAGCGGATGTCCGGGATGACTCAACCCGCAGCCCTATGAACATATTTAATTTTATACCTAAATTTCTAAAGTAGTTATTTAATGGATAAGAACTTACATCATTCATCACACTCTCCCAAAATTTGGGGGTCGGAGATCTAATTTAGACCTAGGCGCAATCGTCAAAAACCC
>Ga0315555_1000731_pt1 | contig 23492 bp, 24 predicted proteins | sample SalMarSW160380MG_FD_202113 | JGI IMG/M metagenome (GOLD analysis project Ga0315555, IMG submission 202113) | Salt marsh sediment microbial communities from the Plum Island Ecosystem LTER, Massachusetts, United States - Salt Marsh Sediment SW1603-80 ... | reverse complement strand
AAAATTAAAAATTCGAATAATACTTGATCATCATATTCAGGAACACCCCATTCTGTATCATGATAAATCTTAGCTAACTCATCTTTATTTCCCCAACAACGTTTCTTGTCCATTTTAATACCTCAACTAAAATGCATATTTTTGGAAATTTTACTTATTATCTGTTATTCAGTCAACCCTTCTTTCCTAATTAGAGATATAGTTTTTAGCTATTTACTTTTTCTGAAGTAGAAAAATAGTATACCAAAACGTTTATATATCGGTGTGAGACAATTGGTATTGAACAAAAAGTCCAATACACAAAGTGTAAAACTAGGAGAGTGAAATTAAAATGAACAAAAAGGACAAAAAAGACAAAGATGAATTCTCTAAAGACTTCAGCGAGGAATTCAGAAGTGTAAGATTCTATTCAAATATTAATGGAGTAGAAAAAGAATACGGATATGACTACAATCGAGATAAGGATGGAAAAGAAGAATATAAAGAAATTGGAGAAATTCCAGATAAGTATGGTAAGGGATTTATAGATCGAATAAGTAATTTAGAGAAATCTTTTAACTGGAATGATGACATTTTCAATCAATCTTTAAAGAGATTCACAGACATATTCCCAAGTTTTAGTAGATTAATGGGAGAGATTAGGACTCCAAGCCTTATTAGTGGAGAAGAAAAAATAACTGAACAACAACCTGAGAAACAGGATTATGAAGTTGCTTATGACCTACAAGTAGATAAAGAAAACAATGAGCTTTATCTTATAGTAGAACTTCCAGGGTTTAGCAAAGAAGATGTAAAACTAAAACTAGTAAAACAGAAACTACACTTAATAGCTGATAATAAGAAGAAACAAGTTGAAACTAAGATTCCTATTCCACATGTTATTGATGAGAATGAACAGATTTCAGCTTCAATGAAAAATGGCATCCTAGAAGTTAAATTAAAACTTCTTGAAAGTAAAAATGGTGATGGGACCGAGATTCCCATTAACTAATTTTTTTAATGTAAGGTGAAGAAAATGTCAGCAACAGAAGACGATAAAAGAGAAACTCTAAGAGTCAAAGAGGCTTTACAAAGAGATGTTGGACGTGGCATTGTGAGAATATCTCAAGATGTAGCAGATAATCTTGAGATTGGGACTGGAGATATAGTCAGTATTGAAGGTAATAAGAAAACATATGCACGTGCATGGCGCGGTAGCCCTGAAGATTTTGGGAAGAACATTATTAGATTAGATAGAATGATAAGAATGAATGCAGAGGTTGGGATTGACGATAGAGTTGCTATTGAAAAAGCAACTGCATCAAAAGCAAGAAAAATAGTTTTTGCCCCGACTGAGAAAATCCAGATCCAAGGTTTTGACTCATGGTTACAACAAACACTTGAAGACAGAGTACTGACTACAGGAGATATTATACCAATTGGATTAGGCATGTCCAAGAAGATTTTTCTGGCTGTAGCTTCTTTTGCACCAGCTGCTGATGCAGTAATTATGACAGCAGAAACGAATGTTCAGATAAGTGACAAACCATGGGATGATGTTAGAGCTGCTAATGTGAAAAGAGTATCATACGAAGATATAGGAGGCTTGAATGAAGAAATATCTAGAGTTAGAGAGATGATAGAACTTCCTCTAAGACACCCTGAAATATTTAAAAGGTTAGGAATAGAACCTCCAAGTGGTGTTTTATTACATGGACCCCCAGGAACAGGAAAAACACTATTAGCAAGAGCTGTAGCAAATGAAACTGAAGCTAATTTCTATGTTCTTTCAGGACCAGAAATTATGTCTAAATTCTATGGAGAATCTGAGCAAAGATTACGAGATCTTTTCAAAGAAGCAGCTGAAAATGCTCCAAGCATATTATTTATCGATGAACTTGATGCTATTGCACCAAAACGAGAAGAGGTTACAGGAGAGGTTGAACGAAGAGTAGTAGCACAACTTTTAGCGCTAATGGATGGTCTTGAATCCAGAGGACAAGTTATTGTTATCGGAGCGACTAACAGACCGAATGCGATTGATCCAGCCTTAAGGAGACCCGGAAGATTTGACAGAGAAATAGAGATAGGTATCCCTGGTCGAGATGGAAGATATGAGATTCTACTAATTCACACCAGAGGTATGCCCATAGATGAAGATGTTGACCTTAATAGATTAGCAGACATAACACATGGTTTCGTAGGTGCAGATGTCTCTGCACTAGTCAAGGAATCAGCTATGCAATCTTTGAGAAGAGTTCTTCCCGAAATTAATCTAGAGGAACATGAGATACCAATTGAAGTATTACAAAAAATCCATGTAAAGAATGAAGATTTCTTTAATGCTATACGTACAGTTGAGCCTTCAGCATTGAGAGAAGTTTTTGTAGAAGTCCCTGATGTATCTTGGGAAGACATTGGAGGTCTAGTGGAAGTTAAGAAAGAAATGCAAAGAGCTGTGGAGTGGCCATTAAAATTCAAAACTTTATATAAAACAATGAAAGCTAAACCACCAAAAGGTATTCTACTTTACGGTCCTCCTGGAACAGGAAAAACACTTATAGCTAAAGCTGTTGCCCATGAATCTGAATCAAATTTCATCTCTGTTAAAGGTCCAGAGGTTTTATCTAAATGGGTAGGAGAAAGCGAAAAAGCTGTTCGAGAAACATTCAGAAAAGCTAGGCAAGCAGCACCATGTATAATCTTTTTAGATGAAATTGATTCAATTACTCCAGTAAGAGGAAGAAGTACAGATTCTGGTGTAACAGAGAGAGTAATAAGTCAGTTACTGACTGAACTTGATGGATTAGAAGAATTAAGGAATGTGGTAGTTATAGCTGCGACAAATAGACCAGATATGGTCGATCCTGCGCTTCTAAGACCAGGTAGATTTGATAGATTGGTTAAAATAACATCACCTAATTTTGAAGGTAGAAAACAAATCTTTGAAATACATCTAAAAGAAACTCCATTAGCGGATGATGTGAACATAGATGACCTCGCTCGAGAAACTGAAGGATTTTCAGGGGCTGATATTGCTTCTGTATGCAGTGAAAGTAAGTTAATAGCAATTCGTAATTTTGTTGTAAAACACGATAAAGATCTCGAACAAGGAGATCTTGATGTTGAAAAATGTGAGTGTAAAATTACACAAGCCATTTTATTAGAAGCTTTAGAACAAACTAAACCTTCAGAAGAAAGAGCTGTTGCTATTGGAAAAGACATGCGAAAAGAAACCAGTAAAGAAGATATGGGATTTATATAAATCCCATAACCTTAATTTTGAGGTGAAAAAAAATGATAGGAAAAGATGAACAAGATAGAGATTTTGATGTCTTTGAATTATTGGATTTTTTATCTAATTCAACAAGACGAAGAATTCTAGAGTTATTATCAGAAGAAGATCTTTATTCATTTCAACTATCAAGACTTCTAGACATCTCACCTAGAATAATTGGAAAATATCTTGTGGAACTTGAAGAGTTAGGTATTGTTTCAATAGTAGAGAGGGACAGTGATAAAGGACCAACAAGAAAATATGCAAAACTGAACCAAGCATTCTCATTAATAATCGATGTAGGACAAAACACATTTGATGTAAAATATGTTCCAACAGATGAACCAACTGGTGAATTGAAAGTTAAACAAAAAGAAATACATAAGCAAATTACTAAAGAACTTGCGGAAATAAGAGATTGTCTGAAGGAGAAAGCAGAAGAAATTTCACAGCTAAATGAAAAACGAAAAAGGGTTGTACAAGAGATAAATGATGCTTTCATCCGATTCAATACTATAATTGAAAAGAACATTTATGATTACAACGAAAGGATAATAATTCGTAGTGTGTTCAAAATTTTAATCAATAAACCTGAGAATAAGGTTTCGTTAACAGAACTTGCTCGAAGAATGCGAATATGGAGAGGAGAATTAGGAGAAAGACTAGAGTTTATTGCAAAGCAGACAGAATTGATAAAAATTGAGGTTGATAGCGGGGGAGAAGTTTGGTACTCAATCTAATCCCTTAAATTTACTTTGACGTTTTTAAGTTGTCCAAATTGGTAAGCGATGACAAAGCAGTTATACATATTGGTTTTGATGATACAGACTCCTTGAAAGGAGGTTGCACTACTTATTTAGCTTTAGCTATAATCAGTGAGATCTCAGAATATTGTACTTTTCTTGATTATCCGAGACTCATTAGAAATAATCCAAATATTCCTTGGAAAACTAGAGGTAATGGTTCGATTGCTATAACAGCTGAAATATTTAAGAAAGATATTGAAATTGTAAAAGAAAGGATTTTAGATAAAATAAATGAACATTACCAAGAAGATGAAAATACAAATCCAGGTTTTGTTTTAATAAGAGGGACAATTCCTAGAGAGATTGAAGAATTTTCATTAGTAGCCCTCACAAAAAATTTGACTATAGAGCAAGCAGAGAATTTAGCAAAAAAAACATGTTACTACTATTATAAGAAAGGAAATGGGAGAGGTTTAATTGGAGGTTTAGCAGCGATTGGAAATCAACTAGACCCATTTAAAGAGGATTTTACTTTTGAATTATTAGCATATCGAATTGAAGAAAATGTTGGAACTAAAAGAAAAATAAACCAAGAATCCGTTTATAGAATGGATAAACAGCTTTCTCCTAATGTTTTCAATAACATTGATTCTGAGACTAACAAAGTTCTCATATGTCCTGCAGGCAAGGATCCAGTCTTGTTTGGATTAAGAGGAGAAAGACCAAATGATGTACTTGAAGCTTTTTCACTCATTGAAAAAGAAGAACCATTAAGTGGTTACTGTATATTTAGAACAAATCAAGGGACCGATCAACATTTTAAATATGCTGACTCAATAATTGAAAATTTTAGCGTTTTTAAAGGTGAAATTGAGATAACAGAAAAACCAAAAACAATCACTGGTGGTCATGTTTTTCTCAAAGGAAAAATACTTGATAATGGAAAAGTGGTTAATCTAGCTGCTTTTGAACCTAGTAAAAACTTCAAAAAAGAGATAAAACAACTAATACCCAAGGATAAGATACTAGCTTTTGGTGGAATGAAATACAAAAAAGAATTCGATACATTTTCTATTCACTTAGAGAAATGTGAGATTTTGTTTCTAGCGGAGAAATTTAGGTCGGAAGCGCCATTCTGTCCTGAATGTTCTAAAAGAATGACAAGTGATGGTTATCAAAAGGGATACAAATGTAAGAAGTGTGGGTATAAAGATAAACACCTGCAAAAAACAAAAACAGCAGTTAGAAGAGAACTGACAAAGAAATTACTTATTCCTCCTGAACAAGCACAAAGACATTTAGTTAAACCTTATAGAAGATATAAGATAGAACAAAAAACGGAGTATTCCATGGTTGAAGACTGGTGGAAATTGTACTCTAAAATTTGAAAGGTAACCCCCCAAGGTTCCCAGGAACTTGCTGAGATAGGTTGAAAAATATTCTCTCAGCAAGAATAGCTTTGTCTTATAGTTATATAAATTTATCTTGGAAACTTACCAACCCCAGAATTTGTGCACGTGCTCTTTCTTAATTTTAGCTAATTCTTCTAAAATTGTCGCATCATCGTTGGTAATCATTTCTCTGTATTTTCTCATTAGTAGCACTGCATGTCTTTCAGGGATATCCACATACAAAACATCTCCCTCTTTAATTTGCCTCCCAACAGTTGGACCTCTGATTGAGATAGCAACTTGTTTTCCTTTTCCTGCAACTTGGACTGACTCCTGATTATCTTGAATTTGATGAATTCTTCCTACCCTTCGATTGTCTTGACGTATTAACATTTGTCCTGGTTTTATCGTTCCTCCAAGAACTTCTATACCAACAATAGCAGGTTTATTTGATCTAAAAGTATGATTAGGAAGTAAAGTAATTTTCGCTGGCATTTGCAAATCTTTGAGGGAATCAACTTTGATTGCCTCTTTTTGATCTATCATCCATCTTTCATAATCGTCTATTAGATTATAGATAACTCTATCCTGAAAGACTTTAAGATCGCTTATCACTATCTCTTCTTGAGCATCTGGTAAAATGGAAACGTTAAAACACAAAATTGCCCCAAATTCAGGTGCCTTATCAGCTACAATAGCAGTATCTATTGCATCTATTTTGGTAACATCGCCAACATCTGCTCTTTGAATAGGGATATTTCTTTCTCTTAACATGTCAACGATAGCTTCAAGACTTCCCAAAGTATCAACTTTAACAATAACTCCATTGTCTTTTGTTTCAATTCTGAAACTTTCAAGCTCAGAGTTAACCTCATCAAGTATTACTTGTTCTTGACCTGGTGGAACTACTCTTAAAGGAGCACCAGCTAGAGCAACTTCTAAACCTGGACTAGAAATTTTCACACCAGCAGATGCATAAACTTTGTCAACATTTTTGAATTTATCTCGTGGGTCTCTCATTTCGTCTAATTCTTTCGGTTCGAGTAAAGCTCGAATTTTTAGGAGTACAGCTCCTTCTCTACCCCCTATAACCACCTTATCATTTTTGGATATCACACCATCATAGATAATAACATCAGCTGTGGTACCTAATCCTTCAACGTCTTTGACTTCAAGAATTGTCCCACTTGCAGGTCCTACACTATATTCAAGTTTCTCAAGCATATACTGTTGTGTTAGACCTGCTAAAACCAAAAATAAATCCGGTATTCCTTCTCCTGTCTGAGCACTGGTTGGGATAATAGCTACTTTCTTGCGGAAATCTTTTACTCTATCATACCTATCAGATTCATATCCTAATTGAGCTAATTCTCCCATAATCTCATAAATCCTATTATCTAGATCTGCACTAGCTTTTGGATTTTGTTTCTTATAACTTTCAATAAATATTGAGTTTGGTATACCTTTCCATGCAGATATTCTATCTATTTTATTTGCTGCAACAATAAAAGGAACTTTTCGAGCTCTCAGGATATCCATACTTTCATAAGTTTGAGCTTGAAAACCTCTTGTTACATCAACTACTAAGATAGCTATATCAGCAACAGAAGCTCCACGTTTTCTTAAGTTGGTAAAAACTGCGTGTCCTGGTGTATCAACTATCAATAATCCTGGGATATTAAGCTTAATTTTACTAACTTCAACTAGTTTATTACACACTTCCAAAATTGTTTCAGTTGGAAAGAAAGAAGCACCTACATGCTGAGTTATTCCAGCAGCTTCTCTTACTTGAACAGCTGTCCCTCGTACTTTATCTAATAAACTTGTTTTTCCAGAATCTACATGTCCAAGTATTACGCCAATTGGACTTCTGATTCGTTTACCTGATTTTTCATCAATGATTTTTGACATGATATCACCGAGCTGAAGTTAAATTGAAATTACTATCAGAATTGTTATTCTCTATATGCTTAGCAAAAAAGATAAAATAAAAAGAAATTGGTTTAACAGAATTTGAAAATCTACTAAAATGTTTATTCGTACAACCATTTTTTATCTATTTTTTCGTAATTAGAAAATTCTTCTTCTTTAAAATAGATTTCGTATTCAAATATAGCATTATCAGGAGAATCTCCAGCATGGATTATATTTCTACCAATTTCTAGAGCAAAATCCCCTCTAATTGACCCGGGTTCTGCTTCAACTGGATTTGTAGCTCCAACTATTTTTCTTGTAATTTTGACTGCATCCTTTCCTTCTACTACCATAGCAACTACAGGACCAGAAGTGATGTATTTTAGCAAACCTTCATAAAACGGTTTTCCTTCATGAATTGCATAATGTTTCTTAGCTTGCTCCATTGTAACAGTAATCATTTTTAGACCAATTATTTTGAAACCTACATGTTCAATTCGTTGAATAACTGATCCTATAAGTCCTCTGTGTACTCCATCTGGTTTAATCATTATAAATTCGCGTTCCAAGTTTACCACCAAATTTCCTAAGTAGCTCTTTCATATCTCAATAAAAATTAATTGTTACAACCACAAAAATTCTTGTAATATCAGATAATAATTTAGCTTAAATAAAATAAAAGAAATAAAAAGAGGAAAGAAATTACATAATTTTTCTTTCATATCTCTCAGTCCATTTGAGCTTCTTTGGATCTCTCTTATGAACTAACTGAGATTTTTTACATTTATTTGAACAGAAATAGAGCACGGAACCGGTTCTTTGTATGAACAGCATCCCACACCCAGGTTCTATATCTTTTCCGCAGTATGAGCATTTTTGTGTTCTTGGCATTGTTTATCACTTATCTTCTTCTAATTTTCTTAGCTTCTCTTTCTGTCTCACGGAGCATTATTACATCTCCTTTTCTTACAGGTCCTTTAAGATTGCGAGTTAAGATACGGTTCTTATCTCTACCTTCTAGAACTTTCACTCTGGCTTGGATCACTTCTCCTACACTTCCAGTTCTATCTAGTACTTGAATAACTTCAGCAGGAGTAGCTTCATCTTCATTACTTGTGCTCATTTAAATCACCAAGCTTATTTTTTAAGTTCGTTTAGTTTCTTATTTAGACCTTTGAGTGCTTGTTTAGCTTCTCCACCATCTACAATAGCAATTGATGCTGAACCAACTTTCAAACCAGCAGCTTTTCCTAAGTCTTCCTTTGTAGCAACATAGGTATAAGCTACATCTTGTTCTTCACAAAGAAGTGGTAAATGCATTACTATTTCTGGAGGATTTACATCTTCAGCAATATAAACAAGTTGAGCTGTTTTTCTTTCAATAGCTTTTGTAACTTCATTTGTTCCTTTTCTTATTCTACCAGATTTGGCAGAAGTTTCTAGGATACTTAGAGATTCTTTAACAACCTCTTCTGGAATATCAAACTTTTTATACATCATTTTTCACCTCGGGCACCTAAAATAATGCCTTCATTAGGTATGAAACAAAATTTTACTATGTTTAAAAGACTTATCTTTGAGTAGAATTTTTAGACACTATTCTTGTACCAATATAATTTTCTCCTTTACGGAGTGAGGTCAATCGTTCAGGATAAAAGCCATTCACCATATTTACTTCTGGTACATACTTGAGTAAGTGCTTTATCTCTGAGAGTTTACCTTGCATTTCACCTGTTACATCTTCTGAATCTTCATTCTTAAATTCACTAATTTCTATATTTTCAAGTTCTGCAGCCGTTAAGTAACTTGCAAGTTCATTTTTTTGGGTATCTTTATTTTTGAGATACAATCCATCAACATTTGAAATAAAAACCACCCTATTTATTTCCATTTGTTTGGCAATCAGATTTGCTAAAGTATCCCCACTAATGATTTTGAAACCTTTGTTTTCTGTGAAAACAACATCTCCAGAAAGAACAGGAATGAAACCTAATTCCAGAGCTTTTTTTAGCGGATAAATGTAAAGTGAATATTCATTATTTTTTTCGAAAATCATTGCACTAGTTTGGAAAGCTAATGCACTAACCCCTAGGTCAACTAATGATTCAATTATTGCAGCTGTTAATTCAGCCATATCTCTTCGAATTTGAATAACACCTTTAATTTGATTCTGGTTATTGTATCCTAACTGAATTAAATATCGATTGGCAATTATATGACCAAAAGAACCTGCTCCATGGATTATTATACTTTGTTTATCCCAATGAGCAATCTCAGTATTAATAAGGGAAAGTTGTTTTTTTCTCAAAGAACGATATTCATTCTTATTTGTAATAATTGAACCGCCTAATTTTATAATATCAATTGGTTTGTTCTTCAATTCTAACACCACGTTGGAAAATTTTTGAAGGATATGTAACATAACCTTGATTTTTTGTAAAATTTATAGCTATTTCTTTAGCATATTCAAAATTATCGTACAAAACTATTATACTCCCACCTCCTCCTGCTCCAGTAATTTTTCTTCCAAGGGCATTAGTAGTATCAATTAAATCTATAATATTATTTAGAATTGGAGTACTAACACCAAGTTTCACAAGTTGTTCATGATTCTCATTCATCAGATTTCCAACAGCCTTAACATTTCCTGATTCAAGATGTTTTTTTGCTTCTCTTGTGATTTCATTAATTTTATTAAAAATACTTAGAGTTTTATCAGGATCAGCAGCTCTCCTTTTTCGAACTTTTTCTACAATGTCTTTTGTATTTCGAGAAACACCACTCTCTATTATAAGGAGATAAGATGAATTAAGTTTAGAAGCAATAGGAGTAATTGTACCATTTTCATATAACAAACCTCCCCCATAAGTAGAGATTGTGTTATCAATACCTGATGGAGTACCATGAGTTATTTTTTCAGATTCAAAAGCAATTTCATTTATTATTTTGTGATTGTAATCTTCCTTATAGTACTCTAAAAGACTAGCTACTAAAGAAACAGAGGTTGCAGCACTTGAACCTAAACCTGCTGAAGGTGGTATATCAGATGTTATTGTTATATTTGGGGGAGGAACATTCGCATGTTTATTACTTATTAACATAATAACATGTTTTAGAGACTCAAGCTCGGGAGGGATAACTCTATTTTTATTGATAACAAAGAGTTGATTCTTGAAAAGCATTGGTACTGAAAGAAAAATATCTCTTCCATCAGATTTTCTTACTTCACAATAAGCTCTCAGACCAACAGCAGTAGCAATTGCAGGATGCCCATAAACTACAGAATGCTCTCCAAATAAAATTACTTTACCTGGAGCAGAAAATTTTGTAGACTGGAGAGCCATAAACACCAATAGAAATTAACCATAAAAAATCTTTTTCAAAATAAGGAAGAAAGGATTATTCCTTTAATAATTTAAAGGCAAAATCATCAACAGTAACTGGTAAATCCTCAGTTTCGCTGAGTTCACCTCTTTCTCTAAGTATTTCTCTTGTAAGAAGATAATAAACTTGAGCTAATGATTTTCTACCTTTGTTATTTACAGGAATTACTAAATCTACATTGCTTGTGACATTATCTGTATCGCACAAAGCAATTATAGGTATACCTCGTGCAGCAGCTTCAGTTAAAGCTTGTTTATCTGCTCGTGGATCTGTTAGTACAACTACATCAGGTTCAATATAACCCTCGTAAGATGGATTTGTTAGTGTTCCTGGTATGAATCTTCCAGGAATTACTTTGAAACCTGCCATTCTTGCCATTTTTGTACTAGGAACTGAAGCATATTGTCTGGTTGCAAAGACAGCTACCTTTGATGGCTCAAAACGACTTAGGAATTTAGCAGCAGTTCTAATTCTTTCATCAGTAGCATTAACATCCAAAACATAAATACCATCGTTTCTAACTCTATATTTGAACGGTTCCATAAACTTTGTACAAACACTTGTTCCTATGTGGATACCTGATACTAAATAGGTATCTCGAGGTATTAATAACATTTCTTCTTCAGTAGATTCTTCAATTTCCTCAGACATCGTGTATCCTCAGTTTGTTTATGATTTGTGTTATTCCTGCTTTGTAAGCATGTAGAGCTCAAACGGTTTAATTAAAAACTTTCTGTTCAGTTAGTTGAGTTGTATTTGTTAATTAAGTAAAAGGTAGAAAATCCTCTATTAAATCGGTATGAGAAACAAGCATTCTTCTACAGCACCATCGTTTTACGTTCAAATCGTCTAGAACCTTCTGAGGATTATCTCCTTCATCAATTCTTTTAACGAATTCATCCCATTTGTCCGCAATCAGTGTTCCGCATGTAAAACATCTTACTGGAATAATCATTTTAAACAATTTTTCCTTTCAAATCATACATTTAACTATTATGATTGTTGTTAGGTTAAAATCCCCAATCACGGGCTATTTTAAAACCTCGATATATTTTTAGCAATCCTCTTGGATATTTTAATATAGATGGATTCTTCAGAAATCGGCCTAAAACTTGTACTATCTTCCATCCCGTTATAGCATTAATTGAAATACCATCAAAGGATTTTCCTAATTTTTCTAAAAATTCATTAGTTCTACTATAAAAGAAATCATGGCATTGTAAATTGACCTTCTTCATAAACTGAAGATTTCTTAGATAAAGATAATATTGATCTGTAGAATATTCTATATTTCTTGATAAGTTTTTAATATATTCTACTCCTACTCTACCAGCGATTTCCCCACTGGTCATACCAATCCTTATCCCACCATAAAAAACTGGATTCACCATTCCAGCAGTATCTCCAGCAAGTATAACATTGTTCTTAGCTAAATTATGAACTGGACCTTTCATGGGAATCATTCCTCCAATTTTCTTGATTATTTTTCCTGTTATTTCCTTCTTCTTCATGAACAAATCTAATCTAGCTTTTAGCTGGTTAGCTGTAGTGACGATCCCAACGTTTGTTTCGTTATTTCTAGGAAAAATCCAACAATAACCATGTGGAAATTCTTTAGCATCAAAGTAAAATTCCAAATCTTCTCCCCATTCACCTTCTATCTTGTATTCAAAAGCTTTGATTAAAGGTGAAGCAGGGAAATTGAGAGAATGTGCTAATTGGGCTCTTGCTCCTTCAGCTAAAATAAGAAATTTAGGTTTATAATTAGGATTTTTGTGATCGTTTGTCTTAACAACCAACTCTTCAGAATTGTGTAAAATAGCGTTCACTTTTGTATTAGTAATTATTACGGCACCTGCATCTATAGCTTTTTCAGCAAGATATTGATCAAAAACATCTCTTTTAATCATAAAAGCATGGATATCTCCACTGAGTACTTTGTTTGAAGGAAAAACCAACTTACATCGTTTGTGTTCTCTAACACAAATATCATTATTAGAAGTAGGAATAGAAAAATCTCGAAATGCATTGAGACTCATTCCTTCACCACATTGGATAGGAGTTCCAATTTGAGAATGTTGTTCAAAAACTATTGGTTGAAAACCTTGTTTAGCGATCGTAATGGCTGCTTGAAGTCCAGCAGGTCCACCTCCTACAATAACTACATTAACTTCAACCATAAATTCCTATTATTTTGCTAATTGAAAAATTTAACTCATTGTATCAGTGTGATAGGGAAAGTTTTTTAGATGAAGTAAAATAGGGAAATACAGTTCTAGGTAACGGATTATAATGATGTGTAAAAATGGATCCAATGAGAGAAATATTAGCAAATTGGACACAAAAAGTTCCTGAAAGTGAAATTAGAAGACTACTAAAAAGCAAAACTAAATACTACTTAGCTGGAGGTTTACCTGGAAATCTTCCTATTAAGATTTTCCCAAAAATCCTGAGAGAATTAGCTGAATATTATGATGAAGACCCTCAAAATGTGATTGACGAATTCCAATATGGACAAACAGCTGGTGATTCAGGATTTCGAAAAGTTCTAGCTGAAAGAATACATAGAAGAGACGGCATAGATATAATAAGTGGAGCTGATGATTGGGAAAAGATTCTCATTACAACTGGTTCTCAACAAGCTATTTATTTGTCCCTAGATGTTCTAATTAACCCTGGTGATATTGTTATTACGCCTTCTCCAGCATACTTAGGATTTGTTACTACAGTTGTTAAAGTAGGAGGACATGTCGTTACTGCTCCAACTGATTCAGAAGGTTTAATCCCCGATTATGTTGAAGATACAATAGTCAAATCAGAAAAAGAATTTGACAAAAAAGTTAAAGCTCTCTACGTTGTTGAAGACAGTGATAATCCAAAAGGGACTACACTACCTTTCAAGAGACGAGAACAATTATTTAACATCGCTGAACAATATGATGTTGTAGTGATAGCTGATTCAGCTTACAAAGAGATACAATTTGAACAAAGAATACATTCAATGAAAACGCTAGATAAAGAAAATAACCGTGTTATTTACACTTCTTCCACATCTAAAGAAGCTGCTCCATTAAGATTAGGATATTCTTTAATGCCAGACTTTTTACATCTCGAAGCGGCAAAATCAAAAGGATATATAGATCTATGCACTCCAATAATTACACAAAGAATTGCAGAAATTTATTATAATAAATATATAGACGATCAGTTGCCAGATATTGTACAAAAATACAAAGAACAGAAGGATGTAGCTTACAAAGCACTTCTTGATACATTTCCAGAAGGAGACTTTACTAATCCAACAGGTGGATTTTTCATCTGGTGGCAACCTAAAGGAGAAAAAGCATATTCATTCGATGTAAGAAAGTTCAATCAGGAGGTTCTTCATCCAAATGAAGTACTGGTAGTACCAGGTGCAGCATTCTATCCTCCAGCTGGTCATTCATATGATCCAGAGGCAAGAGAGATACAGCCATTAAAGGTTATTAACGGTGGAATGCGAATAGGTTATTCATTCTTACCAAAAGATATGATTGACACAGGAGTAAGGAGACTAGGAGATTTACTCAAAGAAAATTTATAGAGCTAGATCATTTTTTTCTCATTTTCTGACGATCAAATTGCAGAAATTTTGAGGTTGCTTTTAAAGCTTTATAATACAGCGAGAAACAACAATTTTTCAAAGTTTCAGACCGAAATAACCTCTAAGGCTAAAATATTCTCATTTTGGGGCGTAAAAAAATCTTTTTTAACGAATTCTTTAATTAGAAGGGTTGTAATAACGAAATTTCTCGACGTTACCGAAAAGGTTTTTAATAAGAGGGGGAAGGTATAAACATGCTTACCTCTTAGGTGAGTAAAAACCGACAGAAGTACGAGTAAAATGATGATTGTTCAATCAAAAATCAGAGATTATGTCAAGGAACTCGGCGATTATAAGGTTGGTGGAGATCTTCTAAAGGCTTTAGATGAAAAAGTTGCTGTTTTAGTTAATAAAGCAGCTAATAGAGCTAAAGCAAATGGAAGAAAAACAGTTTCCGCAAGAGACCTTTAAGTTAGCCAGAGACCTAAAAAAGAGCTAAAGGTTAGAAGTTTTAACCTTTTCTTTCTTATTTTTTTATTTTTTTTAAAGAGAAATATTAGAAAGTAAAGTCATCAGTATCTTCAAAGTTAATAAATTGTGAGAGAGAGAGTTCGGAAATTGTTGACAAAGCAAGATAAGTCCACTTTCCCACTACTTCAACGATTAGATGAAACTTAGAATCCTCTAAAGAGACTTTACCTTTACTAATCTTTGATGCAAGAGTTCTAATTATATTATTGCGCTCCAAAGTCGAGTGACGACGACGTAAATTAATTCTCCAAGTGTCACCTTCTTGTATTTGTTCTGCAAAAATAGATGAGAATTCTTCGAGTTTCTCCAACGATGAAGGAATTCTATATTGTATTGGAACAAGCTTTAAAGTATATTGCAAAATTGCATTATCTTTTTCAATCACTTTCTGGATTTTTTCTAGTATTTCAACTGAATCTTCATCAAAAGAACTTAAAGTTAAACCAGCGATAGAAACAATGGGAGAAACAGAAACATTTGTGCAACCTACAACTTCAGTTAAGAGATAATAGATCTCGCTTGATGAATTTCTCTCTTGGGTTCTTGCACAAGAGCCAATGAAACCTGAAAATTCGTACATGATTATTCAACTTCAGTAGGATAAATTAATTTTACTCTTTCTTTGTAACATCTAAATTTTCTTTTGATTTCGGATGATTAGTAAATCTTGAAATCTGTTTTGCAATGAGAACAAATATAGATATACCAAACAGAAGATACAAGCCACCATCAAATAGAATGAAAACAGTTAATCCATAGATGAAAGAAACAATTCCTTTGGTTGTTGTTAAACCAGCAAGAAGATAAGGGATACGGATAATCAGAGTAGCACCAAGTATGTATAAGAAAGGTGCGATTGTGATTGAGATAAGTTTAGTTTTCAGAGTAATACCACGATACCATTCAGGAATTTCTGGATTGAATTCTTTTATCTTCTTCTCCTTTTCATATTTAGAGATTAATAGAGGAAAGGATTTTGAAACTCGTTTTGGGGGATCAGGTCTAATTGTAGTTAAGTGGATTCCCGCTTCTTCAAATTTATCAATTATATGATAGGCTTCCTTAAATTTCAAGCGTACATCAAGAGTTCGTAATCTAAAGGTTCGAATTCTAATTAAATAATCACCATCATAAGCTAAAAAATAGAGTCCCCAAAGATCATCAAAATTCCATGAATTACTCTTCTTAAATTCATTAAAAGTAATCTGCTTCTCTGAGAAATCAAAAACAACCTCGCCATTTACAAAGATATAAACTAGGATTATCAGAATTGCATTTAGGATTCCAAAATAAAACCACAAAGAAAGTCCGAATAAGTCACCTATAGAGACTTCATTCCTAAATGGAACATAGTACACAATAGCGTCTATGATTAATAATAGAATAATGGTAGAGATTCTAGCTCTTACCTTATGTACATATCGAGAATCATCGGACTCAACTAACATTCAAACTAGATAACTCAAGAAAAGTTATGAAGTTTTCCATGAGACAGAACATTTCAAAGCAGTTCTACTGCCTTAGAGGAAACATCTCCATGTTTGTACCCAGAATAAAAAATAATCGCCTTCAAAGAAAACCATATATAGAGAAAATCACCCTAGTTGTAACTAATAATAATTTTATTATTAGGAGATAAATTAATTGAAAAATATATTAAAAATAGTACTTCCGTTAGTAGTTGTTTCCGTTTTACTTGGAGCAACTATGGCACAAGCAGACTATGGCGTAACTGTTGGAGAAACTTTTACTTATGATGTTGAAGCAGCATCTTGGGATGTTGCTATTGATACTAGTTCTTCTTCAGGTACAGGTTTTAATTTTCTAGATGTGAATCGAGCAGTTGGTACCCAATTTGATGTTGATGTTACAGCTGCATCAGCAAGCTCAGTTAGTTGGGATATGACAATTGGTGCAGATACCGATAGTGGGACCAGTTCACCTTTTGATGTTCTAGGAGTTATTTTACTATCATTCTTCCCATTATTAATGACCGATGCAGGAATAATGAGTTGGAATCAAACAGAAATGGATTTAGGTCTAGAAATTATGTCAATTTTCTTTGCAGAACCAGTTACATTCTCAGACATATTCTATCAAATGACTCAGGATGATTTTGTAACTAGCGTTGTTACAGATACCGATTATAGCTTTGATAATGTAGGTGGTACCTTTGATAATGATACAAGCATAGCGATATTCGAATGGCATTGTGATTTAACCTTTACAAATGCAAGCGATAATTTTTCAGGTGATTTTGTCTGGCAATATGCTTATGATCAAACAGATGGTCACATGAAAGGTAACTACATGAATATGGATTACAGTGGAACTATAGATGGAACAGATATTACCTATAAACTTGAACAAAGAGTTGAAGAAACAGGATACAACCTACCAGCTGTAGCTTCAGGTCTATTACCAGGTTTTGAATGGTTTATGGCAATACCAATAATAGCTTTACTTGGTGGAATTACTATAATCAATAGAAAACGCAAAGCATAAGAAAACAAATTTAGCATAGAAAATCTATGCTATTCTCAATTTTTTTTAATTCGCAATATTTACCTATGAAAGTCTACTGAGTACGAATTATTTTTAGAGTTTTTAAAGAAAGAAATCTACGCTAAACAAAGATTTAAAAGATTCATTTTAAAAGATGTGCCATAGATACAGCGCCGTGGGGAAAGTTATGTGGATGTTCTTCCCATGATCCCTAAGCTTGGAAATCCCGCAGGGCTCATAACCCTGAGATCACTAGTTCAAGTCTAGTCGGCGCTACCACCTTTTTCTTTTAATAAACACAACTCATTTTTTATCGAGTTTATATTTCATTTTACTTATTATATAATAGAATCTTTGAAGGTACGGATATTTCAACAGAGACAATAACAAGAATATTTAACCTCATACCACTTGATAATAATAAGATACAATTACATGTAGCTTTGAAAATACGGAAGCTTGGAAATCCCAAGACGATCACTAGTTCAAGTCTAGTTGGCGCTACCACCTTTTTCTAAACAAAACTTTTTTACCTACCTCATTTACCAGATATTTGATTTTAATGGAAAGAAGTACAGTAATGAAGTATCTTAGACATTTTCTAATTCTGAATATTTTGACTTGGTTAATAATTGGTGTTTCTATTCCTTTTGCTTTTACTGGTTATCCTGAGTACAAATATACTGATTCTGATTGGGATGGTTTCAGTTACTCACCATCCTATAATCATACTGAATGGAACATCTTGTTAGATGCTCATTCTCACACTTTAGCCTCAGATGGTTACCTAACTCCTCGACAGAATTTGCTCTGGCACATTTCTATGGGTTTTAATGCTATGGTTCTTACTGATCATAATACCTTTGCTAATGTTGAAGAAATAAAACTAATTGCTAGAGAAGAATTTAACGACACTATCAAGATACTTACTGGTTTAGAGTGGACCACTGACAGAATCCATATGAACATAATTTTACCTCCAAATGTTGCTCAAGCTCAATATGAGACTTTAATTACTTTTAAGACATACACTTACACTCCTACTGATGAGGAAATACAAGATTTCATTCAATCCACCCACGATTTAGGTGGAGTTGTTACTGTAAACCATATTCCTTGGTCAATGGATTACACTACTAATCACCCTACCAGACAACAATTATTCGATTGGGGTATTGATTATATTGAAATTGTTAATGGTGAAACATATGACAATGAATCCTACTATTTCTGTCTAGATAATGGACTAGGGATGATTACAGGTACAGATATGCACAAACCAGAGGGAGTATATTGTTGGACAACTTTAAACGCAACTGAATTTACAGAAGAAGCTATTTTCAATGAGATAAAAGCTAGAAGTACAGGTTTCATCTTTACAGGCATTCCTTCACCTTATCCTATCGAACATCCGATCAATCCTGGTTATATCGCCTTCTATCCTTTAATCAAAATTGGAGAATTGTTTGAGAACATGTACGCTAGTGGTATGCTTGGTGCTTTATTCGGAACATTACTTGGTTATATTTATGGTATTTTTATTGTAGTTGAATTGTTACTTTTCCTAATTAGGAAAATCGTAGTTATGATAAAAAACAAGAAAATATCAAGAAAAACGGAAAAATAGTAGTATATTACAACTGATCATATTCTTCTATTACCTTTAGTAAATATTCGAAAGCTTGTTTCAATATTTTTTCATCAATATTTTTTGGAATGTCTTCTGTTGAATGCCATAAATCAAAAACATCATCTGCACCAAATGCAAACAAAGTCGTTGCTGGTATTTTTCTTCTAGTAAAACTTCCAGCATCTGTATTTCCAAAATGGATTTTCTTTAATGGTAACTCAAAACCATATTTTTTGCCTATCTCGTGTAAATGGTTCACTAATTCTTCATCATGACAGATATTATTGTCTTTCTCTTTCAATATTAAACCAAGCTGACCGCTCCCCAGTGTTTCAAAATTTATATTGATTGCATTATTCAATTCTTTATCTCTCTTTTCAACATAAAATTTACTTCCAACTAATCCTGGTTCTTCTGCGCCGAATGAGATTAATCTGATTTCAATCTGCTTAGGTGGATTATCCTTCAAATATTCCCCTAAAGCAAGAAGCATACTAACAGAAGTGAGGTTATCATTTGCTCCTTGTAAAGGAGTATTTGTTACCATTTGCATCATGAAATAAAAACCAAATCCTAAACCAACAAGAGCAAGAACGAAGATTGCATCTGGTAAAATAAACCACTTTACTTCGAGTGAGCCTAAATTATATGAGAACAAGTATAGCGGAGGATTGATTTGAGGGATAAAATAAATTGTTTTCCAGATACTTGACAGAACTAACATACCAATACCGAAAATTGCGCTATTTTGTATAAATGCAATTTGTTTTAGTTTTTTTTCAAAAAGAGGCATATGAAATGCAGAATCATGATGGCCTGTAAAAATTAAAATTTTATTTGGTTCTACTTTTGGTTTGAAATGGCCGATAATATTTCTGGTTTCACCTTTCTTCACAAACATGTTAATTAGATTTCTTTCTCTAAACCTTGCCAAGTAATAGATTAATAACATAAGTGTTGCTAATATTAGAGCAATAGGAGCGAGGAAAAAGTAACTTATAACAGACACAAAATAACCCCAAACAAGAAAGAGGATAAGATTTTGTAAAGCTCTTCCTACTACTGTGAACGATTCAGTTTCAACTTCTGATGAAAAGGACTTAAACTTCTCTTCGATGTAATCGCAAGTATCAAGGTCAGCTTTGGTTCCTGCTATTCTGGGACCAAATTTTTCGCATATATATTCAATAGGCTCAAGTAGAGAACTCATGGCATTAAGAAAATTGTACTTCTTTATAAAATTTGAATTGCTATGCACTGTCTTTAGAAATAGTTCTTTCTTCTCTATTCTTTAACCTCAATCCTATCTCTTGTTTTATCTCATTTAATTTCCAAAGTACAAAATCTACAGCTTCATCATTGATGATTTTTAAAGGATCCGAGTTATCATTAAGTTTTCGAAGTAAATCTTCTCGTTTTATTTCATCCACAGTATCACCAGTTGAATTGAGGTTATTTTAATAACCACACAAACAAAGTTTCTTCATTTATTAATGCTTTGTAATATCGATGAAACACAAGATTTTCTACACTAATACCTAAAAATAAAAACCATTTTTTTAAGAAGGGAAATTGGTGCGGAAGGTTTCTTGAGATTTCTTTTGCAAGACATTGGACGGACTAATTTTCAATTTTCCTTCCTACACCTTGTTTCTCTACGCTACTTCAGACACTTATTAATTATTCTATTCATTCCAATTATTAGAATAGAAAATAATTTACAACACGGAAAATTCTTTGAATAAATATTAAAATGTAGTATTCATTATTTGGTAAACACTTTATCCAATTGAGCTTTGAGTTGATTCTTTACATATTCTTGGAAATCATCTTTCTTCCCGAAAACTGCTGTTTCAAATTTTTCATTAAACAAAATAGTATTAGTTATTAACACAGTACCATGCATAACTGTCCACAAATACAATGCTAATTTCTTAGAATCTACGTTCTCTATTTTTGCTTCTATTATAGCATTTTCTAAAATGAGCAGAAGCATGTTTATCGACTGAGGTTCAAATATAATTTCAGTTTGGTCATTAGATTCAGTTGGAGGAGGTGGGAGTATAAACATTATTTGGTATTTTCTATAATTTGATTCAGCAAAATCAAAGTAAAAATCTGCTAAATCCTCAAGCAACTCAACAATTGTTCCTTTATGGGAAGCAACGATATTTGAAAGCTCGCTCTCGAAGTCAGCAAAATCTCTTTTGACTATTTCATACCATAATTCTCTTTTACTTACCCAATAATTGTAGAGGTTACCTTGAGACATCTCAAGTCGTTTTGCTAGAGCCCTCATACTAAAACCTCTTGTTCCTTCTTCAATGAACAAATCACGAGCTTCTTCAATGATTTTCTGAATCTGCTGTTCTTTTGCTTTTTTTGATCTAGCCCTGGTCTGAGTCATTGAGATGTGTTATGTTTACTCTAAATAAGTTTTTTTAATGAACGACGTTCATTTAGCAATCTTTATAAATGCGAGTTAGTTGCGAGGACACACGCGACATGCAAGGGGTGTCAGATTGCTCATTAAAACAGAATCAAACAATATAGAAAAAGAACTTTCACAAAGTGATTCAGCATTAACCATCTTGTCTACTGAATTAAAACTCAAACAAATGAGCAACATTTATTGTGAGATTCTCAAGATTAAACATGGTCTGACCAAACATTCCTGTAAATTAAGAAATAGGATGCACATTTTTGCTGGGGAATTGGAGATACATTGTAATTTAGATATCAGTGACCTTGCAAATCAGATCATAAAATCTGTTGAGGAAGGAATTACAGAAGAAAACTGGGCAATTATAACAAAACACATCCTAACAATTTATGAAGAAATCCTTATGTTTTGTAAATAATATACTATCAAGAAAAAATTTGTCTTGTTTAGTCTAAGAAGAATAGTATTAATCTAGCAATTAGATTATAACACTCTTCCTTACAATAAGATACCTTCTTGTATATATCTCCTTGTTAGAAGTTACAGTAAATAATGAAAATAGGTAACTCAAAAATAGATTTTAGCAGAAAAAGCTAAGGTTTATTTTTTTGCAAAGTTTCTCTTATGCTCAAGAGTATTTAACTGATGGGCACATAAGATCTTTTTGAAATCCATTATTTTTCTAACTTAAAGACCAAATCTGACCCCATCATCATCTTTCTCAACTTCATAGTTAAGTGTTTTAACACTTCTAACAAGGGAAGCTATTATTAATGCAATTGATACAACAAGAGAGAGAATAGCTAATGTAAAAGATACCAAAACTATAATATCAAAATAAAGCCAACTTGTTAATTCCATGACCATTATTGATAGAGATGTAACTACGATGAACAAGATTGAGATAAACGCTGCAAACATTGAGTTCTTAATCATTTTAGCTTCTTTCTGATACCAAGAAAGCATTTTGTCTGCTTGTTGAGCTTTGTTTTTCTCACCATTTTGTAAATAGACTACTTTTTGTTTCTGAAAAACATAAACTGAATCTTTTACACGACTGTAACGATTCTGAAAAGTTAACGTCAACAATCCAATTGCAGAGATGAAAATTATAGGCACTGTAGTCAGAGAGATAATTGTCTCTACATCCATGATATCACTTCAGTTATTTTATTATTAGATAGATATTAAAATTTCCCATTTTTGTTATTTATTGTATCTCAATAGTATATCAGGAATTTTTACCTACCAAGTATTTCAGAAACTTTCCCCAGTCTTTTGGACGAATCAACAGAGCTGGAGTCTTTTTTCTATATTCCAGAAATTCATCTCCAAATCTCTCTATAAGTTCTCTTTCTTCTATGCCAAAAATATGATAACTGAAGCAAATCATTAGAAGAACAAAAATACCTATAGTAAAGACAGAAAAACCACTGATCAAAACACTTAATCCTATAAGGTAAACACTGACATAGAGAGGATGCCTAACAATAGAATATATTTTTTGGTCTACTATCTTTGATTCTTCAGGATAATAAACATACACCATAGAAGCATTATCGATACCTAAAACAAAAATTGTTCTCATTATATTTATTATTGCAAGTAACAGAAAAAACACACTAAAAACAATTCTTGGTATCATATCGTTATAATTTGAAACTCCTACTGATATAGCGGTTATCTCCCCCACCGAAGTTTCGAACAAACTTGTCAAAGAATTTTGAGGTTTAGAAATCAAGAGAATTTTATCCGCTAACCAACTAAATGGTAAGAAACCAACTAGAAATCCACTAACAAATATGGGAATTCCAGTAAAAGTGTATTTAACAGATTTTTGAAAAGCTGTTCTCTTATCTTGAGCAATGAATCTATCTCTTTTCCTCCACACCACATGAACAATTGTCAACCCACCTAACATAGCAAAAAATGAACCTATAAATGGGAGATATGGTTCAACAACAGATAGCCATGTTACACTTGGGAAGAATCTAGGTAACATATTAAATAAAAATAAGACAATAATTGTTCCAAGCGAAATAAGTATAACTTGAAGTAAGTAGAGTTTAAGAATAAAGTTAGGTTTATCTGGTAAATGTTCAAGCATTT
>Ga0315555_1000726_pt1 | contig 23600 bp, 26 predicted proteins | sample SalMarSW160380MG_FD_202113 | JGI IMG/M metagenome (GOLD analysis project Ga0315555, IMG submission 202113) | Salt marsh sediment microbial communities from the Plum Island Ecosystem LTER, Massachusetts, United States - Salt Marsh Sediment SW1603-80 ... | reverse complement strand
ATTGATAATCTTTATACCATGTATAACCACCAGCTCCCTGGCATGCTAATTCTGTCAGCCCTCCTGTACAGCTAAAATCTACATATTCACAGCATCCTGTTGAAGGAAGTGTAGTTGTTGTAGTTGTACTGGTTGTGGTTGTAGTTGTTTCTTCACAGCAGCAAAACCAATCCACAAAAGCACAATCGTAACTACCAGGTATAGCTTCGTAACCATCACAGAGATAATGAAAAGCCTTACAGCTACCTGGACCTCCACAGGCACCACTGCAGGTCGCTGGTATACAAGCCCCTGAATAACAGGCACAGCTTCCTGCAGAACACCCAGAACAAGCTGTTCCATCAGGGGCGTCTATATCAAGATAACATTCACCAACTAAACACATCCTGCAACCTGAGCAGTCTGCATGAATCTCACACATGGTTGTTGTAGTTGTTGATGTTGTGGTTGTAGTTGTTGTAGTTGATGTTGTAGTTGTTGGACATGAACCAACATGACATTTTCTATCAGGGCAACATGTGGCTGCTGCTCCATACCAGACAGCAGGTGGAACACACTCAGCTTGCGTCATAACAAAGCAATTACTCACATCTAATTGACAGCATCCGAATACAGGGGCTGTTGTTGTGGTTGTTGACGTTGTAGTGGTCGTTGTCGGGCATACTGACATGCACTGACCATTGGGACAGCATTGTCCAGAACTTGGGCTACCCCCACCTGCCATACAGGATGATTGTAATGTAACCCCACAGCCACCATAATACTGACAGCATACTATTGGGTCAACTGTTGTCGGTGGCAATGTTGTAGGAGGTAATGTTGTTGGTGGTATTGTTGTAGGCGGAGAAACTGGCAGGCAGAAATATCCATATATCGTATAAGTACAGACATAGCCAGCAAGGCAACCACCACACGGATCTTGAGCATTAACTACTCCTAAGGATAAAAGAAGCATCACGAAAGCAATAATAGTCTTTTTCATGTTTTTACCTCACATGTATGCAACTATGCTTTTACTGCTCGGTGCCATCTTAGATATATATATCACTGAATTTTCCGCGCCAAATATATTATAGATACCGATGCTCTTCTTGCTTTCTTCTTCAAACCATACCTTTTCACAGGCCTTTCCTATTGAACCCTCTAAACAATCCAGGTCCTCTGCCTCAGTTTTGAAGAAGCTGTTAACAATAGCTAGGGTTCTTTCAGATTCCAGGTTTTCTATCCTTGGGAAATGTATGATTATTACCAGGTCTGGATCCTCTCTGTTATCAAGATATTTGAGATTGGCATAGAACGGCAGGCTTCCATACTTCCAGCTTGCTGTGTATATGGTTTCGCCAAGAGCATTCACTATCTGCTCAGGCTCTAGGAACTCAGGCTGATACTCCTCTTTCACACTTTCCTGGGCGAATTCCATCATAAGTTCTTTCTGATTGGTTGGTGTTAGCTGGTCTGTCAGGAAAAAACTGCCTATAACAGCGGCCACGACAAGAAGGATAATCATGTTTCTCCAGTAATGGTGTTTTTTAGTAAGTATGCCTTCAAAATCAACAGTACCCATGTTTAGTTTATGGCTAAGCTGGTATATATATTTTAGTAGAGTCTAGGGTCTATGGATTATCTATAAACCTCTTTTCTGTGCAAGAATCTTAGGAGAATCAGTTTTTCCCCTTCAACATAATATACCAATCTGTAGAGTTTTATATAGACTGTTTTTTCACCTTTCATATCGAATCTTAGTGGCTTTCCTGCACCCGGGTTTCTTATTATCTTCTTTAATTGTTTTGCTATCCTTTCCTTCATCTTCCTGTCTTTTACTGCTTTGAGATTCTTCTCGAACCTATTTGTGTATACCACTGTCTTTATTACCATTTATGGAGATCCCTCAGAAATTCTTCTTTTGGCTTTTCTTTAAATCTCCCCTGCTTAATCTCCTTCCAGGCATTTTCAACTTCTTTAAAAATAGCTATGTCCTCTTTTAGTATGGGGCTATCTAGTTTTTTAAGAATAACCACATCCTTTTTAGGGCTGGAAATTGCGAATACATTCCCTGTTTTTACATTCATCCTTTTTCTTATGCTCCTAGGAATTACTAACTGGCCTTTGGAACTTAATTTTGTCAGGTCTACATTATCTAGAAACTTATTCTTCATAGTAAGAAATTCTTACTAAAACTATTTAAAGTTAATAAAAAATGGTGACCTGCCATAGCCCGTCTTCTGTAAGCCCTCTTGCGCTTTTGGTTTTTCCCTAAAGCACTCTTTTTCTACGAAAGGGCTTTGCAACATTTGTCTTAGCACTCTTCGTTTACACCCGTACATGCTGAGCCGTTTCATCCATGGATTTTCATTGATTCCAATCCGCAGGTATCGTTTCTGTTCTCAACAATGGCCTCTCGACCATATATTTAATTGCACTTTGCAGTTCTTTCGAACTGGGGTGGACAGAGCTTCCTCACGAAGGGTATTCCAAAAAACCCAATTTCGCTGATTGCTCAGCGTCGCGAAAGTTGCCTAACAGGTCACCGAAAATAGATTGAACAGAAGATTAATAAAGATTTTGGTAAGCGATTACCGAAATCATTGTCAAAATCTTTAAATACAGCCAGACAAAGATTAATGTTATACATTAATGTTAATCATTGATGTATAGGAGAGGGAACATGGTCTCTGCAGTAGTAGAGGAACTTATTTTCAATACCCTAAAGAATGCCGAGCACAGCCTGACAATCCAGGACGTAGCCAAGAGAGGCAATATCAACAGGATTACTGCTGCAAAATACCTTGAGGTGCTGGAAGCCAGAGGCTATATTAAACATAGGGAAGTTGGCAAAGCCAAGCTGTATTCAGTGGTGAAAAAATGAAGCCTAGAACAATACTATTGGGCATTTTTATACTGATGGCTCTGCAGTACAGCAGCCTTGCATATGCAGATTCCCCGATAGCGGCCTGCCAGAACCTGACTGTAGCAGATACAGTATATGTTCTAACTGCTGATGTTGTTTCCAATGCAACTTGCTTCAATATCCAGGCGAATAATGTAACTTTGGATTGTAATGGCTCTATGATAAACTATTCGCAGGTATCAGCTGGCTATGCTGTTTATGCACAGTATCATAACGCAACAGTAAAGAACTGCAGAATAGACCAGGGTTCTGCGCAAAGCGATGCCTATGCTGTTTACTTATACAATTCAGACGATAGCACAGTTCATAATAATTCAATCACAACCCACGGAAACCGTGGATACGGTATCTACATATACTCATCTTCAGAAAGCAACCTGTCCGGCAACTCAATAACAACCTCCGGACCTTCTGGATACGGGATCTACATAGAGCTATCCTCAGCCAACACACTAAATGAAAACTCAATAGCAACTTCTGGAACATCTGGATACGGAATCATCTTTTCTTCGTCCTCATTTAACAAGATGTCCAACAGCTCAATCACAACCCTAGGCAGCAGCGGATATGGAATATACCTCTATCTTTCAGACAGCAACAACATAACTTCATGCTCAATAAATGCCTCTTACTCGGGCATAGGAGACCTGTACCTTAGAAACGCAGACAGTATAGTGGCAACAAACACAACGTATTCAGATATATATTACTACGACACAACCTCCGATTTGTGGAGATACTGGTATCTTGATATCTATGTGAATCAAACAAATGGCTCTGCAGTGCAAGCTGCAAATGTAACCCTCTGGAATAAAACCAGTGAAGAGTTCTCTGAATTAACAGTCAACGGCTATATAGCAAGGAAGACCCTAATTGAGTACAACCAGAGCGGTGCTGGCTACTATCCAGCAGCTAACAGGTATGCAAACGCAACATTGTACACAAATTATACAGTCAATGCAAGCAAGTATGGCTACAACGAAAGCAGCAGGCAGATTAATCTGACACAGAGCAGTGAAATATATCTGACATTGTACAAGAGAGACGTACCAGCACTATCAATCAACAGCCCTCAGAACGCAACATACAATTACAACATCTCTTTGCCGCTGAATTATGTTGTAGATAATTACGCTCTAGATAACTGCTGGTATAATCTTAATAACGGGCCTAATACCACACTAGCTAATTGCAATAACGCAACGTTTAATGCCTCTGAAGGCTTTCATACCTTATACCTGTCTGCCAATGATACCCTAGGCAACCAGAATAATAAAAGTATAAGCTTCACTGTTGATATAACACCAGCTTATAGTGTAGACAACTGCAAGGCTCTGAATATAGCAAATAGTACATACATCCTGACAGGTAATGTAAACTCAGCAGCAACCTGCTTCAACATCACTGCCAATAGCATCACGCTAGACTGCTCTGGCTACATGATTAATTATTCGCAGTCATCAGCAGGCTATGCTGTTCAATCACAGTACAATAACCTAACAGTAAAGAACTGCAGAATAGACCAGGGTTCTGCACAAAGCGATGCCTATGCAGTCTACTTCTATGGCTCAGGCGATAGTTCAGTTCATAACCTTTCAATTAAAACCTACGGAAGCCGTGGATACGGAATATACATAGACTCATCCTCAGCCAACGTTCTGTCTGGCAACTCAATATCAACCTCCGGGCCCTCTGGCTACGGAATATACATAGACTCATCCTCAGCCAACAGTTTGACTGATAATGCAATAACAACATCCGGACCATCTGGATACGGAATTCTACTTGATTCATCTTCAGATAACGCATTGTTAGGCAATGCAATAACAACGTCAAATACCAACGGATACGGAATATACCTCTATCTTTCAGACAGCAACAACATAACTTCATGCTCAATAAATGCCTCTTACTCGGGCATAGGAGACCTGTACCTTAGAAACGCAGACAGTATAGTGGCAACAAACACAACGTATTCAGATATACTCTACTATGACAACACCTCGGATCTATGGAGATACTGGTACCTTGACGTGTACGTAAACGATACAGACGGAGCAGCAGTAAACAATGCAAATATAACTGCCTGGAATGTCTATGGCAATGAAACATTTTCAGCGCTGACAACAGGCACTGGATATATAGCAAGGCAGACAGTTCTTGAGTACAACCAGAGCGGTGCTGGCTACTATCCAGCAGCTAATAAATATGTGAATACGACATTGTACACAAACTATACAATAAACGCAACAAAATCCGGCTATCAAAAAAGCAGCAGACGGTTAAATCTAACGCAGAGCAGTGAAATATACATAACAATAAACGAGATACCTGTAACCTTCTCCCTGGCGTTTCTACTGACTGCTAATCAGAAATCAGAGCCATCTGGATTCTACACTACAGGCTATTATGTCTGTATACACGATTCCTCGCTAGCAAATGACCCGACATTTGGTATAGTATTTGCAGGAAACAGGCTCCATTACCTGAATGCCTCTAACCAAAGAATAGAGCTTTCACAATACCAGACAGGCAACAAATTCATAATACCCATAACAAAGGGATCGTGCTCTGTCATCAGAGGCAAGCCGGTAAATGAATTCCTGGCAAGCCCGTTCTCGTCTTTTGTTCCTACTGGAAAGTATCCGCTGGAAATAGTATTGTCATACCCCATAGACCTAGTTGGGAATTTCTCAGAAAGCGGATCGTTTGTCATAGATATGGAGAAGAGGCTGTCTGGCGGCAGTGCACAGATAATAATTGGTGATTAGATGAAAGGACTAATAACCACTATATTTATTGTTGTAATAGTCCTTGCATCATCCTTGATACTAATATCCACCATAAAACCGATTATAGAGGAGAACCAGGCCTACCAGAGCCTTAACAAGGCCAAGCATGCAATGAGCGAACTGGATGCAGTGATAAACGAGCTCATCTTCGAGGCCTCCGGCTCTAGAAGATCTATGAATTTCGTATCAGAAGGTACGCTTCTGGTCGCGGAAAAGGAAGACAAGGTTAAACTCAGGATGAGCATCGGCGTTGGTATATTCGAACCAGGAACAAAAGTAAAGGAGGGCAACCTCCTTATAGTGAACGGGCCCTTCATGGATGCTTACGAAGAGGATGTAGATAATGACGGTTACACCGACCTTGTGCTTGAAAACGACGCTGTGCTTTTTGCAGTGAAAAAATTCAGCAATGAATTCATAAACACGAGCAGCATGATAACACGGATAGACAACAAGCTTGCAGGTGTTAACATAACTCCGGAAAGCAGGATAACCATAGCAGATTCCTATGCTAGCTCTTACGGCAATGGAACAACAGAGCTCACAGAAACAGGCTCTTATCTCTTGAGCTCAGGCATAAGCCTGTACCTTAATACAACTGATTTCAGTTATGAAGTAATTTTTACGCTCGGTGCAGGACAAGACTACCTTGAAATGGAGATTGTAAGAATCGAGGAGAACTGATATGAAGAGACTTATTTTCGTGATAACAGCGTTTTCATTACTTTTTTCAGCCATTGTTATTGCTGATTTCTATTCATTCGGCAGAAGCGTCACAATGAACCTTACCATAACTATAGGCAACAAGAGCGTTGAGAGCAGTGGGAATTACATCTCAGCTGAAGATTCCGGCAAAGTAATCGCACTTGTTTCTGAATCTGCCTTCGGCACACGTTTCGATACGGATTCAATGCAGATGCGGCTGCCTCTCAGCAACAACAGATTTTTCCTTGTTTTCACAAGCGGCAGCAACGGAACAATTGCCAGAAAGCTGGATACTATAAACGAACTACCGCAAAACAGGTTCGGTGAATTAGAGTACAGCAGACCTGCCATATTCCCAGTGTTCCTGAGGCTTGAATACTACTCTCTAGATCTTATCAGCAAAGCCAGGTGGGTGGGCGGATCAAGAGAGCTGCTGATAAGGAATGAGGACGGCATATCAATGGAGGTGATTCAATGAAACGAGGACAGGCACCGCTGATATCCCATACATTTGCCATATCGTTTACAATAGCCATAATAATGCTCATTGTGATATCATCCAATAACATAAGAAATGACTATGAGGCATTTGCTCTGCAGGGCCAGACCAATATCCTTTGCAGCACTGTAAAGAATGCCATAGAAAAAATCTACTGGCCGTTTGACCGCGAGGCTGACGGCGTATTCGGAAGAATTATTATAGATCTTCCGGAAAAGATAGGAGATAATAATTACAGGGCAAGATTCTACAACAATTCTCTGCTAATAGAGTCAGACATAAATTCTACGTGTTACATCGGATTGAACGTTACTTACTCTGGCTCAACAAGTGGCGGAAGAACAGAAATAACCTGGACCAGGGCAGGAAGTGAAGATAAGATTGCTATGGTGAAAAAATGAAAGGCTCAATACATATCGATTACCTGATTGCAGCTGGAATATTCTTCTTGATATTCGTATTTACAATAAACTTTCTGACAGACTACCTGGCAACAACAAAGGAGCTAAGCAGCATAGCAGAGCTCAGGAGCAGGGCACTGGGGCTTCTGGGTATGGCTGACAGAGGCTTCTACGAACCAGGTCTCCAGTCAGATGCATACAGGTTTTACATACTGTTAAACAACACGGCAGATAATCTCATAAACCAGAGCAGTGCATCTGACCTAAGCAACGAGCTTGTGGAGTTCGATGTTTCCCTGCTTGGTTCTTTTGACGCAAACAGTACTGCTATCTACTACAATTCCCTTGCTCTGCCGTACAACAGGTCAGGCAGCATGATAAGGTTTGCAACAGCCATAGCAGCTAATCAGTCAAAATTATTTACTGTCTATCTTGATGATGACAGCAATTTTACCAGCAATGCAGTGCCAGTTAGTTATTCCAACAACGTTAGTGAAAAAATCTATCCGCTGGAAAGGGTATCTTTGCTGCAATACAGAAAAATAGAGGAGCTGGGAAACTCCAATTACTCCATTATCAGCGCGAATTTTGGAGACTTTTATCTTACCATATACGATTCATCAGGCAATAAATTTTTTGGTTATGGCGGTTATGTTCCAAGAAAAGGAAATGTGATATCCCTGGAGAGATATGTAATCTACCAGAACAGCACTGCTGGCATAGAATTCGGCAGGATGGCTGTCCAGGCATGGTGATGTTATGAAAGGCTACATATACACACTGGAGGTTCTGATAGCAATATCGATAATAGTAGTCTCGATGGTTTCCGTATTCAAGCTAGCTCCTACAAAACCTGAGACAGAGATAAGCATAATCAAGCAGAACGGCTATGATGCCCTGTTCTACCTTGACCAGAAAGGCGTATTGTGCGATTTAGTTGCAAAAGACAACGAAACAGGCATAGAGAGCTACCTTGCAGATATACTGTCTGATAATATTGAGTTCGAGGTAGATATCTGCCTATCAGAATGTTTAATAAACCTGCCAGGCACAGGGGCAATAATACCTGTGGACTATTACATAAGCAGCTGTAAGGGAGACTACGTAGGAAAGAAGGTGAGGTTGTTCTTATGGAGAAAGGCGTAAATAGAAAAAAAGGCCAGCTGTTCATCGTAGGGTCTATAATATTTGTCATAGGCTTTATTTTCTTGAGTAACCTTTTCGTATACACGGAGATAGAAGAAAAGAGGTTCCTGGAGGGCATCATAATTGACAGGTATTCGGATAATGTAATGAACCAGTACAAAAATATCATAGGGCTTTCCTCGATGCAGGCAGATGTTAATGGAAGTGCCATTAATTATCTTTCCAATTTTTCGTTGTTTATTCGTGAGCGAGGCAGAGTACTCTACGTTTTCACATACTCCAATGCAAGCAAATACTCCGTAACAGTGGGCAATTTCCTGGATGACATGATAAATGTTACTATAAACGCTAGTAACTCCGTGCCGTCTGGATACTTTATAGGAATTATGGATGACAAAACATACCAGACAGTAGAATTCACTGCAACTGGCTCAGCAGAGCTTACACTCACCTATAACAAAATGGGAAATGAATTTAACGAGACGATGCTGGTTACAGCCGGCAGTAATTTTGTCCAGGGATTTTTTGATATAACCCTGGAGCAGGATGATGTGCTTATCAGGAGAATAGGCACCTACAACAGGACGTGGTAAGATGAATCTGTTATCAATGATATTTGTGATTGCGATATTCGTGGCATCGCTGGCACTTGTTCTGTCTGCAGGTCTGCCTGTCTTGGACATGTCAATGAAAAGTGCAGAGTTCAACGATGCAGTAGAGGCTATGAAAACTATTGACAATTATTTAAAAGAAGTTAGCAGCGAGGGAGAGGGCTCAGAAAGGGTATTGAAAATCACGTCGCCTGGGGAATTTGTTGCTGAGCCAGAGGACGATTCCATCCAGTTCGCTATAGAGGCAGCAATTATTGACTATTTCAGCAGAAAGAAGGAAGGAAATTTGTTATACATAGCAGGTTCGGATGTGAACTGCTATGATAACGGGAATTTGACAATGGAGAACACCTTTATCAGGGCAGTTTTCCAGAAGGTTGCCAGGAATTCTACAGACAGCCTAGACACCAGCAACAACATCCTGCTGATAGAAGAAAAGAACGGCAATACTTTGATCTACATTTCAAATTCGTCGATAATGATAGATGACAGCCATGCAGTTGGTACTGGCTATAGTGAAATACTGAAAGGCGGCTATAACCGTCCGCAGTGCAGGGTTCATTTCTTTGTAAATTCAACAGTAAGTTATGATATATTTTACACGCTCTATTCTGGAGCAGATTTTATTGTGGTTGATGTAAGAAATGTCATATGAAAAAAACTATATAAATGGTTCCAGGCAAATAGATAATAGTGAGAAAATGAAGGGTATATCCCCGTTAATAGCAGCTGTACTCCTTATAGCATTTACCATGGCAATAGCAGGTATAATGGCAACATGGGCAACCAGTTTCTCTCAACAGAGGCTCGGCCCTACGCAATGCGCACTCGCCCTGTCTATTGATGATCTAAAATTCGATAATGGCGTGGTAACTGTAGCTGTAAGGAACAACAACAACAGAATAAACCTTACTGACATTATCGGCTCTTTGTTCTATACAGACATCACAAGAAATAAGGATTATCTACTGAAGGATTATAATGCATCTGATCCTCTTGGCCCGATGTCAGGAACAGCAGCTGTTATAGATACAGGCGATATAACAATGCCGGAAAGAATAAGGGTTGTTGCAGGCAACTGCCCTGATGTGCCAGCTTCTGGTTATTTCTAATCATTTAAATCCCAGTATAGAAGAAACTTAAAATAGAACCGTTTGCAATATCTTATTCATGAAGGGAATCAACCAGATAGTATCGTTTACCATACTCATTGCAGTGGCTGTTTCAGTTGCATTAATAATACAAAGCTGGCTGATGCCGTTTTCCACTGAGCAGACAGGCACGTTAGAAAACCAGACAAAGGAACAGCTTGCCTGCCAGTACGCCTCTGTCTACATAAGGAACGTAACCTACAACTGCAGCTCTGACTGCTCTACAGCTGCTGCGAGGAATCTCACTGTCTATATAGAGAACTCCGGAACCCTTACTGTAGGCATAAACAATATCTATATAAGAAATACAACCGGCGCGCTTTTTTCCTTTGGCCTTAATGAGACTAAGATACTTGTTACAGGAGACGTTGTAAGGCTGGAGAACATATCAACGATGAGATGCTCCGGCATCAACAACTCAATAGATCTTGTAAGAATTATAACAAACAACTGCCCAGGAACCGCTTATGACAGCTTCCCTGGGGCTGATGTCAGCTTTTTGGACTGCTGACCGTCATGCAAACTGAATCTTTAAATATCGAATAAGGGTTATTGATAATATGAAAGGACTGTCTCCTCTTGTTGCTACTGTATTGCTCATAGCAATAAGCCTGACTATAGTAGCGATTATCATGGGCTGGGTAACAGACCTGATAAGGGACCAGACAGGAACCATCAGCAACAGGACAGGCGAGGCAGTAGATTGTACAGGCGCTGATATCCGCATAGAAGATGTCTACCTGGACATGGTCACTAACGTAAGCAGGGTCCATGTAAGGAATTCAGGCCAGATAGATCTGGAGATATCGTCAGCAAGCCTGTCCAATGATAACGGGGTAATGGCTGCCAATCTCACGACCTACCCTGTGAGCATACCGAAATCAGATGCACTCAAAGAGGTTTTATTTAATATAACTAATGTTATTACAGCATGCGGGAACTTCAGCTATGCGCTTGTGGCAACGAACTGCGGAAACGCCTACAACAAGTTCACGGAAATGCCTATCTGCATAAGCTGATTCCTCTTTTAAATCTTTCTATTCCTACTATTAGTGGAGGCTAGGTCGGGTGGTTAGCGGGCACCTGTTACCATCAATCCGCTATAGCTGGGACCGAAGCCTGAGGGCGGTAGGTCTGATAAATAAGGCCCATTATCAAAGCGGAGAAGCCCAGTCCTCTGGGATTTCTGCACGGTGAAACTGGTCAGGGCCGGAAGGCAGCAGCCATAAGTCATGCTTGAAATGCTCAGTGGGTAGCTGGGTGGAGCAGAGATTATGGATCACTTTGTTTACCATTCTTATCCACCAAGGGTGCGCCTCCATTAAACTTTTTCAGCGCGATATTATGGAAATAGAAGAGATCAAGCAATTAATAATCTCTGCAGTAGTCCTTGCTTTTGTATTCGGCTTTGCCTATTCCGGGGGATTTGGAGGCATCAGCAATCTTGTAGTCTATTTTCCAGTAGCTCTTTTTGTTGTCTCCCTTGGGTTTGTCCTGCATGAGCTCGGGCACAGGACAATTGCAAAGAGGTTTGACTGCCATGCAGAATACAGAATATGGAAACAGGGCCTTCTTTTTGCAGTTCTAATAACGCTTGTTACCAACGGTGCATTCATCTTTGCTGCGCCTGGCGCTGTTATGATTTACCCGAAAGCAGATATCTGGGGCAGGGCTGCCTCACTTACAAGAAAGAAGATGGGCCTGATATCAATAGCAGGACCTGCCATGAATATTGCACTTGCTGCTGTATTCATTGCACTTAACTTCGTATTTCCGTCATTCATATTCTCGCTAGGGGCCTTCATCAACATATGGTTTGCCCTTTTCAACATGATACCGTTTCCACCATTTGACGGCTCAAAGATATTTGCCTGGAACTGGAGAATATGGCTTTGTTTACTAATACCACTTATAGCATTGTACTTCCTGACATAATTCTAAAGAACAGTAAGTTTCCCGTATTTTCCTATGGATATCTGCAGGTTATTGTTCCATTCCCTTACAAAGCCGTTTTCTATCTTTATCCTGTCGCCCTCTTTCAGCTTCTCGGTATCGTCACCCCAGAGAACCAGCGTTATGGACCCGCTATCATCTTCTATTACAGCATTGGCGAGTTTTGTTTTTCCATACCTTGTTGTTATCTCCCTCGGTTCCTCCACCTCTGTGACAACAGCTTCCAGATCAACTTTTCTGCTATTCGAATTCAGGTCTATTATCTTCATACATTACACATCCTGAGAATAATCCTATTAATTTAACTGAACTAAGGTTTAAATAAAGCATTCAATGCCTAAAATATATTTAAACAACCTTTAAGGTTGTTTAACATATCTAATTCAGCTGTGCTGAATTAAATATATTTATTACCTGCAGTTAATAGATTAATCTAGGTGTCTTGTATAAAAAAGAAATTCAGGTGCGTCTAATGGAAGAGGTTGTTGTTGGCAGGGATGAAGAAGACCTGAGGACCTATGAGAAAAAGGGCACCATCCTAATAGGCAAGCATCTTGTAGGAACGGGTGAAGATGCGCATCTTACAACGCCGGTGATGCTCGATGTTCTGAGGCCGCATGTCATGGTAATAACCGGAAAAAGGGGTTCTGGCAAGAGCTATTCACTGGGCGTTATTGCTGAAGAGCTTACGTGCCTTCCGATGGAGGTGAAGAAAAACCTATGCGCACTTATAATAGATACCCAGGGAATATTCTGGACCATGAAATCACCAAGCGAGAGCACTGAACTGGAGGAGTGGGGACTGAAGCCTAAGGGCTTTGATATTCTTGTCTGCATACCAGAGGGCCAGAAAAAAACCTTTAGTGAAGCAAATGTTGATTTTGATTCTTCTTTTTCTTTCTTGCCAAGTGAGCTGACTACAGATGACTGGCTGAGTGTATTCAGCCTTAATCCTAATGAGGCACTAGGCATCCTGCTCCAGAGAACCATGTCAAAGCTCTCCGGCAATTACACGTTAGATGATATGATAAACAAGATAAAAGAGCAGAAGGAGTTTGATATTGAGAAGCTTGCCCTGGAAAACCGCTTTGAGGCATCAAAGGCCTGGGGTATATTCGGGGAATCGAAAATGCCGAATATCCTGGAGCCTGGCAAGATTACTGTGCTTGATGTAAGCCTTACCCCGCTTAATGTGAGGTCATTGTTAATAGCACTGGTTGGCAGGAAGATTCTTGCAGAGAGGATAAAAGCACGGCGAAAAGAAGAGGCAGCCAGGACAGAGCTTTTAGAGACAGCAAGACTTCCGCTTTGCTGGATACTGATGGATGAGGCCCATAACTTTATACCGTCTGATGGAAACCCACCTTCCATGGAGGTCTTGCAGAGAATCGCAAAAGAGGGCAGGCAGCCTGGCCTCAGCCTTGTTCTTGCAACCCAGAGGCCGGAAAAATTGCACTCAGATGTACTGGCCCAGTGTGATATGATAATATCGCACAGGCTGACAACCAAGGCAGATATAGATGCGCTGAAGGCAATAATGCAGACCTACATGCTCTACGACATTGCCAAGTACATAAACGAGCTGCCAAGGCTTAAGGGAACTGCCATAATAATGGATGACAATACTGAAAGGATATACAAGATAAGGGTCAGGCCAAGGCAGAGCTGGCACGCTGGCTCAAGCCCTGTTGCTATTTAGAATCATAAATAAGATAAAGAAAGATTAAAAAGAAAAAATTAAGAGCAGATTTTACTCACTGTGTTCGACGGGCCCATTACTGTTACATTGCTTCCACTACCGCATGTTTCAGGCAGTGTTAATGTACATACAGATGTTGAACCAGATGGCAGTGTACTAGGAGACCATGAACAGGTTACAGGTGACCCATCTATCAGTACATTAATTTCACCAGCAGATGCATCTATGGTGCCGGTTCCAAGGGTCCTTACAATAAGTGTCTGTCCAGAAGCAGATTCTAACCATATTCCCTTGTTCATCGAACCTATTGTTGCTTTCATCTGCTCCTCGGTCTGCTCTCCTGCTGTTCCTATCATTCCTGTAAAGAAAGTATAGGCGAATCCTATTATGGCTATTACGATCAATAGCATAAGGATTGTTGCTACAACTGGTGCTATTCCTTTCATTGAATCACAATATACTATTTTGATTGCCTATATAAAAAGATTCCGTTTTTAATTGTTTCAGGCAATAAAATTCATGAAGACTATGATTTCGATATTGATTCCAACCAAGGAAGAGCCATACATAGGAAGACTTGTTTCTGAAATACGAAGATGTCTGAAAATCAGGCACGAGATAATTGTCATTGACAAGAGCAAAACCCCCCCTAAAATCAAAAACGCAAGGGTTATTATCCAGAAATCAGACGGGCTTGGAAATGCAGTACTGGAAGGGCTCAGGCATGCAAAAGGCAGTCTTATTGTTACGATGGACGGAGATGGCAGCCACAGAGCCAGGGATATAAGCAGGCTGGTCAGGGAAAGCGCTAAAAGCGATATTGTTATTGGCTCCCGTTTTGTCAGGGGCGGTGTTTCTATGGACAGCTTACACAGGAGGCTTGTCAGCTTTGTTTTCAGGAAATTCGCATCCCTTGCTCTTGGCCTGAAAGTAGAAGATTCTATGTCAGGCTTCTCCTGCATAAGAAGATGCGTTTATAAGAGCCTTAGGCTGGACCCGATAGGCTATAAGATTAACATGGAAATCATGTTTAAATGCAAAAGGGATTATAAGATTTCTGAGGTTCCCATAACATTTCTCAGCAGGAAGAGCGGGAAATCCAAGGCAGGGTCTTTTGCAGGCATTATAGAGGCAATCAGGATCCTGAGATATGTTATTGAACTAAGGTTCGGATTAAGATGAAGGCAAAAATAATCTTGCTTATTATACTGCTTGCTGGAGTTGGCAGAGCAGGCTCAATTTCAATGACAGTGAGCACTGGGGCTGTTTTTCTGCCTGGTAACATGACTGTATCACTGCAGAACAATGGCGATGAGACTGCTTGGAACGTGAGGATGTCTTTACTATCAATCTTCGAGGCTACTGATACCTACATAAATAGCCTGGGCGCAGGCCAGAATGTGGAATTCTCAATAGAAATAAACAAGACAGACGATATTTTGCCTGGCCAGTACCCTGCTGTTATACTTACAAGATACGAGGATGCAAACCACTATCCGTTTTCTTCTGTCTCCCCCAACTATGTAATATACGGAGAGGCAACCATAAGTGATGTACATGCTTCTGTTGAGAGCGCAGAGCTCTCGACAGAAGGCGTTGTAAGAATAAAGCTAAGGAACCTCGGCAATGAAGAAATAAACCCTAGAATCAGGCTGTATCTTCCGCTGGAGATAAACTCTGATGAGGAGAAAAATGTCATAATTGCACCTAAAGCTGAGAAAGAGGTTTCCTTTAAGATATCGAACTTTGGTGCGCTTGTCGGCTCAAGCTATGTTATAGTTGCAGCTATCGAGTATGAAGGAAATGCGCATTATTCAACCACTGCAACAGGAATTGTAAGAATCGTAGAAGAAAGTACCCTGAACACCGATTTATTAATAATCGCCTTGATATTCTTAATAGTTATATTCGTCGCCTACCAGCTGAAAGGGATGAAGTTAAAAGGGAGGACTGCTAATGAAAAAGAAGACACTCAAAGCGTTGAACAACAATAAGGAGAAGATTGTCAATATTTCTGTCCTGCTTCTTATCTTTGCCCTTCTGCTTAGCTACTTCACACCAGACCTGCTCCTTTCCGAGACAACAACCTCAGGCGGCGACACTGCCTCTGATTACTATCCAGCCAAATACCTGAAGGATTATTTACTGCCACATGGAAAGATAGTAGGATGGAGTCCTGGATGGTATGCAGGCTTTCCTTTGTTTCAGTTTTACTTTCCTTTGCTGTTTGTCATAATGACTATGCTTAGTTTCTTTATACCGCTTGAGATAGCTTTCAAGCTTTTGACAGTACTGGGAACGTTTCTGCTTCCTTTAACAACCTTCCTCTGTTTTAGGATAATGAGGTTCAAATTCCCAATGCCTATAATAGCAGCTACCTTTACTTTGGCTTTCTTGTTCATGGAGGCTAATTCCATGTGGGGCGGGAATATACCTTCTACTCTTGCAGGAGAATTTTCCCACAGCTTCAGTATAGCTCTGGCTGTATTATTCTTAGGCTTGACCTACAGGGGCATTGAGGAAAAGAAATATATCTTTGCCAGCTCAGCTCTACTCTCTCTAATAATTCTAAGCCACGTATACAGCCTGCTCTTTGTTGCCATTTCAAGCCTTTTCTTTTTGATAGAAAAGAAACGCAAGAAAATAATCCAGAATTTCTATCACCTCTTCAAGGTCTACTTCCTGACGTTTCTACTGACTGCTTTGTGGACAATACCTCTCCTGGCTAATCTGCCTTTCACCACAACTTACGATTATGTATGGGCTGTCAGCTTGGCTGAGATATTCCCGGAGATATTGCTGCCGTTTGCAGTGCTGGCAATAGGCGGTCTTGTTATAGCCAGCCTAAAAAAAGAAAAAAGAATACTCTATATAGCTTTTTCCATACTTTCTGCCTTCTTTCTGTACTTAATAGCATCAAAAATAGGCGTTGTTGACATAAGGTTTGTACCGTTCATACAGCTGTTCATACTGTTTATAGCTGCTTACTTGGTTCAGCAGTTGACAGTTAAATTCAAAGCCAGGTTCCTGGTTGCAATAATAGTTTTCATGATGACGATTTTCTGGGTAAACTCTCATGTAACGTATATAGACACGTGGATCAAATGGAACTATGAAGGGTTTGAAAACAAGCCACTATGGGATTCTTATTATGGAGTTAATGCTTATTTAAGTGGAAACGAGTCTGATGCAAGGGTTGTTTACGAGCACTCGCCGGATCATAATTCAGCAGGAACAGTCAGGGCATTTGAGTCTCTGCCGTTGTTTTCCGGGCGTTCTACCCTAGAGGGCCTATACATGCAATCAACCTTATCATCGCCTTTTGTATTCTATATACAGTCAGAGATATCAAAGGTATCCTCATGTCCGTTGCCAGGTTATTCATGCTCTCCGTTTGACCTGGAAAGTGGTATAGAGCACCTAAGAATGTTTAACGTGAAGCACATAATAGCTGTTTCTGACAAGCTGAAGCAGGCAGCCAAAGAAAACAAAGAGCTGCTTCTGCTGGAGACCATCGGGCCCTATGAGGTATACGAGATAAAGAATTCATCAGGACAATACGTAACCCTGCTTGATTACGAGCCTGTCAGGATTAAGACAGATGACTGGAAGAATACATCCTATGAATGGTTCAAGGCTTCAGAACCTGTTCATCTTGTTTTTTCTGATGATGAAAGGTTTCTTGAGGCAGACAGCATAGACAATCTACCAAAAATCAGTGTGGATAAAAACTGCTCTTTAGACAGTAAGCTGGAAAACGAAAAGATAACAATAAGCACAACATGCATCGGAAAGCCCCTTATGGTCAAGGTTTCTTACTATCCCAGCTGGCAGGTCGAAGGCGCAGAAAAGATATATCTCATCTCGCCGTCTTTCATGCTGATATATCCAGAAAGCAATGATGTCACCCTTTATTACGCAAATACAGCAATAGATTACATAGGGCTACTGTTGTCGGTTGCTGGCATCGCAATTATCATCTATTTCAAAGTATTTCTAAACCATAAGGTTATGAGATTCCTTAAGCGGTAGAATATCTCGTCCACAAAACCGAACTTGCCCTTTCGCATATCATTGCACGAAACCGGCATCTCCTTTATTTTTAATCCAGAACTCTTTGCAAAGTATATCAGTTCAATGACATAAGAGGAGCCCTTATCAACGTGCTTAACTGCTTTGATTATATCAGCTTTTTTATAGCCCTTGGCAGACATGGAGTAATCAGAGAATTTCAGCCCCAGGAGTAATCTTGTCATTAGAATGAAGACAGCACTTGCAAACTTCCTTATCATCGGTCTTCTCTGCACTCCTGTTATCTTAGAACCGATAACAATGCTGTTTTCTTTCAGCTGCTCTACGCATCTTGGAATAAAATTTAGATCCACAGACAAATCCATATCAACTGATACAATATTATCGTACCTTGTTGCTAATACCGCATTCCTGAATGCCCACCCAACTGCACCCTTTTTATTTACAGATATGAACCTGACTCTGGATGACGCGAGCTTTGCTGCCTTCTCTGCTGTCCTGTCTGTAGAGCCGTTATCAGCTATTATTATTTCATAAGGGGTTTTCATTCTGTCCAGGAACCCAACGAGCCTTTTGGTATTCCTTTCTATTATCTTCTCCTCGTTGTAAACAGGTATTACTACTGAAAAAGCCATATAAACTTTATATAAAACATACATTAAAATTGATAAATATGCATAAAATCCTGAAACACATTTTAAAATATAGATACGAAATTGCCATTGTTCTTATACTGTTCTTTTTTTCATTTTTCCTGCGCTTATACTTCTTCAGCGGCTTTATTCTATGCGACGATGCTGAGGAATTATATGTAGTAAACCATGTTATGAGCAACGGTCCTGATCTCCATACAGCAACCCATATTCGTTTCGGCCTTTGGATGTTCAATGTAGTTTCTTTTATCCTATTCGGCATCTCAGAGTTTTCATTTTTCTTGCCAACAATCCTTATGTCATCAACCCTTAGCATTATTGGATACTATATCCTCACCTTTTTTAGATATCCTAAAAAATATGCCTTTTTGGCAGGCCTGCTTATTGCTGCTGCTCCATTCGAGATATTAATCGGTGGTTTGCGCGCAAATGACCTAATCTTCAGCTGGCTATTGGTTCTTGCCTTATACTTTTTTATTGTGTTTGAAAAGAGACCTGTTATCCAGGGTGTTCTTGTGGCTTCGTTGTTGTGGCTTGCCTTTTATGTGAAATTATGGGTAGTCTATTTGCTCCCCGTTCTAGGTTTTTATTACTTGTATCAAATCCTTAAACACAAAAAGTGGCAGGGACTGGCCAGTTTTTTCTTCGTTTCCCTTGTCATCCACGGAATTACCAATATTATCTGGAAGATTAATATAGGAACTTTTTTCCCCTATCTATACTATCATTCTGCAACATATCCTGTTGCAGAAGGAAGCTTATCATGGTTATTTCAGCTGTACCCCAAACATATTCTACAGGGTTCTGAATTCGGAACCACACTTTTTGGATTAGTCCCTTATCTACTCATTCTGTTGTTAGCTTCGAAGCTTGCCATACCCGTTTTACTAAAAAGGGCTAAGGGATACCTTAAGATTGATAAGCTGGATATTTACCTGATTGCTTTCTATGGTTCTTTCTTCCTGCTTTTGAACTTCTTCCCAAATACCTTTGTATTTGATCAGTACTATTCCGCCCCAAGGATATTCCGATACCTTACACCTATTTCATTTCCTATGACACTACATCTGGCTAAATTAGTTCTTGATTTTAGCATAGCTGCTTCTAAGAGCGTTAGGATTAAGTCCAAAAAAAAGAGTTCAATGAGAAAAGTTATCATAATATTGCCATTCTTCCTACTTATATCCGCATGTATCTACCAAGCAGACGAGGCTACAAAGCCAGGACAAATCTACCGGGAGAACTTTCTATCAATAATCGAAGACGTTAAAGAACAATCCCCACCAACACTTATCTCAGAAGCATGGATAAGTGTTTTTTTGAGAGATGTTTATCTACGGGATAGCGCTATTAACGTCCCGCCAATTATTGATACCCATGCTGCTAAAGACTATGAAAAATGGCTTAATGAAAACCAATACAATTTTCCAGAAGGTACAATAATGATTACAGGATTATGTAGTTGTTTGCACTATGGATGTCATGGATGCGGTTTTCGCATAATACAGTTCAGTGATGATTTGAATTCAGGATGGAAATTGTTCAGAGAATATGGAAATTTAACTTACTTACCCCAGCCTGAGCCTGCAAGGCTTTGGATATGGAAGCCTTCACAGGCTAATAAATAATAATTAAGAAATAATAAGTAAGAGCTGGTAAGATGCCATTGGTTTCATTCATTATCCTTTCGTATAATGAAGGAAAAATAATAAAGCGGTCTGCAAAGAAAATAACGGCTGCTTTCAAAAAGCTCGGCTGTAAATACGAAATTATTATTGCCAGCGACGGGTCAAGAGACAGCACATATAGAATTGCAGCAAAGCTATCTCGTGATCCGAGAATACGTCAGCTGTACTCAAGAGAGAAACTGGGAAAGGGCGGTGCTATTAAGAATGCATTTATCCATGCTAAAGGAGGTATTGTGATTTTTGCAGATGCTGATTTATCAACAGATATCCTGCATACCGGGGATCTGATAGATAAAATCAAATGCGGCTCTGACATCTGCATAGGGGCGAGGCTGTTGCCAGCTTCAAAGGTTAGGCGTTCTCTGACAAGAACGATAAGTTCTTTTATATATACCTTACTGGTCAGGCTCCTGTTTAATACAAGAATAACAGATTTCCAATGCGGATTCAAGGCATTCAGGGAAAAAACATGCCTGCCATTGATTTCAGGTATTGAAAGAACTGGTTTTTTCTGGGATACAGAGTTCTTGTTAAAGGCAGAAAAGTCCGGCCTGAAAATATTTCAGATGCCTGTTGTATGGACAGAGAACAAAGAATCAAAGATAAGGCTTGTTAGAGACTCTCTTTATTTCTTATACCATCTGATAAGGCTCAGATTATCAATTCACTAACTACTTTCTGCGTCTGGTTAAATAACGTAAGAACAATCCTACCTGCCTGAAAAGCAGTCTATCGCCTTGCTTCATTCTGGAGAAAATGTAGCCTGGCTGCAGGTAAAATGATATGAAGGCACGGTTGACCATTTTTTTCAGCTCTTCTTCATTCCCGTAGGAAGAGGGGAATAAACCGTTAACCTCAGCTTTGACTGTATTGTAGAACTCTGTTCCTGGATAGGGCGTGGCAATATGGAACGACGCATAATCAGGATTTAACTCTTTTGCAAGCTTTACTGTCAGCTCCATATCTTCTTTTGTTTCGCCTGGCAGGCCGAACATAAAGAAGCATGCGCTCTTGATCCTGGCCTTTTTTACAAGCATCATGCTTTTTCTGATCTGCTCAATTGTTATATTCTTCTTTATTGATTTCATAACTGCCGGAGAACCTGTCTCTATGCCAAAGTGAATTAATTCACAGCCAGCCTTTTTCATTTTTTTTAGAATTCTGTAATCAATGGTGTCGAATCTTGTCTGGCATGTCCATCTAAGCTTATGATTATTCTTTATTAAAAAATCACATAATTTCTCAACAAGGTTTTTGTTTAATAAGAATTCAAGGTCAATGAAGTATGCTGTTTTAACACCAAGGCCTATTGCTTCTCTCACTTCTTCTATCAGTTTTTCCGGAGATTTCTTTCTATAAGTACCGTACATCTTCTTGAGGCAGTAGATGCATGAGAATGGGCAACTGCGGGAGCCTTCAAATAGCATAAAATCACTGCCGAGGAGCTCATAGAAATATTTCTTTATTGGCAGTAGATGAAAAGCAGGCATCGGAAGCTTGTCCATGTCTAATGGTTGCCTGTCAGGATTGGAGATTAGTCTACTGCCTTGCCTGTAAGTTATTCCCCTGATTCTGGACAGGCCCTTGTTTTTGCATATGTCTAGTACAGTTAACTCAGGCTCGCCCCTTATTACTGATCTTGCGCCGGTCAGCTTCAGAACCTCTTTTGGCCTGACGGTTCCGTGTGCACCTATTATATGAAAATCTTTTTTGTTTTTTCTTATCTCTTTTATCAGAGCCAGGAATATATCCAGGTTAAGATGAGGGCATTGCCACCTGTCCAGAGTAGAGGTGGTTATAAAGACCTTGTCGAAACCTGCTGCCTTTTTGCTGACAGCTCTTGGCGCCATTTTTTCTGCATTCGCATCAAGTATTTCTACAGTAAAACCATTTTCTTCTAGGATTGCAGCACAGTTAGCCAGCGAGAGAGGGGGCCATATACGGTTGTATATAGGCAGGTCTGCCCCTGATTCTAGTGTTGGGTTTATGAGAAGAATCTTATGCATATAACTCTATACTTCGGAAAGAACAAATAAGAATCTGACCCGCATCGCCTCTGAGTAATCCCTATGCATTACGATTAAATTACGAACGTAATTGGGTGAATGATTTTTAAACCTTTTGTCATCTAATAGTGACTAATGATCTGCATGAAGAAGATGTTTATTTTATTTGTGATACTATTATCAGGAATAGTTCTTGCTACGTGTGAAGGCACGTCACAGTCATGTGGAACAGATGAATGCGAGAACTGCAATGCCTATGACAGCTATTATGGCGATTATTACTGCAAATACGATGATGTTTACAGAATCTACAGGAACTATTACTGTCAGAGCAACGAGTGTGTCTACGAAGAGGAAGAAAGGATAATGGATGATTGCAAATACTGCGAGGACGGGCAGTGCATAGAATGTGATGATGCTGATTGCAACGATAACGACGGATACTACGGCGATAGGACGTGCGTCTATGACGATGTCTATAGAATCTACAGGGACTACTACTGCTCTTATGGCAAGTGCACGTACAAAGAGAGTTACAGAAAGACAGAGGACTGTGATTATAAATGCGAGCATGGCGAGTGCATACTGGAATGCCCTAATCACTGTGCTGATAATGTCTGGTTTTATAACGGCGATTTTGACGGAGAGCGCTGCCACTATTCGACAAAAGACTGCGGTGATTACAACAAGGAATACGGAAGATTTTGTAAAAACGGTGATGTGTACGCTAATTTCAAGAGTTACTACTGCACAAAAGACGGTTGTGATTATGATTTAGAAGAGAGGAAGGTTGCTGATTGCGATGATAAATGCCTTGGGTGGAGCAGCTGGTACACTGCAGGCGATGGCTTGGAGAGAACAAGGACATGTTTCTCATATCTTTGCATGAACGGCGAATGCGTCAAGAAGAGCGAGTACACTTCTATATCTAGAAAAGAGCTTACACCAACTGCAACTGTAATAGAAAGGGATAATACCTATGAATTTTTTGTAAATACGACACACAAACTGGTTAAGAGAACAACATCAATGCCTGATAAAACCATTCATGCTGGCCTGTTTTTTGGTTCAAATGAAATCAGGGCAGAATTCCCAGAATCCTTGGTTAGGCAGGTCAGCTTCTCTGTTGAGGAGACAAACCTCTATGCTCCTTTGGTAATCTACATAGATGACGAGGTTGTATACGAAGAGTTCACGAACAATGGTAATTATATTATAAAGATAAACAGGACAGCAAGCAGCATCAGCATCAGGACAGCCTCTTCTGGCTGGAGGATATGGGCACCTGCAACATACAGTTTAAAGAACATAGAGCTATCTACAGAGGCTTTTTCCATGGTAGACAATAAGTTTGAC
>Ga0315555_1000718_pt1 | contig 23760 bp, 17 predicted proteins | sample SalMarSW160380MG_FD_202113 | JGI IMG/M metagenome (GOLD analysis project Ga0315555, IMG submission 202113) | Salt marsh sediment microbial communities from the Plum Island Ecosystem LTER, Massachusetts, United States - Salt Marsh Sediment SW1603-80 ... | reverse complement strand
AGCAACCAACTCTTTGCCGGTTCCGCTCTCTCCGGAAATCAAAACCGTCGCGGATGTCGATGCAGTTTTCTTAATGGCTCGAAAGACCTCTATCATCGCTTTCGAATTGCCGAGGAGACCGTAGGATTCAACACCCTGCTTTTCGGCAGGAGGCGTCGGCGGTCGCCGCGAATGCAGCTTATCCAGAGCCTTCTCCACCGTCCTGAATAATTCCTCTTCGGTGAAAGGTTTGGCGAGATAATCTACCGCTCCGGATTTGACCGCCTCGACCGCCCCGGCAATCGAGGCGTATCCGGTAATCATCACCACTTCCGTATCCTTATAATTTTCGCGAACATGCCTGACCAGATCCAGGCCGCTGACCCACGGCATCTTATAGTCGGTTACGACCAAATCAACGGCGACCTTTTCAAGAATACGAAGCGCCTCGTCCACTTCACCGGCCGTATAGACCTGATAGCCTCGTGCGGACAAATTTCTTTGAATGACTTCAAGTGTATTCTCGGCGTCATCGACGACCAATATGGATTCGCGCCTGACTGCATCAGCCATTGCCGGATTCCCTGAATTGCTCGGGCATTTCCGCGGGCAGTCGAATTATAAATCTTGTTCCTGAACCCGCTTCACTTTCCACTTCTATTTTGCCTCCGTGAGAAGTTACTATTCCATGAACGATCGGCAATCCCAGACCGGTTCCCTGGTCCGCGTCTTTTGTCGTAAAGAAAGGATCAAAGATTTTTTTCTTTACGTCGTCGCTCATGCCGATTCCGGTATCTTCCACGATTAATAACACCGAACCGATGTCGGCTCTGGTTTTAATAGTCAATCTTCCTCCCCGCGGCATGGCCTGAACTGCATTTACGACCAGATTTGTCAGGACCTGCATCAGCTGCGAGCGATCGGCGAGAATTTCAGGTAATTGCTCCGCCAGGTCGGTGACCAGTTGTATTCCGGACTTGTCGCATCGGGATTTAAGAAAATAAAGTCCATCTTCAATCAGGCTGTTCAAATTTGTTTCGTTTTTGGTCAGCGGTACGTCCCTGGCCGACATGAGCAGTCTTTTTATAACCTCACGGGCGTGCAGGGCGGCATCGATAATTTTGTCAATATCCTGACGCACCTGCTCCGATAACGCGGTATCCTTTATTGCCAGTTGAGCAAAACCAAGAACATTTGCCAGAGGTTCATTAAGTTCGTGAGTAACACCGGCCACAAGCTGCCCGATGGTGGCCAATCGGTCGGCATGCCGCAGCTGCTCCTGCAGTTTGAGTTTTTCCGCTTCCGCCTCGACCTGCTCGATGATAATCGATAACTCCTGCGCAATCGTATCGATTAAGTGTCTTTCCTCGCGTAAAAATGCGCCGTCATCAAGCGGCGGGCGCTCTTCTGAATAGCGCAACTCAACGAATCCCCGCACATTTTTGTCGACAACGATATCGGCCTTTATACTATGAACCGCCTTGCCGAATCCCGACGTTATATATACCTGATCATCCAGGACGATCTGAGCCGAGGAAATATCCGGATAAAGCCAGGCTGGCGGCATCAGCTTAACGGTTTCCTGGAAAATATAATCGAGCGAAATGCCGGGTTGCTGAACCAGTTTAGCGATACCATAAAGACAGGTCAGTTCTTTGACTCTTTCCCGGAGAGCGACCTGCAATCGGCGATGAGTAAGAGCGCTGCCGATGGTTCGCGCCATTTGCTCGAAAAGCCCGACCTGATGCTTATTGAAAAAATTCGGCGTCTTACTTGTCAGTTCCATCAGGCCGACGCGATCCTGTCCAACGTCAACCGGTATTATAGCCACCGATTTATAATCTTTCTGGATACTGATTCCCGGTTCTTCATCCGGGTTGGCCGTTATAAAATCGGAGGTAAGTTGACTGTCTATTTCGGTCAGCCAAAAACTGCCGTCATCCGTGAAATATGGTAATGACGGATCGAATTGCCTGTTGACTATATCGTGGCATAATTTTTCTATATTCTCCGTCTTGCTTGAACTCCACGTGATTATTTTGCTGACGCCGGATGAATTAACGGTTTCTTTAAATTTGAAATCCCGCCCATCTTCACGAGAGGCCCGACAGAAAAATTGCCGGCCTCCATCCCAGAAAACAAGCCCCATATTATCGCACTTCGACGTTTCCAAAATCAATTGTGTGATATCATTGAGGAATTGCGCTCTGGGATAACCTTTACTGGCAAGCTCCAATATTTGATTCGACAGAGCCCAGAATACGCCCGGCTGAATGCCGTTGATTTTCGTGTCGGGTTTCATCTTTCAATATCCGTCACAATAATCGGCAAAACCTGCATATAATTAAAAACCTCTTGAATATTGTGCCGTTTTCGTTGTCTGAATAATTAGAAACAACATTTTTCCAAACACGCATATTACCGAATCCATTCATATCACCGACAAATTATTCACTTCGGGGAAAAATGTCAATAAATAGCGAGTATTATAATGATTTCTCAAGAAACTATGTGGATAAGAATAATCAAAATTGGATTAAACGCCGGCCGAAATACATTCCCAGTCCGGCGCCTATCATACTGAGAATGAGGGCGGTCATCAGGCCGAATTGATCCCCGATCCACCAGCCAAGCCAGCTGCCAAGAATCGTAATCATTGTCACCAGAATCTTCTTCATACCATTTACATTCGGAGTTTAAAAAGAAAAACTTTAAAGAACTTCATATAAAATGTTCGCGGATTATGTAACCCCGCATCTCTCCAGCGGTTATTGATTACTTGATTATCATCCGGCCGCTTCCGTGTTCAATGGCGAAGTGCAGCTCGGCGTCGGTTTCAATGCTTGATTAAGAATGGGAAGAGTAATTACTGAGGCTGCTTTCCGTGTTTAATAGCATAAAAAAAGTCTTGCCAATAAACAGGATTAGGCATAACTTTTGAGGCGGAAATATGTAAGGAAAAATAAAATGCCCGCAGAATCAAAAAAGATTAAGTTGCTTATAGTCGATGACGAAGTTGACTTTCTTCAGGTTATAGCGGAACGTCTGGGAAGCAGAGATTTCGACGTTGTCACGGCGACCAATGGCAAAGATGCCATAAAGGCGGCTCGCAAAAGCAAATTCGACCTGGCCCTGATCGATTTAAGAATGCCGGAAATGGACGGCAAGGAAGTTCTTCAGATTCTTAAAAAGAAGCATAAATTTCTTGAAGTAATCATTTTGACCGGGCATGACTCTATGGAATCGGCCATTGAGTGTACCAAGCTGGGAGCTTTTAACTACTTGCCCAAACCATACGATCTAGATAGACTTCTGGATATTCTTAAGCAGGCTTATGAAACAAGGCTCAGGAAGAAATTCGAATATAATAAAAAACGTAAGGAAGAAATCGAGATTCTCGCCGCCGGTTCCAGTCCGATGGGCATTCTCAGGGCGCTTTTGCGCATCGACGATGACGAAAAATAGCGCGGCAACGCAGTCATTTTCAGCCCTCAATAGATACACAGCGATATAATTATTTACCGCCGGGATTATCCATTTTGACGACTTCTTTCAGCGGGCAGATATCTTCATTTGAATTCAGGTGGGCTCTTTCATGAATACTCTCAATCGCCCGGGTGGCATTGCGATAGAGATGGTCTTCGCCGATTTTCTCGTAGAGATAAGTACGTTTCATGGCATCGAGGACCTGGTCATTGAGCCCGCTGAAGGAAATATCATATCCGCTTTCGCGTATTCGATCGACCAATAATGAAACCATATCTTCGCCGGAGGCATCCAACTCATTAATGCCGTTGCCGACTATAAGAATATGTCTTAATTCCGGCATGGATTCGATTTGCTGGGTGATTTTTTCCTCCAGATAATTCACGTTGGTAAAAAAGATCGATCCGTTATAGCGGATGACGGCAATATGCCTGCATCTGGCGAGATTATGACGCCGCGATGCCCGGAAAGTACCATCCGGATGCATCGATAAAATGGCGATTTGCGGTTTCATGACGCGCAACAAATAAAGAAGAAGAGCCAGCGCGACGCCAATCATTATCCCCCGGTCAAGATGAGGCGCGAAAATAAGCGTGCAAACAAACGTGATAATTCCGATAATCCCGTCGTACCACTGAGCCTTCCAGGCATGGATAAAACCGCGAACATTAATCAGCCCAAAGACCGCCATCATAATTATTGCCGCCAGGACAGCCTGCGGCAGATGATATAAAAGCGGTGTAAAGAACAGCAGGGTGATGGCCACGACGCCGCTGCTGAATACACTCGACAGACCGGTTCGCGCTCCGGCCTGGATATTTACCGCCGAACGGGAAAAAGAACCCGAGACGGCATAACTCTGGGCTGCCGAACCCACTATATTGGCCAATCCCTGACCGATTAATTCCTGGTTGGGGTCAAGACGCTGACCTGTCTTGGCCGCCATCGCCTTGGCAATTGAAATCGCTTCCATAAATCCGAGAAGTGAAATGATTATCGCCATGGGAAATAACGTTATCATGTCCGATAACGCTCCCCGGGGCATTTGAATTCCCGGAAGGCCCCTCGGAATATTGCCCACGACGTCACCTCCGCCGAGAATAATGAGGCCGTCTTCGGCCAGATGATTGTTGCCGACCTTAAGCTGCCAGTTATGACCTTCAATCGGAGTACCATCAGGGATGGTACTTCTTTTGTAGAATTTCAGCTTGCCGTCCATAGACTTCACGGCGTCGAATCTCAAGCTTCGGAGTTCCGAGCGATATTCATAGGCATTATCCTTAATTGCTGAAATGTTTACATTGAGCAAGTCTACCTGATGTTGAAGGCCCAGCATTTTTATCGAATGCGGATCGTTTTTTTCTTGCCCGTTATGAATTTCCGAATTGATATGTACCCTTTGCTCCACCAAGCTGTCGATTCTGGCTAACTGGGCATTGAACTTCCTGATAGTGTTTACCGCTTCAGGATATTCTATTTGAGATATATCGATTTTGACATTTCTTTCAAATCCGATGCTCCATGAGATTACGGTTGTAATAATGACCGCGATAAGGACACCGGGCAGTCTGTTGTTAAACCACTTGATAACAATCATTATTAAAAATGCCAGTGCGGCAATTGTCAGAGTCGGCCAGTGAGTATAACTGATCGCCGCCTTTAAAACCAGATATACGGTTTGGTAATGATGCTGGGCGCTGTCGACATGAACTCCGAAGATCTTGGATAACTGCGATGTGGCAATAATCAGAGCCGCCGCGTTCGTGAAACCGTTCACGACCGGGTGCGACAGGAGATTTATGACCAGGCCAAGCCGCAACACGCCGAGCGAAAATTGGAAAATACCGACAAGTAATGCCAGCAGAACAGCATAAGCAATAAATGACTCACTTCCGGCCGTGGCCATCGGCTCCAGAGCGGTGGCTGTCATGAGTGAAACCATGGCCACCGGCCCGGTGGCCAACTGGAAACTTGAACCGAAAAGCGCGGCAATCATGGGGGGCAAAAAGGCGGCGTAGAGACCATAATAGGCGGGCAGGCCGGCGAGCTGGGCATAGGCCATCGATTGCGGAATAAGGACCAGCGCCACCGTCAGGCCGGAGATGAAGTCGAGACGCAGATAGTGGATGCGGTATTTTTTAAACCAGGCCAGAAACGGGAAAAAGCGCAATAACATCGGATTCAAACTACTATCAGCCTTTCCGCCGGGAGATTTTTGGGCTTATCAATCTTTCCATGTTTTTAGCCAATCGTATTGGTGAAATGATTCTTCATGGTGTTATTGTCAGGTTCGCGCGGCATTCAGGTCTTGCAGCGAGAGAACGATAGACTGGTTGTCATCGGAGCCGGTTTTTTTCTCAAAAGAACCATTAAGGTGCTCCATTATAATATCGAGTATCTGCATATTTGATTCAATTGCCCTGTCATCTGCCAATTTTGTGCCCGCAATCTCGACGAGAATTTTATCATCGGTTTTTTCCGCCGAGATAATCAACTGTGTATTTGCATCGGCATTTGCCATAAATAATTCAAAGCACTGAAATATTGCCTGCTGAAAAAGCAGGGGACTGGTTTTGAGAGATAATGAATCATCAACGCTATCGAGTTTCAGATATATCCCCTTGATTTCGGTCAGGCGCCGGGATAAGGCGATAATGGATTGCAGCATATAGTTTAATCCGATGCTACTGATGGGATTGTCCAGGCTATGTGCGAATTTGTTGAATCTTCTTATTATTTCCGCGCCTTTTTCGGTTTGAGAGGCGATTTTTTTGGAGACTCTTTCGACTTTTTTATCATCGATGGGGCTTCCCTTCCGGGCATCGAGAAGAAGATCATCAAGCAGCCCGTTATATTCTTTTATTATCGCAACGGTATTATTCAACTCGTGGGACAGGCTGGCCATGATTTTTCCCAGGAAAATCATCGCCTGGTCTTTGAGTATCTGTTCCTTATTTATCGGCATAATCATCAGGTACGATTTATTTTCCTGCCGCCTTTTCGATTTTTGCGATTAAGTCTTCTATTTTTATCGGCTTGATCAAATAATCATACGCCCCGTCATCGATAGCCGTTTCACCTTCTTTATCGGTTCCGTGCCCGGTAAATAGGATAATCTGAGTCTCCGGTCGTTTCTGTTTTACTCGCTGCATCAAATCCAGACCGCCGATTCCCGGCATCTTGATATCGATTATCATCACGTCGAATTCCTCTTTTTCAATGAGGTCTAACGCTTCTTCCGAACTGACCACCCCCCGCGCGATAAAACCTTTCATTTCCAGCCTTTCGGCCAACACCAATGACAGGTCTTCTTCATCATCGACCAGCAATACACTTATTGGGTTCATTGTCTCTCCCCGTTTTATTCATGTTTTATGGGCAACATTACCGTAAAGCTGGTGCCCACCCCGACCTTGCTTTCCACCGAAATATCCCCGCCCAGTTTTTGAATTATGCCGTACGTGATGGAAAGTCCCAATCCGGTTCCATGTTCTTTTTTCGAAGTGAAGAAAGGCTCAAATATATGTTGAAGATCATGTTCGGAGATACCGTGGCCGTTATCTTTAATGGAAATGGAGACACGATTCAACTCCGAGGGGGTAATCGTGATATCAAGTCTGCCGCCGTCGCTTAAGGCATCAAAGGAATTGTTGATAATATTCAAAAACACTTGCTGAAGCTGCCCCCGGTCGCTTTCGATGGTCGGTATATATTCGGGGATGTGATAAGCAATCGTAATATTACGATGTTTGGCTTCCTTGTCGAGAAATCCGAGGACTTCCTGGATTAGATTTTTCAAATCAATCGTCTCGATTTGCGTATCTATTCGTTTCGCAAATCCAAGCAGGCGGTGGGTTATGGTACTGCAACGCTCGACCGATTTTGTAACGGCTTCAATATGTTTCAGAAATTTCTCCGCCCGGGGGAAATCCTCGGTGGCGGCCACAATATCTTTAAGCAGTCCCGCGTTTTCATTAATTATCGATAAGGGATTATTGATTTCGTGAGCGACCCCCGCCGCCAGTCTTCCGATTGAGGCCATTTTACTGGTGTATTCGATATTGTGAAGGACCCGGGCATGGCGAAGATCCGCCTCGAGGATATGTCTGACAAGATAGTTGGCGCCCCATAATATTACGAGGATGATAAGAAATATACTTACTCCCAAGAACCAGAGCAAATCGTTGCGCAGCGAAAACCAGTTTTTCATCTGTTCTTCAGGTTTGGTCACTTCCATCAATATAAACGGGGATTGAATTATATAGGCATAACCGAGTATGTACAGCCGCCCGTTATCATCAAGACGTTCCACGACTTCAGTCTTGTCGGAAATGGGCGGAACCGGTATATGAATGGTATCGAATGTTTTTCCGTAGAATCTTGAATCGGTCTGCAGAACACCGTCGCGATTGATTATAAACGCATCGGTCGATGGGCGATGACTCAATGCCAGAATATTACTGCTGACCGTTTCCATATCGAGCGTGGCGCGCAAAACATAAAAGCCGCCCTTGTCGATTTCATGCATAACGGCAATGACAAAATGGGGAAATTTACGATAGCCCATAAAAACCTCGCTGACATATATCCCCCGAAGCCGGACATCCTGAAACCAGCTCTGGTCTTTATAATTTTTTCCCATTAATTCATAGGGGCCGACATAAGACTGTTGAATTCCGTCGGCATCGATCACGCCCATGTCGATAAAACCACCGAAAGATTCTTTCAGATTTCTGAAAAGGATTGTCAATTTCTCCTGATTTTTAAGTTCGTCGTATTCTTTATCGCGAATTATCATATCCAGCACCGAGCGCCTTTCATCTATAAAGGAAGACAGGGAACGTCGGGTATTGGATGTCAGGCGGGAAATCGGATAAATCATTTCCTCTTCAAAGACTCTTTTGTATTGATAATAATTGACAAATGTCATTATTATCAGGGGCATGAGGGAGACAAAAGCGGTCAGAAACGCCACCCTTCTCCAAAGTCGTCGATACCTCCCCCAGCCTTCTTCGGGCGCCGCCTCTTCGCTGAAATACACGGGCAAAATATTCAGAATTATTTTTCGAAAGATATTCATATTCCACCGCCAATAATAGATGCTCCCGGGGAAGCCCAGAAATTATTATCCCCCTGTATTCGGTTTAGGCTTTTTTGTCTTTTGACTCACGTATTTTCTTATAGGCCTTTTTCATGGTTTCCGATAGTCGGTCGATATCGACCGGCTTTTGAAGGTAGGCAAACGCTCCCAGCTCGGCGGCCAGTTTTTCCTCCTTTTCCGAGCCGTGACCGGTCAGAATTATTACCTCGGTGGCAGGATGATTCTGCTTCACCCGTCGCAGCACTTCGATACCGTCGATACCCGGCATTTTAAGATCAAGGACCATGACTTCCGGCTCATCCCCCTCGGCGAATGATAAAGCTTCCTCGCCATCGTAGACGACCGCCGATTCCAGATTTCTCGACTGCAGGCGTTCGGAGAGGGCATGAACAAATTCTTTTTCATCGTCGACGAGCAAGACTTTCTGCGGGATTTCGAATTCCTCGGGAGGATAAATCGCCGGCATATGGAACTTAGGGCCCACCTTAACAATAATATCCTTGACTCCGGGGACAGTTTCCGCGATTTTTTGCAGTTCGCTTTTTTTATGCTCCAGACGTTTGACAAATTTGTTGATTACAATAGTGGCGGTACCTGAATCGCACGTTATTTCCACGTCATGGTTCTTCTCAACCAGCGCAACATTTATTCGCGTGGCCAGCAAAAAATCAGCCACAACTTTTTCCGAATCCGGCGTGGTTTTTACCGCCGGCTTTTGCGCGTTCTCGATTATCATATTCGCTGCTTCATCGACGGAATAGGTTTGCATGGGAATGGTAATGTCGTAAAGCTCTTCATCCCACGGGGATAATCTGGTGATGTACTGCGACCATTGAAATCTTTTGTTGTCGTCTTTCCTGACGAGGTGATCAGCCTCTTTTTCCGAAATACCTTCGATTTTCGTCGCCAGGTTCATCCGATACTGATGATCGGCGTTGATACAAACCTTCAGAATATGCGAGATGTCGGCCGGAAGAAGAAGAGTTGCGAGCCCGTGATAAACGAGATTATTCGTCTGAATACATTCTGCCAGAACCGCTTTAAGATAGGCGACATAGCGCTCTTTTTCGCGGGTCAATTTATTAAAAAACGGTGTCGGCCCGTACATTGCTTTCAAAAGCTTATCGGCGGGCACATTATATTTTTCAGAAGTCATTTGTATCAGCTCATCGCCTAAATGCCGATAACTTAATTTTTCAGCTACTTTTTCAGTGACTTCCTCCGCCCGACAATATGATCCGCTGAAGATTGCGATAATTGCCATACCGAACTCCCTTAAAGGCTTCTATAACACTTGGTCTTTGAAAATATGAATAAAGGCCACTATTGTAAATATGATTTTTTCCATATTCTGCAGTAAATATCCATAAAGTTGCGGAATTTACTATAAAAAAATCGCTTTTTAAACGTATTTGTTCAGGATTTACAAAAGATTGAATCGTTCGAGGATATCATGGATAATATCCGACGGTGCGTCGATAGCGAATAGCGATTTTAGTCTTGCCCACGAGTATTTTGAATACTATTTTAGACCAAAACAGCGGCACTAAATTTCCGTACAGCCGGGCTGAATGCACATGAAGAAAAGAAGCGACCAGGGAAAACCAAGAGTAATAAGTGACCGCCATACTTTGGATTCTGCCCATCGGGTTCTGGAGGGCGTAGGGAGCCGCAGCCGTTTTTCGCGGTTGCTTCCGTTTTTGGGTCCGGCCTTTATTGCCAGTGTTGCCTATGTCGACCCCGGCAATTTTGCCACAAATATCGAGGGTGGGGCGAAATTCGGCTATTCCCTGCTCTGGGTGATTGTCGCCAGCAATCTTATGGCGATGCTGATTCAACTGCTGTCCGCCAAGCTCGGTATCGCTACCGGCAAAAATCTGGCCGAACTCTGCCGATTGCACTTTCCTCCATGGGTTTCGTATGGTATGTGGGTCCTGATGGAATTGGTTGCGATGGCGACCGATTTGGCTGAGTTCCTCGGTGCCGCAGTCGGATTTAATTTACTTTTCGGAGTCCCCTTGCTGGCGGGCGGGGTGATTACCGGCGTGGTGACTTTTTTGATTCTGGCTCTGGAACGCTACGGCTTTCGGCCGCTGGAGGCGGTAATAACGGCGATGGTCGGCGTGATTGCCGTCTGCTATCTGGTGGTGACGGTTATGGATCGGCCGGAAATTTCTCAGGTTGTAGTGGGAGCTTTTGTACCGCGTTTTCACGGCGGGGAAAGCGTCATGCTGGCCGCCGGTATTCTCGGAGCCACAGTGATGCCGCATGCAATTTTTCTTCACTCGGCATTAACTCAACGACGTATTCTTGTACGCGCGCCCGAAAAACTGCAGCGATTATTCCGGTATCAAATCGATGACGTTGTGATAGCCATGGGTATCGCGAGTCTGGTGAATATGGCGATGCTGATTATGGCGGCCGCAACTTTCCACAACAAAGGTCTGACATCGGTGGCCACGATTGAAGAGGCCTACCGCACCCTTGAGCCGCTATTGGGCAACGCCGCCAGCCGACTTTTCGGACTGGCATTGGTGGCGGCCGGTCTCTCGTCGGCCACGGTCGGAACCTCGGCGGGGCAGATCATCATGCAGGGATTCCTGCGCCGCCATATCCCGGTCTGGTTGCGACGATTGGTGACGATGCTGCCCTCACTGGCCGTTATAATCATCGGATTGGACGCGACGAGCACCTTGGTGCTGAGCCAGGTGGTACTCAGTTTCGGGCTGCCTTTCGCAATCGTACCGCTGATTCTGTTTACGCGACGGGCCGACATCATGGGTGTCCTCGTGAATCGGCGGCTGACTTCACTGGCAATCACGCTGGTCGCCCTGTTGATTATCGCCCTCAATCTCTACCTGTTGTATTCAACTTTTGCGGGAGGATAGTATGTACAAACGATTACTCTTGCCGCTGGACGGATCGCAGCTGGCCGAGTCAATACTTCCCCTGGCCGTCTATCTGGCAAAATCTCTGCAAGCCGCCGTCACGCTGATTCATATTATCGAAAAAAATGCGCCGCAGGAAGTACATGGCAGTGAGCATCTGCGTGATGTCGATAAAGCGGAAACCTATTTGAAACAGGTTGCGGAAGGCTGGTTTGCCAAAGTGGCTGCGGTTGAAACTCATGTTCACAGCGAGGAAGTTGCCGATGTCGCGCGCAGTATTCTGCAGCATGTGAGCGAAACCAATTCCGATCTTACGCTGATGTGCGCTCACGGTCGTTCCGGTGCGAAGCAATTCCTTTTCGGCTCGATCGCACAGCAGATCGCCGCCGCCGCCGTGCCGGTGTTATTCATACGAAACCTCGATGGTGGTCCGCCATCCGATTGTACTTTGAAGAAACTACTCGTTCCCCTTGATGGCGATCCCGATCATGAGCAGGGTCTCGCCGTGGCTGCGGAACTGGCCCGGGTCTGCAAAGCGTCAGTACATCTGCTGACAGTTGTTCCCAGCCTTAATCTCGTTTCGGGGAGCTGGACCCAATCGGTACGGCTTCAGCCAAGTACCGCGGATCGGATGCTCGGGATGGAGGCGGTTGAAGCCGAGGAATACCTGCATCGCCATCAATTGAATCTTGAAGAAAAATCTCTTACGGCAACCAGTGAGGTACGTCGGGGCCAGCCCGCCGAAGAAATTGTCAGGGCTACGGAAGCAACGGAGGCGAATCTGGTAATTCTCGGTACGCATGGTACGATCGGGACACAGGCCTTCTGGTCCGGTGCCGTAGCCGCGAAGGTAGCGCGCAAGACAGTTGCGCCGGTACTGCTTGTACCGGCAGCTTCCGCCTCCAATCAGGATGAATAGAAGAATCGAATATCGCTATTCGGGAATTGCGTCTGAATTTTAATGCTATGATTCTTTTACTGCGGAAATAATGTCCAGAATTGCTTTCTTACCGTCATTGAAAAACATCAACGTATTATCGAGTGCAAACAACGGATTGGGAATACCAGCAAATCCCGGTCTAAGACTTCTTTTGATGACCACAACCGTTCGCGCTTTATCAACGTCGATGATCGGCATCCCCGCGATCGGCGAATGGGGATCGGTGCGGGCCACCGGATTGACTACATCGTTGGCGCCGATAACAAGGGCAACATCGGTCTGAGGAAGCATCGGGTTGATTTCGTCCATTTCATGCAGTTTATTATATTCCACGTTAGCCTCGGCCAGCAGAACGTTCATGTGCCCGGGCATCCGCCCGGCCACCGGGTGAATGGCATAACTGACATCAATATTCTTCTGTTCGAGAAGATTCGCCAGTTCATTCACGGCGTGTTGAGCCTGGGCGACAGCCATACCATAGCCCGGCACGATTACAACGCGGCGGGCACCGTCAAACAGCATCGCGATTTCTTCGGCTGAAGTGGCTTTAATCTTTCCGGCATAAACATCATCGGCCGATGGTGTCTCGCTGGTCGGTCCAAGGACACCGAAAAGAACATTTGCGATCGAGCGATTCATCGCCTTACACATTATGTTGGTAAGAATTATTCCCGAGGCGCCGACAAGCGAACCGGATATAATAAGGACATTATTATTTATCACAAAACCGGTCGCCGTAGCGGCCAAACCGGAATATGAATTCAACAGGGCAATGACCACCGGCATATCGGCGCCGCCTATGGAGAATGTGAGAAGCACGCCCAGGACGCCGGAAGTGCCGACCAAAACCCAGAATAACATCGTATTCCAGGGATTAAGGACAACAAGTACACCCAGTACCAGGGTAAGAATTCCAAGTACGACCTTCAGTGTATTCATGCCGGGGAATCTATCCTTCTTTAGAAGTAAAAGCCCGCCGATGGCAATCCCCGAAAGCATTAATCCGATAGTCAGCGGTGTACCTGCCTCACGATAAGATATTACTCCGAACCAAATCGCACCGGCGGCAATTATGAGGGAAAAGCCGTACTTTACAATTTTTTGCCAGGGGTATAATTTCCATTTAACCGCCAGGAATTCCGCAAGTTTGCCAAAGGCTACATAACTGCCGAAAAAGGTTACCGAACCGATAATACCGGAAGCCACGATGGCTATTTTCATCTGTATACCCGGTGCATTGGCTGATGCATACTGCATGGCCGCCACCAAAGCCGAACCGGCCACCAGGACCGAGGCGGCCCCGCCAAAGCCGTTGAACAGGCCGACCATCTCGGGCATCGCAGTCATTTTGACCTTCATGGCGGCAATGGCACCAAAGACGCTTCCGATGGCCACGCCCAGAATAATATATTGCCATTCGAATTTACTGCTGAGCAGAGTAGCTATGATGGCCACAAGCATGCCAAGGGCCGCGATACGGTTTCCTTTGACGGCTGTTCTCGGGTGCGCGAGACCTTTCAAACCGAATATGAAAAGCATCGCTGAAACAAGATATGCAATATTAACGATATTCTGACTGAGCACGACTAATCTTTCTTCTTAAACATTTTTAGCATCCGGTCAGTCACTAAAAAGCCGCCGACAACATTGATGGTAGCGAAAATCACCGCCACAAATGCCAATATTTGTGCCAGCGGACTGCTATTAATTTGTCCGGCCAAAACCAGGGCACCGATAACGGTAATCCCGGAGATAGCGTTGGAGCCGGACATTAACGGGGTATGCAATGTTGGTGGCACTTTTGTTATTATTTCGAAACCGACAAATATCGCCAGAATAAAGACGGTCAGAATCATTACGAAGTTATCCATTAATTTGTACTCCTTTCCGAATCGGTACCAATACCGAATAATTCACGAAGTCGGCGATTGACAATTTTACCGTGACGGGTCAAAAGCGTTTCTCTCGTAATTTCGTCATCCTCATCAAAAGTCATGGCACCGTCCTTAACAAGATGCCTTAAAAACGCCAGCAGGTTTCGCGAATACATCTGGCTGGCATGGTACGGCACTGTCGAGGGCAGGTTAACGGGGCCGAGAATCGTTACACCATCTTTGACCACACTTTCATCCGGTTTGGTCAGCTCGCAGTTGCCGCCCCGCTCCGCGGCCAAATCCACTATCACCGAGCCGCGATTCATCCCTTCAACCATATCAGCTGTGATTAGCACAGGCGCTGTCTTTCCCGGAACCGCAGCGGTGGTAATAACGATATCGCTTTCGGCAACGACTTTTTTCGTCAACTCCCGCTGCTTGCGATAGAATTCCTCACCCATCTCCTTAGCATATCCACTCTTATCCTCGGCGTCGGCGGCCTCAATCGCCATTTCGACGAAAGCCGCTCCGAGGCTCTCCACCTGCTCTTTAACCGCCGGTCGGACATCATAAGCCTTAACGACGGCGCCGAGCCTTTTTGCGGTCGCAATCGCCTGCAGACCGGCAACTCCGGCGCCGATTACAAAAACTCGTGCCGGGGCGGTGGTTCCTGCGGCCGTCATAAGCATCGGGAATATTTTGGGAAGCAATTCCGCACCAAGAAGGACCGCTTTATATCCGGAGATAGTCGCCATCGAGGAAAGCGCGTCCATACTCTGGGCGCGCGTGATTCGCGGCAACAATTCTATCGCAAAGAGATTGACACCCCGCTCGGCGAAAGCCTTGATTTCATTACTTGCAGTCAGTGGTTCAAAAAATGAAATGAGCGACTGATTATCCCGAAACAAATCCAGATCAGAACTGCCGTTGACCGGGTTGGCACCGAAGCCTCGGACCTGTAAAATAATTTGGCTCTTATCAAAAACGGTTTTACGATTTTCGACGACCTCGACACCCTTATTTTTATATTGTTCGTCGGTGATTCCCGCATTAAGCCCGGCCCCGGATTCAAGAACAATTTGCATGCCCGCTTTGATAAAAAGCGGAGCGATATCGGCTGTTACCGCCACCCGATGCTCATTCGGGAAGGTTTCTTTCGGCACTCCTACAATCAATTGCTTTATCTCTTCAGCCATAGACTCTATTTTCCTTCTCTTTGCGCCGAATTGCACTTTCAGTATATACGACTCGCATGTCAATATATCGCAATCTTATCCGTATTATAACATTTTTTATGTGCAATTCATTAGATTAATTAACAAAGTATCCGATTAATTGTTCCGATATACTATTAGCCAAAAGCAGGCTTTTAAATAAGGGAGTTGACTCTTTAGCCGGAACCGGTGTCCGGAATATTAATTTTTATGGTAGGAGGCCGGATTTAGATAACAAACTGCGGATAATCCGTCCTTATACGTATTATAAAAGGGCCCGAAGGAACTTGACAATGACGCCGGTTGTATTAACTTTAGTAGATGGTAAAATTATTGAGATTTGAAAGGATCTGCCTGCATCGCCCTTCCCGCCCGTGAGGCCGGCAACAAAAATTCAAAAAATTACGATGATAATACGACGAACAGGCTACATATTATATTCGATCTTTGTAATTCTGTTGATCTATGGCTGTTCCGGAGATCCTGATAATAACAATAACGGTCGCGAGCGGTTGATTCCGGCTGTGGAAGCGGTTCAGGCACAATATGGTTCTCTCCCCTTGACGGAACGGCTTAGCGGCGTGGTGAAAGCGATTAATCAGGTCGAGATATTTCCCGAGATCAGCGCCCTCGTTATCGCCGTTCATGTGCAAAACGGCGATGAGGTCGAGAAGGGACAACCGTTGGTTTCTCTTCGGGATAGGGAATTTCAGGAACGACTGAAGCAGGCTCGCGCAGCCCACCAGATTGCGCAGGCGCAGACCCGTCAGGCCGAGGCCAAATTGAAGGAAATCGAGGCCGAGCTCAAACGAGCCAGGGCTCTGGCCGAGAAGGAATTAACCAGCCAGGCCGAACTCGAGACCATTGAAACGCAGGCATTGTCGGCCGAGGCTGATGTGGAACTGGCGCGGGCCCGTGTCGAGCAGGCCTCGGCCAATGTCGCCGAGCAGGAAGAGGCCTTGACGCAAACTGTGATCCGCGCTCCCGTTGATGGAAGCGTCGGAAATCGAAATGCCGAAGTCGGCATGATGGTCGACCCGGGGACCCGTTTGTTCACGCTTGGGCAACTGGACAGTGTCCGCGTGGAAATCGTTTTGACTGACCGCAAGCTTAATTATATTGAAACGGGCCAGCGAGCCGAAATTTTAGGCGCGAATTTACCTTCCGGATCAATGACCGCCTCCGTATCGCGTATATCACCGTTTCTTCACCCCGTTACTCACAGCACTGAGGCTGAAATTGATTTGGCCAACCCGGGTCATTATCTGAAATCAGGGATGTTCGTTACCGCGGATATATTTTACGGAGAAAGCGAACAGGCCACCCTTGTACCGCTAAGCGCTCTGTATGAAAATCCTCTGACCGGGGCCACCGGGATATATATCAGCCGTGATACTTTGAACCGGATACCTGTAGAACCGCTCGATGCCGGCGGAACCGGCAGCCTGACCGATCCGATTGCATTCGAATTCGTCCCGGTCGATGTAATTGCCAAAGGAAGAATGAGCGCCGGAATCCGCGGTGTGGAACCGGGCAGTTGGGTGATATCTATCGGCCAGGATCTCCTCGCAGGAGAATCCGGCCAGGCAAAAGTCCGCCCGGTGGATTGGACATGGGTGGAGCAACTTCAGAATCTCCAGAGCGATAATCTTTTGCAGGAAATTATTCAAAAGCAGCAAAAAACCGCAAGAGATACGATTGCACCCGGTATCTGAAGCCTTGTAGGATGAGGCTGAGATCATGAATATCACCAAAATAGCGGTCAACCGTCCCATCGCCACCACTATGGTTTTCCTGATCATCATCGTGGTGGGAATAATGGGTTTCCGCTATCTGCCGGTAGATTTGCTTCCGCCCATAGAATACCCGCTGCTTTCGATTTCAACCAGCTATCCCAATGTCGGACCTGAGGAAATCGAGACGATTATTACTGATCGCGTCGAAAACGCTATCGCCAGCGTTCCCAATGTCGAAGAGGTGCGTTCGAGGTCGCAGGAGGGACGGAGCCGCGTTACGCTGGAATTTACACAGGGGACAAACATCGATGCCGCCGCCAATGATGTCAGGGCGGCTCTCGACCGCATTCGGGATGATTTCCCTCCTGAGGTCGATTCGCCGCGGCTGTGGAAATTCGATCCTGACAATTTCCCGGTGGTGATTCTCGGAGCTCAATCCGATCGAAGTATGGAGGAATTGACCCGGATTCTTGAGCGTGAAATATCACAGCGCTTCGAACAAATACCGGGTGTCGGATCGGTTGATGTTTGGGGCGGGATTTATCGCGAAATCCAGGTCAGGCTTAAGCGGGATCGTCTGACCTCCTGCAGGCTTTCGGCGACCGATGTTCAGCAGGCACTTTTACGGGAGAATGTTACGCTTCCCGGCGGGGATATGCGCGAAGGAGTCAGCGATATGTATGTCCGGACTCAGGGAGAGTTCAAATCTCTCGATCAGATTTCTTCCACTATAATAACTGTTATTGACGGCAAGCCGATCCGGGTCGGCGATGTCGCCGAAGTGGTCGACGGTTATCAGGACATCAATCGCGTCGTGCAGATCGACGGCCGTCCGATGGTCAGAATGGGAATCCGCAAGCAATCAGGGGCAAACACCGTGGCCGTGGCGGAAGCAGCCCGGGCCATCATGGATCAGATTAATCGCGAACGTAATGATATTAATCTGATGGTCGTAATTGACCAGAGTGATTTCATTCAAAGCGCCATAAATAACGTCAAGCAATCGGCCGTCTGGGGCGGATTGTTGGCGATATTTGTACTTTATCTGGTTTTAAGGAACGGCTCTACAACCTTTATTATTGCTCTGTCGATTCCGATTTCCATCATTGCCGCCTTCGGCTTACTCTATTTCGACGGTATTTCTCTTAATCAGATGAGTTTCGGCGGCCTGGCATTGGGGATAGGACTTATTGTCGATAATTCCATCGTTGTTTTGGAAAATATTGTCAGAATGCGGGAGCAGGGCAAATCGCTCAAGGAAAGTTCGCTTATCGGAACCCGTCAGGTTACCGGCGCCATCGTGGCCTCGACCATGACCACGTCGGTGATCTTCCTGCCCGTCATATTCATGCATACTATCTCCGGGATGTTGTTCAAGGAACTGGCACTGGTCGTCGTTTTTTCGCTGCTCTGTTCCCTTCTCGTGGCTCTTACGCTGGTTCCCATGCTCGGCAGCCGCTACCTGACGGTTAAAGTAAACGGGAATGATTCTCCCAAAAAGCATTCGCGCGTATCCAGATGGACCGAGAAGCTTGAAGCGGTCTATATGCGCCTTATCGCCAGGGCTATAAATCATAAAAAATTAGTCTTCGGTGTCGTCGGAACGCTGCTAATAGTCACCCTGTTTTTGTGGCGGCTTTTGCCGGTGGAACTGGCGCCTCAGACCGACGCCAATGAGATAGATATCGATCTGGAGATGGCCCAGGGGACGAATATCGCGGTGGTGAATAAATATCTGCACGAAATGGAGAAAATCGTCCGCGAGGTTACTCCGATGGATCAGGTGCGGCATCTCTCGGTCGAGATCCATCCGGGCGACGCGCAGGTGGAGATAGCTCTGCTTAATGCCGGTTCGCGAACGGTCAACAGTTTCGACCTCGCCGATCTAATCCGCAGTCATGTCAACGGAAAAGTCCCCGGTACGAACGTGAGAGTCAGCGCTCAATCCGGTCTCTGGATGCTGCGGAGGCTATTCGGTTCCGGAGGCGCGGAAGCCGTGCAAATAGAATTGCGTGGTTATGATCTGGCTATGGCCGATCGGCTGGCTCAGGATATTCGCGGCACGATGGAACAGATTCCCGAAATCGCCGATGTCCGGATCAGCCGCCGCGAGGGACGTCCGGAGCAAAATCTCATTATCGACCGGGAGAAAATCGCCGATTTGGGTTTGTCGGTCAGTCAGATTGCTCAGGTGATTCAAACCAATGTCGGCGGCGGCCAGGCCGGTGTATTTCGTGAACGCGGAGAGGAATATCCCATTATGGTACGCCTTCAGCCGCAGGATCGATTGAGTACGCAGGATCTAAGCAATGTCTCAGTACGAACTGCGGGCGGCCAAATCGTGCCTGTGTCAGCGGTCGTATCGACCGAACGGCGGCGCAGCCCGACCGAAATCGAACGCGTCGACGGCCAGCGTGTTACATATATCACGGCCAATCTTGCAAGCGGGGCGGCGCTTGGAAATATTATCGGGAAACTGCAGGACAAGCTGCGTAATTATCCCCTGCCGGAAGGTTTTTCGCTTATTTTCAGCGGTGAGTACGAAGAACAGCAAAAGGCTCGAACCGATTTCCTGCTCTCTGTCATAATGGCTCTGATTTTGATTTATATGGTCATGGCGGCGCAGTTCGAACGTTTTCTTGACCCGCTTATCGTGATGGTGGCGGTTCCGATGGCGATTATCGGTGTCGTACCGACTTTGCTGTTGACCGGAACGTCGCTGAACATGCAAAGCCTGATGGGAATTATAATGCTGATCGGTATTGTCGTGAACAACGCCATCGTACTGGTTGATTATATAAATCTAATGCGGCGTGAACATAAACTCGAAATCAATGAAGCCGTTATCCAATCCGGTCGATTACGGCTGCGGCCGATTATCATGACGACCGGCACGACCGTTCTGGGGATGCTGCCGCTGGCCTTCGGTGCCGGACCCGGCGGTGAAATCCAGGCCGCCCTCGCCAGATCCGTTATCGGCGGATTGCTGGTTTCAACCATGATCACGCTTATCTTAATCCCGATTACATACATCAGCTTTTACAGGATTTTCGGTAAAACCAGAGCTTAATCTACCAATCTTCAAGACCAATTTATCCCCAATCGTAATATTCACCCATTGCTTTCTTTTTTTTAATTAGTATTTTATCTCGATTTGGCATTTTGATTATGTAATAAATTTGGCTTGAAAGGGCTGAAAAATGAATAAAGAATCCTTCAATCCGTTTCGGATGGCACAGGCCCAGTTTGATAAAGTGGCTGATATTCTGGATTTGGACGGCTCCGCCAGAGACCTGCTGCGCGTCCCGCTGCGCGAATATCAATTCAGCATCCCGGTTCACATGGATGACGGTACAATTAAGATATTCAGAGGCTTCCGGGTTCAGCACAATGATGCTCGCGGACCGTGCAAAGGCGGTATCCGGTTTCATCCTCAGGAAACGGTTGATACGGTCAGAGCATTATCGATGTGGATGACCTGGAAATGCGCCGTCGTTGATATCCCTCTCGGAGGCGGCAAAGGTGGCGTGGTGTGTGATCCCCACAATCTCAGCTCCCGTGAGCAGGAGCAAATATGTCGCGGATGGGTGCGACAAATGGCCAAAAACGTCGGCCCGCTCTCGGATGTGCCGGCCCCTGATGTTATGACCAGCGCTCAGCATATGTTATGGATGCTGGATGAGTACGAGGCTATTCACGGAGATAAATACCCCGGTTTTATTACCGGCAAGCCGGTCGGTATGGGCGGCTCTCTGGGACGAACCGAGGCGACCGGTTTCGGTGTTATTTATACATTACGCGAAGCCTTAAGGCAGCTCGGTATCCGACCGGCTGATACGCTTGCTTCGTTTCAGGGTTTCGGTAACGTCGCGCAGTTTGCCATCAGGCTTTATCAGCAGATTGGCGGTAGAGTGACCTGTGTCTCATGCTGGGACCAGAATGACCAGACATCGTATACGTACAAAAAAAGCGACGGCATAAATCTCGACAAACTTCTCGAAATCACTGACCGCTTCGGCGGAATAAATAAAGACAAGGCGCGCGATTTAGGTTACGAGATTCTTCCGGCCGAAGCGTGGATTGAACAGGATGTCGATATATTGATTCCGGCCGCGCTTGAAAATCAAATCACCGAAGAGAACGTCGGGAAAATCAGTTCGAAGGTAAAAGTCATCGCGGAAGGCGCCAACGGTCCGACCACGCCGGAAGCCGACAAGGCCATTGAAGAGAGAGACATTTTTCTGATTCCCGACTTTCTGGCCAATGCCGGCGGCGTAACCTGCAGCTATTTTGAGCAGGTTCAGAGTAATATGAATTATTTCTGGGAAAAAGACGAAGTTCTGGGCAAGCTCGATGTCAAAATGACTGCGGCCTTTCTGGCCGTCAGCGAACTGGCCCAAAGAAGGAAACTGTACATGCGCGATGCCGCCTACGTGATTGCCGTGGCCCGTGTGGCACAGGCCTGCAAAGACCGCGGATGGGTTTGATGTGAATTGACGTTTTCAATAAAAGACGAACGGTCAGACAATTAAATCGGGCGAGAATCGATTATGCCCAAAAAAGGTATTCACATCTCAGTAAATGACCTGCCCCGGTTTGATCGTGATTTTTTCGGCTCGACTGATTCTATTTCGTACATCGGATCGGGTTCCATAGGCGGTAAAGCTTCCGGTCTGGCGTTTATCAAAAATAAACTTGTCTCCTTTTTTGAGGATAATCCCTTTCGCGGCATTGATGTCATAATTCCCCGCATGGTAATAATCGCGACCGATGTCTTTGACAGTTTTATGAAACTCAATAATCTACATGAAATTGTCGATTCCGATGTTGATGACGACCGGGTCGCTCATGCCTTCGGTCAGGCTCAATTTCCGGCCGAAATGGTCGGCGACCTTCGCGCCTTAATCACATCGGTGCATACGCCTCTGGCGGTACGTTCCTCAAGTCTTCTGGAAGATGCCATGTACGAGCCGTTTGCCGGAGTTTATGCCACCAAGATGATTCCCAATAATCAGCCCGATATCGACACGCGTTTCAAAAGATTGATTGACGCCATCAAATTCGTTTATGCCTCGACCTATTTCAAATCGGCGCGCGATTATCATCACGCCGCCGGACGTTCGACCGCCGACGAAAAAATGGCCGTCATAATTCAGGAGGTTGTCGGCCGACGATACAATGACAGGTTTTATCCGCATCTTTCGGGTGTGGCGCGGTCATACAATTTTTATCCGATGGGCAAAGCAGTCCCGGATGAGGGTGTCGTCGATCTGGCCCTTGGTTTGGGTAAGACCATTGTCGACGGCGGCCTGGTATGGTCATATTCGCCGGCGCATCCGCGTGCCGTTCCGCCGGCAGGTTCGGCGGGCGAATTTCTCAAAATGACGCAGACAAATTTCTGGGCGGTCAATATGGGCAAACCACCAGCTTATGATCCGATGCGGGAAACCGAATATTTGACCAAAGGTGAATTATCGGATGCGGAATACGACGGAACATTAAAATATGCCGCCTCTACTTATCGACCGGCCGATGACCGCATTGTCATGGGTGTCGGCGCTGACGGACCACGATTGATAAACTTTGCACCGATCCTGGTGGCCGATTTACTCCCGATAAACGATTTAATTATTAAAATTCTGAAACTGTGTGATGAAGCGGTGGGGAGCGAAGTGGAAGTTGAATTCGCGATGATTATCCATTCCGAATCGGACAAGCCGAGTACTTTCGGATTTCTACAGGTCAGGCCGATGGTGGTTTCACATTCGAAGATAGACCTTACGGACGAAGAAATGACCGGTGATAATGTCCTGCTCGCCTCCGATAGAGTTCTGGGCAATGGTATTTTCGAAAATATCGAAGACGTTATTTTCGTCGATCCGGATAATTTTGAGGCGAAAAACACACGGCAGATCGCCATGCAGTTGTCGGAATTGAATAAAAAGATACTCGATGAAAAACGGAATTATCTCCTGATCGGATTCGGCCGTTGGGGAAGCTCCGATCCGTGGCTGGGGACACCGGTGGAATGGGGGCAAATTTCAGGGGCGCGGGCGATCGTTGAAGCCACGATACCCGGTATGAACGTGGAATTAAGCCAGGGTTCGCATTTCTTTCATAATATTACCAGTTTCCAAATTTGTTATTTTTCAGTACATTACACCGGTGAACATAAAATTGACTGGGCGTGGCTGCAAAAACAAAAAGAGGTGGGCCGCACCGAATTCGTTAAACATGTTCGCCTGGAGAAACCTCTGCTGATTAAGGTCGATGGCCGCCACAGCCGAGGAGTAATATTGACATGAAGAACTCCGAAAAAAAGGTCAATAAGTTGCTGCAATCGCTTCAGGAGCGGGCCAAAGAGCTTAATTGCCTTTACAGGATTGAAGAGATATTAAGCCGACATGACTCCCCCCTGGATCAAATCTGCCGTGATATTATCGAATCGATTCCGCCCGGATGGCAATATCCGGAAATCTGCCGGGCGAAAATAATTATCGAAAATAAAACGGTATCATCCGACGCCTTCAAAGAAACGCCGT